>ERZ827469.987-NODE-987-length-28077-cov-6.908643_pt1 | contig 28077 bp, 27 predicted proteins | sample MGYA00519917_ERZ827469 | MGnify/ENA primary metagenome ERZ827469 (study PRJEB31778, sample SAMEA3449314) | human gut metagenome | biome: human gut; feature: human-associated habitat; material: faeces | place: United Kingdom | collected 2010/2012 ... | reverse complement strand
AGAACGATTGCAACTATGCTATTGTCCGATGTAGACCTCAAGTCCTACACGGATATAGCATACCATAACGAAGAGCTAAAGTCACTAACAAGATACCGATTTGATAAAGTTCAGGAATGCGCTAAACTAAAGCAATCGGTGTCCAGATTGGCTACGATTCTGTTTCCCGAATTGGAAGGGCTTGTTTCGTCTATCCATGGCACTTCAATCTACGCACTTCTCAGCGAATATCCCGGTGCAAAGCAAATTTCAGAAGTCCATCTTACCAAGCTGACAAACCTTCTTACAACAGCGTCCAAAGGACGCTACAGAAAAGAGAAAGCCATCCAGATTCGAGAGGCAGCCAGAGCTTCTATTGGCTCTGTCATGCCTGCCAAATCTTTGGAATTGAAGCATACCATTAAACTCATTCAAGAACTTGCCTCCGAGATCGACGAAATTGAAGATTCTATTCAGAAAATCATAGATGAGCTCAATCCACCAATTCTCTCGATTCCCGGCATGGGAGTAAACTCCGCTGCTGTGATCCTTGCAGAAATCGGGGATTTCTCCAATTTCAGTTCTCCTGACAAAATTCTTGCTTACGCTGGCTGCTCTCCATCTACATACCAGTCAGGAAAACTCACAAACTGCTATGCTCACATGGAAAAACGAGGTTCACGCTATCTGCGATATGCGCTTTACAATGCAACCAAATACGTTTGCCATTGGAATCCTGTCTTTGCTGAATACCTTGCCAAGAAACGTGCCGAAGGAAAACACTACAATGTTGCTCTGTCCCATTCCATGAAGAAACTTGTTCGGCTGATTTATGCCTTGCAGAAATCTGGGAAAACATATCTTGCAGCTGCATGATTTTCTCCTGAGCCTGAGCTAAACCCAAGAACAACTTAGCTGGCGCAGCGAACCCTTGACGAACCAAAGCATTCAAATGCTATCCTGTTTGTGCGAGGGCTGGCTGGGCTTTGCTTTGCTGTTCTCTCCGTCGCCCTCGCTGTGCTGATTCCAGCATTTGAATGCTGTTTGTCAGGGGCCGCGGTCGGTTGGCGGATTTTTTCATTTTCGGGCTTGACTTTTAATAGTTAGTCTCTTTAGGACATACGGCGGTACAGGGCATTTACAAAGCCTAGAATGATGGCAAACTGAAACGCCCACCAGAAAGACAGCGGAATAAAGGAAATTGCTTCTTTGATGAATTTCGGGAAATCGTCTTTTGTCATGTACTGAATTTCACCGGGGGAGTTTTTCAGAGAATCGGCAACGGAATCCACGCCGTCAGAGAAATTCCCGGAAACAGAATCGTGCAATGCGCCAGCATCGCCCAGAAAAGAGGAATCCGAGGAATCGTCCGAAATGTCGGAAGAACTTGCGGAAGAATCGGCGGGCGCATCGTCGGCAAAGGCGCAAGGCACGGCGGCGAGTGCGGCGAAGCAGACGACGCACAGTGTAATACAAAGTTTTTTCCACATCATTTTGACCTCATAATAAATTTGATAACCACAAACAGGAACAGGACGAACACACAGGCGTTAATCGTCATTACTACACCATCTGGCAGGAATGGGAACAGGTACTTGTACCCCGCCAGCATATTGGTAAAGAACGCGATAATGGCGAGGATAAGGGAGACAAGCGCCCAGAAAATACCCTTGTGTCCGCTGTCCGTGCCGTCGTCGGAGAAGCTAGGAAAGATAATGTTCCAAAAATTGTTGGTCGTGTTACCGCTGTCCGGCTTGCCCGTGGGGGCGGGGGTAGGTGTAGTATCGGGGGTATCGGGCGACGGTGTAGGAATTACAACGTCTTTTGCATCGTAGCCGAGCAAGTTGAAGTGACTAAGGGAGCACATAGAGCTTGCATAGTTCGACATATTCAAGCGATAATATTTGTATGCCTTGCGCAAAGTTAAACTGTACTTGTGCTCGGTTTGGTCGGATAAATCTTGTCCTTTTTGGGTGTCCAAATCGTTCCACGTTTCGCCATCGTCAGAGCCTTGAAGCGTCCATTCTTTGGCGTAACGGTTGGTAAACTTAGAGACTTTCATAATGTAGCCGTCAATGTAATAATTTTCGGGGTCGGGGATTTCAATTTGCAGATTAGAGGGGCTAACATTTGTTTCCCAAATTTCAGTGGAGCGGTCAAAGGCGCGGAAGAAGTCGAACACATCACTATATTTTGAAGAACCAGAAGCAATCCATGTACCATGTTCATCGGTAAAGGTGTTGCTGTTCATTTTCGGAATGATTAGATTTTGCGTTTCGGGAAGAACGGGGTCGAGCGGTGCAGGAGAGGGCGAAGGTGTGGGACTGGGTAGTGCTGTCTCCGGTGTACTCTGGTCAGGGAATTTTTTGTTGAAAGTGTTTTGAATGTTCACATTCAAATTTTCAATAACGAGGGTAAAGTTTGCGGAGAGTTCAGCGAACCCCGCCACAAATGCCGCTTTAATGTCCAAGAAGCCTTGAACCATGTTGTCACGAATTTCAACCAGTACGGCCAAAATACCCGTTGCATCGCCAGTGTCGCCGCCCGGCGTCGGGGTGGGCGTGGGAGTAACGCTGGGGTTGTCGGGGTCAGGCGTAGGGCTGGGCGAGGGCGTAGGGGTTGCGGGAGTGTCGCCGTAGGTTATGTAGTAGTAATTGTTTGTTACGGTGTCGTAGGTGTAGTATTGTTTGGTTTCGCTGTTGTAGATAATGGGGTTTGTGCTGATGTTGGTAACGGTTTCGTTGTTTTCGTTGATGGTCGTATATTCTGGGTAGATATAAGTCAGATTGGTGGAGTTGTCAACGTAGATATTACCGTTCCATGTGTTGTTGTTAATGGTGATATTTGTGTTCTTTACAATATTTGTAGAAGTAGGACGTAAGTACACAACCAAGTCTTTGGGATATGGAATTGTAATATTTCCCGATATTGAAATAGTGTAACCAGAATCTTGTTGGAAAATATTATCTGTTCCATCTCCAACTGATAAAGACATATCGGGATGACCTTGCGATGACCGATCAGCGTTATATTTGTAAATACATATATAGCGCTTAGTTCCATTTGAACTAACAGATGCAATAGATTTTGATACAATTTCGGGCCATTGACGTTTATTCAAATTTCTTTTGTAAGAATCGCCCCACGGATTAAAAACATATGACGTACCAGCCGGAATGTAGTAAATTCCCGGAATATTATTTGTATCAAGAATATAGCCACCGTATGTATAACAATAAGTTTGCGAATTTGAATACCGCTCAATATACAAAGAATTTTCGCCAAAATTCCAAATATCATTACCGACTTGTTTTGAAAACGAATCTACAAGTTGTTTTTGATTATTAGTAAAGCGGTATTTCGCAAGCAATGCAATATTGCCATCTTGAGAAATCGAGGGAACGCCCGGATTGTTGTCTGAGCTTTGATAACCGGGCAAATCTTTGCGGCCTACACCGCTAGGGGCTTTCTTTGCAGCGACACCGCCTTCACTGGCTAGTTCGAGCGCTTCACCATCGTAAGGACAAGTTACCAGTGTGCCTCCAGTGTAGAGGGTTTTATAATCACCATTCGGACAAACGAGAGTAACGCCTGTACCTCTCTGCACACCTAACAACTGATTCTGAAAATAGTAGGATAAAGGGTCATCAATAATATCAATACCAGTATCAGCGGCAAAAGCAGAAACACAAAGACAGGCGGACAAAGAAAACACCAATAATAGCGCTACCAAGCGTTTTTTCATTGACAACTCCTCTTAAAAAGAATAGAATAGTATCAGACAGAAAGGGTGTGCAATATGGACAATAAGGACAAAGTAATAATCTGGGCGCTGTACATTATTCTGGCTTTCGTACTGCACCTAAACCTATATGCACTTATAATCGGTGCGGTAATTGTAGGTATAGCAATAAAAGCCATTGACGCGAATTTTCCCAAAATCATAGACTTTTTTCAAAATATCCAAACCCGCCGCCAGTGATGGCGGCATTTTTTGTTGTCTGCTCCCGGACGTTTGCCCGGTCTGGCCGACCGGGGCGCGGGCTAAGCCGCCCGCGAAAGGAAAGGTTTATTCTTTTTTATCTTTGACGTAATCGCTGGGAGACTTGCACATATCAACAAAGCCCAGAAATACCCTTGCACCGATGTAACCAACCAAGAAAAACGCAAGTGGTTGTTTTGCAAACCATGTCACAAATGCGTCGATAGCTGTATAGTCGATAGTCATATAAAAACACCTCTTGAAAGTGTAGAATCAAAAAGAAAAGGGGCGGGCTTTTTGCCCGCCCCTTTGGGCTGCATGGTTCAGCGAACGGAACTCTTCATGCTGCGGAAGATGCTCATGCCAACACGGACAAGAGCAGCACCGAGGAAGATGCACAGCACGCCATTTTTGGTGATCGCGTCAAACGCAGTACCGACCAGACTAACAGCGGAAGTGACACCAGCAGTGATTGCATCAGTCATAGCACCTGCGGCAGTGTCGCCAGCTTCAGCGGTGAGCGAAAGAAACTGAGAATACATAGCCGCCTACCTCCTTTCCACGGAATTTTTTATGTAGAACGCCGCCCATAGGTATGGCGTTTACATCATGTTAAGCGAAACCACTTCGGCAGTGATTTTCTTTGTGTCGGGGTCGATTTCAGCGGACACGCCGTAGTTGGGGGCTTGCCTGTCATAGATGGCAACAATCTGCGCATCGAACAGAACGCAGATGCCCGCCAAATCGACTTGACCAGCTTTCAAAAGGGAGATACCCAGCGGCTCTAAAGCCGCGTAAGGAATGGCAACTTTCACTTTATGATTTTGCATGGTGCAAAACTCCTTTTTTGAAATGTAGATTTCAAGTCGGCCACTGTACCGAAATGGGCTTAAACTTGAAATAGTCTTGTGTCGTGCTGTCTACATACTTTCCACTGTCCGAGAACACACGAACCGTGTGAATTCTGCGCAACCACGCTTGATAGGTTAGCGGCGTTTCCGCTTGAATTTGCGGGTACTGCAATTCCAATGCCCAGTTGCTTATAATGTAGACTTTAGTGAAACACGCCTGTTTGTTCGCATAGCGGCAAGGCAATTCAACGGGATAACCGTCCAGATACACCAGCATATCAGCTATTTTCAAGCTGTTGCGGAATTCCTCGAAAATAATTACATCCTGACCTTTGTACCCGTCAAACGGGTGCGCATAATCCGTGACACGGTAGCATTTATCATATCCGTACTGTTCCATGACTTGACGGGTTTTGCCAACACCTGTTGTACCGTATATGTAAGTTACTTCCAATTCGCGGAATGTGGTGCGGAATTTCTTTTCTAAGATTATCTGGCGGGTGCGTTCAATGTTGTCTATATCGCGGACAAATTCCGGGCATGTTTCCAAGATTTCATAGGTGTCTGCACCCTGTTTAATCATGTTATACAGCCCGCGTAAATCTCCGCGACTGCCTTGATGTTCGTGCGGCAGTGTTCCAAATTCCTCGAATGTGTCCGAGTAGTTTGTGCCGTTGTGTTCCTTGCCCGTGGAATCGGTGTAGTGATAATGACCGCTTTCGTCCTTGTTGAACTTTTCGCCGTCCTTTAGCACATACGCCCGGCACTCCGGGCTTGTTCCGTTTGGTTTGTCACAGTGGGAACAGTCAAACATCTTGCGGATTTTGTCGAAGCGAACAGGTGACTTCCAGACAAAATAAAGGTGTGTGTGCAACGTCTCGCACTCGTCGCCTACCTCGTCACACATACACCAGTAAACGGGAGCTGTACCGTGAGCCACAATGTCCCTTATCGCATCGTGGGATAAGCCTTTATCGCCGGGGTTATTGATGGTGACTAGCCACCGGCGAGACTGCACATTTGCCATTTTGGGCAACCCCTTATTCTGTTTTTGCTACACTTCCATAGTTTGCTACACTTGCTACAAAAGTGTGTAGCAACCTCTAAACCCGCATAACGGCGCGGTTTGTAGGGGATGCTACAAAAGTCGCCAAGGGTAATACTAACCTTGGCGACTTAGAGCCGCCCTCCGGGCGGCTCGACGGCAATTAGTCGTCGAGCAGTTCGAGAGACTCCAGCGCGTCGTGACGGCCATACTGGAGGTCGATGGTGCGCCCAATCAGTTCGTTCTCCGTAACGTCGCTTTCCAGCAGGAAGTTGGAGAACACCGGGGCTTTGACCTTAATCTGTTCCACGGCCGTGCCGCTGACGTTCATGTTCTTAGTGGCAACGTGCAGAACGAAGTTGTCGTACTTGAAACCGTTGTACTCGCCCTGCTTGTGTGCCCAACCCAAAACTTTTGCTTTCATTGTTGTTTACCTCACTTTTTCCAAATATTTTGTGTTCGCGGGTGGAATTACCCGTTGCATTAAGAATAAAACTTCACCTCCTAAACTTTTTTGTTAAATTTTTGTTGCGATTTTAATAGTTTAATGGTATAATACTCATGCAGTCGTTCGTGCAATGCTGCGCTTGTACACTCACAGTACGAAGGAGTTATTAACGTTGTCAATTGGTGATCGAATAAAGAAAGCGCGCGTCTTTCGCGGTATGACTCAAAAGGAGTTAGGTATCGCTGTCGGATTTAATGAAAAGAATGCCGACATTCGGATTGCTCAATATGAAAGCAATACACGGAGGCCTAAGTCAGGTACTCTCAATAAAATCGCAGAAGTCTTAGATGTAGGCTTTTTTACGCTTTACGAGCCCTATCCGCACAATGCAGAAAATATAATGTATTCTCTTCTCGACCAAGGAAATAATCCGACGCGAGTCCAATTAGAAGAGGTGCTTATCACCGATGGCCTACAGCGCTCTCAAAAACGTATAGCTGTTGTCTACAATTACGATCACATGGATGAGTACCTCCGGGAATGGAAACTTCGCAGGGAGCAGGTATTAAATCACACCATTACAGTAGAAGAATATACCGAATGGGTAGTCAATTGGCCTGACACCTCTGATGTCTTTGTAGACGAACCAAACTACAGGGATTGGAAGAAAACAGAAGAATAAAAATAGAACGCCCTCTGAAAAACTTACCGTTTTTCAGAGGGCGTTCTGCGTCTCTCAGTGGCGAATAATCTTCAGTTAGTATCAAAGCAGTATCAGACAACTATCAGTGTTTCAAAATTTATCGTTACTGCAATGATTATCAACGGTTTCAAATTATTCAAACTCAATCGTTGCCGGCGGTTTCGTGGTGTAGTCGAACATAACGCGGTTAATGTTCTTGACTTCGTTCACGATGCGGTTGGCTGCGGTGGTGATGGTTTCGGTCGGCAGGATTGTGACCTCTGCGGTCATAAAATCGGTGGTGGTTACGGCGCGCAGGGCGATGGCGTAATCGTAGGTGCGCTCGTCACCCATGACACCGACACTGCGCATATTGGTCAGCGCGGCAAAGTACTGGCTGGGGCGCTGAGCCATGGGGAGCTTATCGACCTCCTCACGCCAGATGGCATCGGCATCCTGCACGATGGCGACCTTTTCGGGGGTCACATCGCCAATAATGCGGATAGCCAGACCCGGGCCGGGGAACGGCTGGCGGGCAACAAGGTACTCGGGCAGACCCAGCTCGCGGCCGGCCTGGCGGACCTCGTCCTTGAACAGGTCGCGCAGCGGCTCCACGATCTCCTTGAAGTCAACATAATCGGGCAGACCGCCGACATTGTGGTGGCTCTTGATGGTGGCGCTTTCGCCGCCGAGGCCGCTCTCCACGACATCGGGGTAGATTGTGCCCTGTGCCAAAAAGTCCACAGCGCCGATCTTTTTTGCTTCATCCTCGAATACGCGGATGAACTCCTCGCCGATGATCTTGCGCTTGCTCTCGGGGGCCTCTACGCCGGCCAGCTTCTTGTAGAAGCGGTCGCGGGCGTCAACGCAGACAAAGTTGATGTCAAACTGACCGTCCTCGCCAAAGACTTCGCAGACCTGCTCGCGCTCGTTCTTGCGCAGCAGACCGTGGTCAACGAAAACGCAGGTCAGCTGCTTGCCGATGGCCTTGGCCAGCATAGCCGCGCAGACGCTGGAATCGACACCGCCGGACAGGGCGCACAGCACCTTGCCATCGCCGATCTTCTCGCGCAGGGCCTTGACGGAGTTCTCGACAAAGGAGTCCATCTTCCAGTCACCGGCGCAGCCGCAGACCTTATACACAAAGTTGTGCAGGATCTTGGTGCCGTTCTCAGTGTGCAGGACCTCGGGGTGGAACTGCACAGCATACAGGCCGCGGGCCTTATCCTGCGCAGCGGCCACCGGGCAGTTGGGGGTATGGGCAATAATCTCAAAGCCGGGGGCTGCCTGCTCGATATAATCGTTATGGCTCATCCAGCAGACATTCTGGGCGGGCAGCGTATCAAACAGCGGGCTGGCGGTGTCCAGATCGACCAGCGTTTTGCCGTACTCACGCTCGGGGGCCTTGCAGACCTTGCCGCCCAGCATATGCATCATCAGCTGGCTGCCGTAGCAGATGCCGAGGATGGGCACACCCCAAGTGTAAATTTCGGGGTCGATGGTGGGCGAATCCGGCAGATAGGCGCTGTTGGGGCCGCCGGTGAAGATGATGCCCTTCGGGTTTTTGGCCTTGATCTTGGCAAGGTCGGTACGGTAAGAATAGATCTCGCAATATACGTTGCATTCGCGGACGCGGCGCGCGATCAGCTGATTATACTGGCCGCCGAAATCCAGAACGATAACGGTTTCCTGCTGCATGAGGGGTCTCCCTTCTCTATTTGTAGTCCTATTGAGTTATTATAGCACATCGGGCAAGGTTTGAACAGATGGGGAGGAAAAATAAATTATTTTTGCGCGGAAGGTCTGCAGTGACGGGAACAAGCTGCGGCGGCCAGAGGACTGGCCGCCCTACCCGCGGGGCAAAGGCCGTAGGGCGGTCAGTCCCCTGACCGCCGCCCTCCACATCACACCAGCTCCACCTTATACTTCTCTAGCCAGTAGTTCAGCTGGACAAACCATGCGATGGTCTGCGGCGTTGTCATCAGCTGGCCGTACCACGGGATGGGGTTATCCGCGCCCGACGCCAGCAGGTTTTCCAGTGCGTCGGCCTTGATAATGCGCAAAATTGGCGCGGCCGGGTCAGCCAGCACACCGCGCAGCTCGGCCGAGACGGCCGCAAGGTAGCTGGGATTCCATGTCTTAGGGTAAGGGCTTTTGCGCCGCCACAGCACCTCATCCGGCAGTACGCCCCGCATTGCCTCGCGCAGCAGGCCTTTTTCCTGATTTCGGTAGTCTTTATATTCCCACGGGACAGAGTAGAGGTACTCCGCAATGCGGTAGTCGCAGAACGGCACCCGGACCTCCAGCCCGCTGTACATGCTCATGCGGTCCTTACGGTCAAGCAGGGTCTGCATAAACCATCTGAAATTCAGGTTCATCATCTGGCGCATACGCTGTTCCTCTGCCGACAGGCCGGGTCGGACGGAGGTTTCTGCCAGCGTTTGGCGGTAGCGGGCATCCACAAAAGCAGCCGGGTCAATGCTGCCCAGCACACCGGGCTTGAGGAAGGAGGCGCGATAGGCTGTGGACTGCGCCCATGGGAAGCCGTATTTTTCCCGCACTGCCGGGTCGCGGTACCACGGGTAACCGCCGAAAATCTCATCGGCGCACTCTCCCGACAGCGCCACCGTGGCATGGGGCTTAATCTGCCGGCAGAACAGCAGCAGCGATGCATCGACATCCGCCATACCGGGCAGGTCACGCGCATCCACCGCTGTATACAGCGCCGGGACCAGCTCCGGGGTGTCCAGTGTGATCCAATGGTGGCGGGCGTGGAGAAAATCGTTCATCTTGCGGATGTAGGGTGCATCCGCGCCGGGCTGGAATTTTGTCGCATGAAAATACTTTTTATTGTCGCGGTAGCCAACCGAAAAAGTTTGCAGCTGCTTTCCCTGCGCCGCAAAATTGGCGTCTGCAATGGCAGAGATCAGGCTGGAGTCCAGCCCGCCGGATAAAAATGCAGCAACCGGCACATCGGACACCAGCTGCCGCTCGATGGCATCTGTCACAAGCTCGCGCACCTTGCGTGCTGTCGCAGCAAAATCATCGGGATGCTCATGATCCTCAAGCTGCCAGTAGGCATGCAGTGTCAGTCGAGCCGTGTCGGCCTCGTAGATAGCATACTGCCCGGGCAGTAACTCCTCTACCCCGCAGAACACGCCGCAGCCGGGTGTGCGGCCGGGGCCGAGCAGCAGCACCTCCGCCAGACCGGCAGCATCCACCCGCGGCGGCACAGCCGGGTGGGCCAGCAGGGTTTTGATTTCGCTGCCGAAGATCAGGCTCTGCTCTGTCAGGCTATAGAACAGCGGCTTGACACCGCAGCGATCCCGTGCCAGAAACAGCCTGCCCGCGTTCACCTGCCAGACCGCAAACGCAAAAATGCCATTGCACATTGCCGTGCAGCTTTCGCCCCATTCCGCAAAGGCATGGAGCAGCACCTCGGTGTCAGAGTGCCCGGCAAAGCGGTGGCCGCGGTGCAGCAGCGCAGCCCGCAGCTCAGGCGTGTTGTACAGCTCACCGTTATAAACCAGCACATAGGTTTCCCCCTGCCAGTCCAGCTGCATGGGCTGCAGGCCGTTTTCAAGATCCACGACCGCCAGCCGTGCATGAATCAGCGCCGCCCGGCCGCTGATGAACATGCCCCGCTGGTCCGGGCCGCGGCGCGCCAGCGTCTGCTGCATGGCGCAGTAGGCCGCATACCGGCCCTGTATCGTCCGGGGGTCGCGCCCGACCTGCCCCGCAATTCCGCACATAAAAAAGCCCCCTTTGCATGATTCATAAATGAATATGCGGGAGGGAGCGGTGGTATGTGTTATTTATTGGCGATTGCGTCTGCGATATGCCCGGCAACGCCGTCCTTGCTCTGCAGGGGCAGCTCGGTGATGCCCTGCCCGGTAATGATCGTTACAACATTGGTATCGACGCCGAAGCCCGCACCGGGGATCTTCAGGTTATTGGCAACGATCATATCCATGTTTTTCTTTTTCAGCTTAGCGGTGGAGTTCTCGATCAGATCGCGCGTCTCCATCGAAAAGCCGCAGACAAACAGCTTCTCCGGCTTGTGTGCGCCCACCCATGCAAGGATGTCCTCGGTGCGCTCAAGGGCAATGCTCATCTCGCCGTCATGCTTTTTCACCTTGTCGGCTGCTACGGTTGCGGGGCGGTAGTCCGCCACGGCTGCCGCCATCACCAGTGCATCGGCGTCCATGGCATGGGTCTTTACAGCCTCAAAGAGGTCGGCTGCTGTTGTGAACGGCACAGTCTTGACAAACGGAACAGGCGGCAGCGTGCAGCCGGTTGAGGCAAGAAGCGTGACCTCTGCGCCGCGCAGCATACAGGCACGCGCCACGGCATAGCCCATCTTGCCGGTGGAATGGTTTGTCAGGTAGCGCACCGGGTCCATGGATTCCTGCGTTGCACCGGCCGACACAACGACCTTTTTGCCGCGCAGATCCTTTTCACAGGCAAGCTCACGCAGCACATAGTCCACCAGCACACCCTCCTCAGGCAGCCGGCCGGAGCCGACATCGCCGCAGGCCAGCATACCGGAGCCGGACGGAATGACTGTGAAGCCATAGTGCTGCAGTGTTTTGAGGTTATCCTGCGTGATGGGATTTTCCAGCATGTGGGTGTTCATGGCGGGCGCAACCAGCTTGGGGCAGGTCGCAGCCAGCGTGACGGTGGTCAGCATATCATCGGCCTGACCGTGGGCCAGCTTGGCGATGACATTGGCCGTGGCAGGCGCAATGAGCATGAGGTCCGCCGCATTGGCAAGGCTGATATGCGCCACATCGTACTGGAAGTTGCGGTCGAAGGTATCCACCTGACAGCGGCGGCGGGTCAGCGTTTCAAATACCAGCGGAGAGATAAACTCGGTGGCATTTTTGGTCATCAGGACATGAACATCGGCCCCCAGCTTGACCAGCGCATGCGCCACATTAGGCATTTTATAGGCCGCAATGCCTCCGGTGATGCCGAGGACGATGGTTTTTCCGGTAAGTAACATAAAATCAACACCCTTAATAACTAGATAAGAGATACTAGATAAAAGATAATAAAATTGGTGGAGTTTTCGCCTTTGGCAAAAACAAAATTTGTATTGTGGTTATTATAGCAGATTGACGCCTTATATGCAAACAAGTATAATAATTTTGAGCGGCGCAAAGCGACGCGATCCACCATATTTCTTATCTATTATCTCTTATCTTTTATCTATAAAAGGAATTTATTATGGTTTTAGCAGTTGACATCGGCAACTCCAACATCTGTATCGGCGGTCTGACGGGGGCAGAGCATTGCTCTATCCAGTTCACAATGCGAATGGTCACGCGGCCCCGCTGCACAGCGGATGAGTATGCCGCCGAGATGAAATTCCTGCTGCGCCGCCTGCAGGTAAACCCTGCCGCCTGCGAGGGCGTCATTGTCTGCAGCGTTGTCCCCCAGCTGACCGAGGTGCTGGCAGTGGCCTGCAAGCGGCTGACCGGGCAGGAGCCGCTGATCGTCAGCTGTGGTCTGGACACGGGGCTTAGCTTTCAGGTGGACGAGCCTGCCAAGGTCGGCCGTGACCGCATTGCCGATGCCGCCGCTGCCGCTGCACACTATCCCCTGCCCTGCATGACAGTCGATCTGGGCACCGCCACGACCTACAATGTCATCTCTGCGCAGCGGGAGTTTCTGGGCGGCTTCATCGTACCCGGTGTGCAAACCAGTCTGCGGGCCATCAGCGCAGGCACGGCCCAACTGCCGCCCATTGCACCCGAGCCGCCGGAGCATCTCATCGGTGCCAACACGGTAGCCGCGCTGAACAACGGCGCGATGTTCGGCACGGCCGCCCAGCTGGACGGACTGGCTGATCGAGTCGAGACAGAGCTTGGCCAGCCGCTGACCGTAGTTGCGACCGGTGGACTGGCGCCGTACATTATGCCCTGCTGCAAGCGCAAAGTCATCTATGACGCAGACCTGCTGTTTAAGGGTCTGGCACTGATTTGGGAGAAGAATAAACGATGAAAAAGCTGTACACCATTTTAAACGCTGCGTTTTGGTGCTTTATCGGGGTGTTTCTGGGCGTCAGCCTGTACACCTGTTGGGATTACCACGCCCACCCCGGGCTGTATGCGCTGCAATCTGCACCGTGGTATCTGAGCATACAGATTCATGCGGTGTTTACCATAGTGGTTTGCGGGATGCTGGCACTGGGAATATGGATCTTGCGGAAGAAAATGTAATCCTGTAGGGCGGCCTGTCCTCAGGCCGCCGCGGAGGGAGCAAAATTCTTCCCTACAAATCTACGGATAAGAGGGTGTCTGCCGTAAGCATGCGGTTCGGGCATGCCCGGACCCTACAGACATAACAAAAAATACCGTACCGGCACATTTCTGCACTGGTACGGTGTTTTTTATGCTTTATCCAATTTTACATGTCGGGCGTAACAGGCACGGCACCGTAGTTGCGGATGTTCAGCACATGGCAGCTGCCCTCGCCGAAGCAGCCGTCAATGGCTGCCTTGTAGGCGTCCAGTAGCTCCACGGGGACAAATGCCTGAATGGTGCCTGCAAAGCCGCCGCCCTGCAAGCGCCATGCGCCGCGGCCGTTCAGCACCTTCTGGCTCAGCGCCAGCGCCAGCGGCACGCCCTGCTCCTGCGGGGCCTTGATGCTGTAGGCATTCTGGTTGAACTCAAAGCTGGAGTGGCCGCCCTCGATGATCAGGTGCAGGAAGGCATCAAAATCGTCCTCACGCACGGCATCGCAGAGCTGGGCGGCACGGCGGCAGTCGTTGTAGAAGTGGATAGCGCGGACAACTGCGCGGTCACCCACAGCCTTGCGCAGCTGCGGGATAGCCTTGTAGAACTCATCCTCGTCCACATCGCGCAGGACCTTCTTGCCGAACTGCTCAGCCACGCTCTCCATCTCACGGCGGATGGCGGCATAGTCGTCAGTCAGGTCGGCATGGCTGCCCTTCGTATCGCTGATGCACATGACAAAGCCGTGCTTGGCAAGATCAATGGCAGTCTGGCCAACAACAGGCTTTTCGGGATCCTTGAAGTCGATGGTGATGACACCACCGACCGCGCAGGCCGTCTGATCCATCAGTCCGCAGGGCTTGCCGAAGAAAACATTCTCCGCAAACTGGCCGATCTGTGCAATCTTGACCTGACTGAATTTCTCCATGTCATTGTTGTTATATTCGCCGCGCAGGATGGCACCGATGCAGACCTCAAACGCTGCAGAGCTGGACAGACCGGAGCCGCGCAGCACATTGCTGGTGCTGTAGCAGTCAAAGCCGCCCACCTTGCCGCCGGCATCCACAATGCCCTTTGCCACGCCGCGGATCAGAGAGGCGGAGTGCTCAGCCTCCTGCGGCTGCGGAACCAGAACATTGACATCGACATCATCGATCTTGTCAAAGCCCAGAGACTTTACGCGGATGATGTTATCCTCATTGGGGGAAACGACCGCAACCATATCCAAATTGACGGAGCCGGCCAGCACCACGCCGTTGTTATGGTCGGTGTGGTTGCCGCCGATCTCGGTGCGGCCGGGGGCAGAGTAAAGACGGACCGTGCGGCAGGTGCCGTACTTCTTTTCAAATTCATCGATCAGGTCGGTATAGCGCTTGCGCTGCTCCTGCACGGCGGATGCACCGTACAGTTTGGTAAAGGCGGCGTCATATTTGCCCTGTGCGATCTGCTGTTTGAGTTCAATGGTATTTGCCATGATTCCACTCACCTTTCCTGTCGGGCGGCTCTTTTCGTAGATATGCACAAAATGAGCCTTTCTTTTTTAGGCAGACAGCCAAACGAACAGCTCTCTGTCGATTTCTTGTTTTCAGTATAGCAAATCCTGCAAAAAAAGCAAACATAATTTCAGGCTCTTTTATGGACTTTTGATGAATAGCTTGCTATAATAGGAATATCACAGAAGTGAGGTGCAGCCATGACCATCAATGAGATGAAGCAATCCTACAAGCAGAGTTACACAGATAATGTCGAGCTCTCGATTTTTAACTGCGGGCGTGAGCAGTGCCAGCCGGGCCACACTTGGGGCCCCGGCGTGCGCGACCACTACCTGATCCATCTGGTCGTAGCGGGCAAGGGTGTCTATCAGGTCAACGGTGCATCGCACACCCTGCAGGAGGGTGATCTGTTCCTCGCCAAGCCGAACCAGCTCATCACCTACGCCGCCGATGAGACCGACCCGTGGGAGTATTACTGGGTCGGCTTCAACGGAGCGTGCGCCAATAAGCTTGTGCAGCAGACACCGTTTTCCGAGGCGCACCCTGTACACCACTGCCGGGATCTGCAGACCGCGCGGGAAGCGCTGTACAACATCTATCTTTCCCGCGGGCCAGAGCCTCACTGCGAGGCAATGATGACGGGCTATCTGTACATATTTATGGCGCACCTGATGAAGGAAGCCCGCGAGGCCATGCCCAATGTAGGCTCGTCAAGCAGCCAGTATGTGCTGGCCGCCATCAAGTTTATCCAGTTCAACTACTCGCACGACATCTCGGTGGACGACATTGCCAAGGCGGTCGGCGTCAGCCGCAGCCATCTGTATCGTGTTTTCATGTCGAATGTCGGGCAGAGCCCCATCGACTACCTGACGAACTACCGTGTCAGCGAGGCCTGCAGCCTGCTGAAAAACTCCGGCCTTTCCATTGCTGAGATCGCCGTGTCGGTGGGCTTCTTTGACCAGTTCTACTTCTCCCGCGTGTTCAAAAAGGTCAAGGGCGTGCCGCCGAGCAAGTATCTGTCCGCGCTGGAAAAGGAAACCGTCCCGCAGAACACCAACCCGTAACTTTGTTTTTAAGGAGCAGACATGCCTTTTACGAAAAATCAGATCATCACCCTCGAGATCAAATCCATCTCCAATGACGGAAACGGCGTGGCCCACAAGGACGGTCAGGCCGTTTTTGTGCCGATGACCGCCCCCGGCGACATTGCCGAGGTTCGCATCGTAAAGCCGATGAAAAGCTATGCCTTCGGCCGTGTAGAACGGCTGCTGGCACCCGGCCCGGACCGCATCCGGCAGGACTGCCCCGTTGCCGGCCCCTGCGGCGGCTGCGGGCTGCGCCATATCCGCTATGAGGCCGAGTGCGCCGCCAAGACACAGTTTGTGCGGGATGCCTTTGCGCGCCTTGGCAAGCTGGATGTCCCCGTGCGGGAGGTGCTGGCCGCACCCGCTGCCGACCGCTACCGCAACAAGGTTCAGCTGCCGGTCGGCACGGATGAGAATGGGCATATCGTGACCGGTTTCTTTGCCGGACGCAGCCACCGCATTGTTGCCTGTGCCGACTGCCGCCTGCAGCCGGAGTGGATGAACCAACTGGCCGCGCGCGCCTGTGCGCTGCTTGAGGAAAACGGCATCACTGCCTACAACGAGGAAACGCACACCGGCCGTGTGCGGCATCTCTACATGCGGCAGGGCTGGCACAGCGGTCAGCGGCTGCTCTGCTTTGTTGTGAACGGCAACGGCCTGCCCAACGAAGCAGAGATTTGCGCTATTTTACAAAAAGAATTTGATTTAACAACGATTTTAATTAACCGCAACAGTGAGCGCACCAATGTAATTCTGGGCCGCAAGACCCGCACCGTGCTTGGCCCCGGCGTCATTGAGGACACACTTGCCGGCGTCCCGCTGCGCATGGGCGTGCATGAATTTTATCAGGTAAACACCCCCGCTGCCGAAACACTGTACGCCAAGGCACGGGAGTATGCCGGGCTGAAGGAGACGGATTTTCTGCTTGACCTCTACTGCGGCATGGGCACGATCGGACTTTCGATGCTGCCTGACTGCCGGCGTCTGGTCGGTGTCGAGGTCGTGCCGCAGGCTGTGGACGGCGCCAAACAGACAGCCGCCCGTCTGGGGCTGGATGCCGACCGGGCGGATTTCCGCTGTCAGGATGCCGGTGCGGCAGCCGCACAGCTTGCCGCCGAGGGTGCCCGCCCCGATGTGATCGTGGTAGACCCGCCGCGCAAGGGCTGCGATGAGGCCGCCCTGACCGCCATTGCCGAGATGGCCCCCCGCACAGTGGTCATGGTCAGCTGCAATGCAGCCACCGCCGCACGCGACACCAAATGGCTGACCGAGCATGGCTACAAGGCCGTGGAGGTTCAGCCGGTGGACCTCTTCCCCCGGACGCGGCATGTGGAGTGCGTGGTGAAGCTGACAGCACAATTATAATGTTTTTGTTGTTTTATCACCTTTCTTGATGGAGATTTTACTAATATGTCTTCTCTTCCTAAATACTATGGGTTTTACGCTCCCTTTTTGACGGCATTGCAAGATCAAAAAGTACATACCGCAAAGGAAATTCAAGCCGATATTGCACAGATGCTCAATTTATCAGACGAACAACTTTCCGAAGTTCTCCCGAGCGGAACGCAAAGTGTTTTCTGCAATCGTATTGGCTGGGCAAAGACCTACTTGAAAAAGGCCGGTCTTATCGAATCTTCCAAAAAGGGTTGCTACTCCATTTCAGCAGAGGGGCTTTCTCTCCTGCATAGTGGTGTTGCCATCACAGACACACTGTTGGCACAGCGTTATCCTTCTTTCGCTGCTTTTAAGTATGGTGAAAGAAAGAAATCCTCTCCAGAAATCATTTCTGCTGAAACTTCTATCCACGCCGAGGAAACCCCGCCCGAAACATTGGAACGTGTTTATCGTGACATAAACAATAAGCTTGCCGATGATCTTCTTTCTGAAATCATGAACCAATCTCCTGCTTTTTTTGAACATTTAGTCGTCGATTTGATGCAGGCTATGAATTATGGTGAGGGCACAGTAACTCAACTCAGCGGTGATGGTGGTATCGACGGAATTATTCACGAAGATCGACTTGGCTTTTCGCAAATTTACATCCAGGCCAAACGGCATGACCCATCCTCTTCTATCCACACACCTGAAGTGCAAAAATTTGTTGGTGCAATGATGGGGCCGCCTCGTGTTGAAAAAGGTCTTTTTATTACCACCGCCAAGTTCTCGCAAGGTGCAATCCGTTATGCTAATGCGCAGCATATTATTCTTGTAGACGGCAAAAAGCTTACTTCTTTGATGATTGAATACGGCTTAGGTGTTTCTGTTCAGAAAGTCTATAAACTCAAGCGCATTGACAGCGACTATTTCGCGGAAGAGATTTAATGCGCTTAGCCCTTTTATTCAAATTCTATTTCCCGCTTGTTCACGATTTACCCATATTTGTGTGTCATACTGAAGTGTAAACGATGCGGCTTTGCTGCGAAAAGGTGGTTTTTGTAAAATGAAAGGCTGGTTTCAGCGCTTTATGTCCGGCCGCTATGGGTTCGACCAGTTCAGCGGCTTTCTCTGCATTGCATCCCTCATTTTCATCGTAATCGGCGCATGGGTCTCCCCTGTGCTGTATTGGCTGGGACTGGCTGCTATCATTTACAGCTATTTCCGCATTTTGAGCCGCAACACCCGCAAACGCTACGCTGAAAACCTAAAATATCTTTCCTATCAAAGCCGCGCCGCAGCGTGGTTCGCCAAACAGCAGGTGCGATTCAAGCAGCGCAAAGAATATCACTATTACCGCTGCCCCCAGTGCGGTCAGCAGCTGCGCGTACCGCGCGGGCGCGGTAAAATCAGCATCACCTGCCCCAAGTGCGGCCATCAGTTCATCAAAAAGAGTTGACGCCGTATGTTTGGATATGTTACGATTTACCGCAAGGGTCTGGCAGATGCCGAGATGGAGCGCTATCAGGGCTATTACTGCGGGCTGTGTCAGGCGCTGGGCCGCCGTTACGGCCGCACCGGGCAGCTGACGCTGAGCTATGATATGGCGTTCGTCTGCATCCTGCTGACTGCGCTGTACGATGAGCCCACCGCCTTTGCCGCAGGGCGCTGTCCCCCCCATCCCCTTAGAAAGCGCCCCCGCGCCGACAATTCGTTTACCGAATATGCGGCCGACATGACTGCCGCGCTGGCATATTATAATTTTATGGACGACTGGCAGGACGACCACCGCCGCGCCAGTTTGGCACAGGCGCAGCGGCTTGAGCCGTATCTGCCCGCTTTGCGCCAGCGCTGGCCCCGCCAGATGAGCAAAATCACTGCGATGCTCGACCAGCTCAATGTGCTGGAGGGCTCGGGCAGCCACGATCTGGACGCGCTGTGCAACACCTTCGGCGCACTGCTGGGCGAGGTTTTCGCCTGCAGAGACGATATATGGGCACCGGCGCTGCGCGGCATGGGACAGGGTCTGGGGGCGTTCATCTACCTGATGGACGCCTACGATGACCTGCAAAAGGACGCCCGGCGCGGCCGCTTCAACGCGCTGCAGCAGCTGGCGGATGAGCTGCCGCCCGCCGCCTACGAGCAGCGCTGCCATGAGCTGCTGACCCAGCAGATGGGCCGCTGCGCACAGCATTTTGAGATGCTGCCGATTCTAAAGGACACCCCGGAGGGGAAGCTATTGTACAACACGATTTATTCCGGCGTATGGAGCAAGTACGCGCTGGTACGCAAGCACAGGGAGGCACAACGCCATGACTGATCCATACAGCGTATTGGGCATCACCCCCGGTGCCGATGACGAAACAATTAAAAAAGCCTACCGCCAGAAGTGCAAGCAGTACCACCCCGACCTGCACCCCGATGACCCGGCGGCAGAGGAGCATTTCAAGGAGGTTCAGGCCGCCTACAGCGAGATCATGCGCATCAAGCAGGGCGGCGGCACCGCCTACCGGCAGAGCGGGCAGACCTACGGCCAGAGCAACGGCTACAGTCAGCAGTATCAAGACCCCTTTGCGGGCGGCGGCTTCGGGTTCGGGCCATTCGGCTTCGGCTATTACAGCACCGGCAGCTCGGCCGGGCGGCAAAGCTATGGCAGCGCCGCCGGTGACCCTGAACTGCGGGCGGCGGCAAATTATATCCGCAGCGGTTTTTATGAGGAGGCTCTCAACACGCTGAACGGCATCTCTGCCGCCGGCCGCACCGCCCAGTGGCACTACTACGCGGCCCTTGCCAATCAGGGCTTGGGCAACAACATCCGCGCGCAGGAGGAGGCCCGCACGGCGGTTTCGATGGAGCCGAACAACTACGCCTATCAGAATCTGCTGGACCAGCTGCAAAGTCCGGGCCGCAGCTACACAAGCTACCAGCAGCCCTACGCCCAGCCCAGCGGCCGTCCCGGGCAGTTTTGCCTGTCGTTCTGGATGTACCTGCTGGTTTGCAACATCCTGAGCTGGTGCTGCTGCGGCGGACGCGGCGGGTTCTTTATCTGCTGATCCCAAGAATAAAAATACGCTGTGACCTTTTGGGAAGGGTCACAGCGTTTTTTATTGCCCGGCAGGAGCCGCACATGTGCGGCCCCTGCCATTTTTGTTTACAGCATCCTGTCAAGCAGCGGCATCAAAATTTCTATGTTTTGGCAAAACTGCGGGTAAAATTCATCGCCGAGTGAATACTCATAGTAGAGCGCACGCTCAATGCGTCTGGCAGCAGCCGCAAAGCGGGGATTTTCCTGCCCGCCCGCCGCCTGCAGCCGTTGGGAAAGCCGGGTACACACAACAGCCCACCGCGCGTCTATGCCCGCCCGCTCGATAACAGCGGCATCGTTCAGATAATCCCGAAGGGTGCGCGCCTCCCCCGTCCGTGCGCCGCACAGCGGGGTCTGGACATAATACTCGACTGCTGCAGTTTCGGTGTCGATGCTCTGCCCCAGCGGATAGAGGGCGCAGGCCAGCGGACGGGCCGCATGGATGGCGCAGGCGCTCCCCTCAAAAAAGCGGCAGTTTCCGGTTTTGGGGTCGGGCGTCAGGCGCAGGGCCGGCAGGCAGCTTTCGGGCGCAATATAGCTTTTGCAGAACGCCGCCGCCACAATGCGCGGCGAGAGCCGCAGCCGCCGCGCAATACGGTACAGATCAAAGCCGGACAGCACCAGATCACGCCTTTGGCGGCAGCAGTCACCGCAGCCCGCACAGGCAAAATCGAACGGTTCTCCTGCGGACAGGCGCGGGCAGGCGTCCCAGCATTCGCCGCAGCGGCCGGGTTCTACCGCCCTCACAGGTGGAAATCCAGCGTGTCGGCCAGCCAATCGGTACACAGGGGCACCCATGCGCTGTTGTGGCGGTTAGGGGTGTTGACCTCCTGCGTGCAGGTGCTGGTGCCGTGGCCGTCATGGGCGAAAAGGTGCAGCTCAAACGGTACCTTGTGGGCTGTCAAAGCCGTGGCCAGCAGCATGGAATTCTGCACCGGCACTGATGCATCTTCCACAGTGTGCCAGATGTAGAAGGGCGGCAGTCCGTCACTGACCTGATTTTCGAGACTCATCGTCCCGCGCAGGGCGGCATCGTCACCGCAGAGGTTGCAGATCGAGCCGTCATGCCGGAATTCGCCGCTGGTGATGACCGGGTAGCCCAACACCACGGCATCGGGCAGGGCCTCTTTTCCGCAGATGCCGAGTGCCTGCCGAACCGGCTCAGCGTCCCACAGGATTGCCGTGGACGCCGCAAGATGGCCACCTGCCGAGAAGCCGCAGACCGCGACCTTGGCCGGGTCGATATGGAACTGCACTGCGTTCTTGCGGATATGCAGGATAGCACCGGCCGCATCGATCAACGGCTGCCAGCGCAACGCAGGCTGGCTCTCCTGCCCACGGCAGGTGTAATAAAGGATAAAGACATTGTAGCCTGCCTGCAGAAACTGCATGGCGACCGGGTCAGCCTCCCGCGAACTGCAGTAGGCATAGCCGCCGCCCGGCAGGATCAGCATGGCAGGGCGGGTGTTGAAGGCGGGCATTTCGGTGGTTTCCTCCCGCAGGTAGCCGACAAGCGATGCGCCGCCGGGAAGGGTGTGGGTGTAGCATTGCATGGTGATTCCTCGATTCAATGATTCGTTGATTTGTTTTTGTAGGGGCACATTCAATCTCTCGGGTGCGCCGCGATGTACTCTGCCATAATGTCAGCGGCTACGCGGCAAAGCTCCGGGCAGGGGCGCTTTTTGTAGTATTCCGGGGTGCGGGGGCTGGCAACCGGGCTGCCCTCGGCCTGCTTCAGACCCAGTAGTTCCCGGCAGATCAGGGTATTCGGGCCGCCGTTGCGGGCCTTGTACTCAGCCGCCAACGCCTGCACATCGGTGTAAAGGGCTGTCTTTTTTGCCGGGTCATCGCTGCCGTAGAGCGCCCCCAGCACCAGCGTAATGCCGGAAAAGGCACCGCAGACCTCCCGCATACGGCCGAAACCGCCGCCAAAGCCTGCCGAGATCTGCAGGGCCTGCTTTTCGGTCATGCCCATCTCTTCCGCAAAGGCAACCGCCACCGATTGGCAGCAGTTATAGCCTTTAAAAAATGCCGCATAGGCGCGGTCACCGTAGATGCTCATAGTGGTATTCTCCTCTGATAAGGACTACTGCAGGGGTCGATGCGAGCATCCGCCCCTGTACTTATTATCTTATATTGTAAGCATACCTCAAAATCCGACGCTTGAAAAGCCCTGAATTTAAATTTTTTGTTAAAATAGCCCATAAGGGTTGCACTTTATAAAAAAGAGTGCTAAACTAGCTTTAGCAGTTTAGATAAACGAGTGCTAATTTCATTTTTATAAGTGAGGTTTTCTACTATGGCTATGCATCAATTCAAGGCCGAGAGCAAAAAGCTGCTTGACCTGATGATCAATTCTATCTATACAAACCGCGAGATCTTCCTGCGTGAGCTGATCTCCAACGCATCGGATGCCTGCGACAAGCGCTACTTCAAGAGCCTGACCGACACGTCCATCGGCATCACGAAGGACGACCTGAAAATCCACATCCAGCCCGACAAGGACAGCCGCACGCTGACCATCACCGATAACGGCATCGGCATGACGAAGGAGGAGCTGGAGAAGAACCTCGGCACGATTGCCAGGTCCGGCTCCCTTGACTTCAAGACCGAGAACCAGAGCGATAACATCGACATCATCGGTCAGTTCGGCGTCGGCTTCTATTCCGCGTTCATGGTGGCCAAAAAGGTCACCGTCATCTCCCGCGCACAGGGCGCTGACACGGCCTGGAAGTGGGAGTCCACCGGCGTCGAGGGCTACACCCTGACCGAGGCTGACAAGGAGGACGTCGGCACCGAGATCATTCTGGTGCTGAAGGACGACACCGATACCGACAAGTACAGCGAGTACCTCGAGGATTACGAGCTTGCAAACCTCGTTAAGAAGTACAGCGACTACATCCGCTTCCCCATCACGATGTACCGCGAGAAATCCCGCCAGAAGCCGAAGCCGGAGGACGCGGGCGACGACTACAAGCCCGAGTACGAGACCTACACCGAGCTGGAAACGCTGAACAGCATGGTGCCCATCTGGAAGCGCCCGAAGAACGAGGTCAAGGATGAGGACTACAACGAGTTCTACAAGAACAAGTTCATGGACTACACCGACCCGCTGCGCGTCATCACCAGCCGCACCGAGGGTACGGCGACCTACACCGCGCTGCTGTTCATCCCCGGCTCGACCCCGTACGACTACTACACCAAGGAGTACGAGAAGGGTCTGGCGCTGTATGCCTCCGGCGTTATGATCATGGAGAAGTGTGCCGACCTGCTGCCGGATTATTTCAGCTTTGTGAAGGGTGTTGTGGACAGCGAGGATCTGAGTCTGAACATCAGCCGTGAGACGCTGCAGAAGGACAACCAGCTCAAGCTGATGCGCAATTCTCTGGAAAAGAAGATCAAGAACGAGCTGCACGCGATGCTCGTCAATGACCGCGAGAAGTATGAGACCTTCTGGAAGAACTTTGGCCGCCAGATCAAGTTTGGCATCTACGGCGACTACGGCATGCACAAGGATCTGCTGGGCGACCTGCTGATGTTCTACTCCGCCAAGGAGAAAAAGCTCGTCACGCTGGACGAGTACGTCGAGAAGATGCCCGAGGATCAGAAGTGCATCTACTTTGCCGCCGGTGACGACACAGACCGTCTGGGCAAGCTGCCCAACGCCCAGCTGGTGTTGAGCAAGGGCTACGACCTGCTGCTCTGCACCGAGGATGTGGATGAGTTCTGCCTGCAGATGATGCGCGACTACAAGGAGAAGGAGTTTAAGAACATCAACTCCGGTGACCTGGGTCTGGAGACCGAGGACGAGAAGAAGGCTGCCGAGGCTGCCGAGACCGAGAACAAGGATCTGTTTGAGGAAATCAAGAAGGACCTGAACGGCAAGGTCAAGGAGGTCAAGGTCAATCCGACCCTGCAGGAACACCCCGTCACCCTGTCTGCCGAGGGCGGTATCTCGATGGAGATGGAGAAGGTACTGCGCCGCATGCCCAACGCAGAGGGCGTCGAGAGCACGAAGGTGCTGGAGCTGAACCCGAACCACACGGTCTTTGCCGCCCTGAAGGCTGCCCACGCCGCGGGCGACACCGACAAGGTCGCCAAGTACGCTGAGCTGCTCTATGACCAGGCCCTGCTGATCGCCGGTCTGCCCATTGAGGACCCCGTTGCCTATGCACAGCTGGTGTGTGGGCTGATGCAGTAATCATTTGATAGAAATACAGCCGCCCTCTCAGGCGTCAAACCTGAGAGGGCGGCTGTTGTTTTAGGGCTGGGTTGTAGGGGCGAACATTGTTCGCCCGCAGGGGCGGATTCCATATCCGCCCGGGAAAGCTTCCGCCACCGCAAACGGGCACGGGCTCATATAGAATGCGCCCCTGCGGAATCTGTTTTCCGCAGGGGCGCAATTTTCGTTTTTACACAAACGGATTATAAAACCGTCCAAACCTGATCGTCACGGTCAGGCTGATGAGCAGCAGCACGACGCCGACTGCCAGCGCGATAAAATCGCGGCGGGCAAAGGGGCGGCGGGTGTACCAGGTGCGCTTGTCATGCTTGCCGAAGCCGCGCAGCTCCATGGCGTTGGAGATCGTGTCGATGCGGTTCAAGCTCGTCAGAATCAGCGGCAGCAGGATGCTGACCGAATTCTTCAGGCGCTTGAAGAACGGCTCGCTGCGGCCCAGCTCGACGCCGCGGGCCTGCTGTGCCTGGCTGATGCTGTGGTAATCGCGCTGAATATCCGGAATGTACCGCAGCGCAATGGCGACGGAATAGCCGACCTTGTATGAGATGCCGATGCTGTTCAGGCTGGCGGCGAACTCGCTGGGGTTCGTGGCCGAGATGAACAGAATGGCCACCGGCAGCGCGACAAAATATTTCAGCGAGATGTTGAACATATAAAACAGCTGCTCGGCGGTCAGGTCGTACCGCCAGAACAGATGGCAGAGCACCGTGCGGGTGCCGTAGAGCGCCGTGCCCTGGTTCGGGTCGAACAGGAAGATGAACAGGTCGTTCAGCGCTAGGAACACCAGCATAAAGACCAGCATGAAACGAACCTCGCGCAGCTTGATGTGGCTGAGCCTGAACACCGCAAAGCTGACGGCCATCAGCCCCAGCAGCACCCAGGTGTTGTAGGTGATCATGCTGGCGAAGGTAAACAGCAGAAAGAACGCCAGCTTTGTCGTGCCGGTCAGGTCGTGTACCACGCTTTTGCGCGGCATATAGTTCAAAACGGTATTAGCAGCCATCAGCGCGCACCTCCCTGTCTGCCGCGATAAAGCGCTCCACAAATTTCTCGGCGGGCGTGATGCCGCAGCGGTTGGCCAGCGTGTAAAGGCTCGTCTCCTTCAAGGCCGCCTGCTCGATCAGCGCCGGGTCACAGAGGATGGCCGCCGCGCTGCGGTCCGCAATGAGCCGCCCATCGCAAAAGGCCAGCGCCCGCGGCGTGTATTCCAGCATCAGGTGCATGTCGTGGGTGATCATGACCACGGTCACACCCTTGGCGTTCAGCCCGCGCAGGAACTCCATAATGTCGGTGTAATGTCGGAAATCCTGGCCCGCCGTCGGCTCGTCCAGAATGATAAGCTCGGGGTCCTGCACCAGCACGCTGGCGATGGTCACGCGCTTTTTCTGGCCGAAGCTCAGCGCCGAGATGGGCCAGTTGCGGAACGGGTACAAGCCGCAGACCTTCAGCGTGTCCTCGACCCTAGTGCGAATCTCGGCATCGGTTAGGCCGCTGCCCTGCAGGCCCAGCGCGACCTCGTCAAAGATCATCGTCTTGGAGATCATCTGGTTCGGGTTCTGCATGACATAGCCGATATGCCTGGCACCGCGGCGGATGTTTTCGTCTTTCAGGTCTTTTCCGTCAAAGAAAATTTCACCGCTGTCTGGCGTCTCAAAGCCGCAGATCAGCTTGGAGAGCGTTGACTTGCCCGCGCCGTTGCGGCCCACGATGCTGACCATCTCCCCTTTTCCAATCGTGAAGCTCACGTCGGACAGGGTGTGCTGGTCCTTGCTGTAGCCGAAGGACAGACCCTTGACCTCCAGCAGCGGGGTCGGGGCCGGCTTGGCCGCGGGCAGCGGCTCGGCGCGGAACCAGGTGCGCAGCTTCTCGGTGTCGGCGTCATCCAGCACGACGGAGTCAATGTGGGCGGGGTGCTTGTCGGGCGTGATGTCGATGCCCGCGTACCGCATAGCCGTGACGTAGAGCGGCTCGCGGATGCCGTTTTCTGCCAGCAGCGCGCCGGACAGCAGCTCGTCGGGGCGCAGGTCGGCCAGAATGCGGCCGTCGTTGACGAGGATGATGCGGTCCACACTGCGCCAGAGCACGTCCTCAAGGCGGTGCTCAATGATGAGGACCGTCGTGTCGGTCTTTTGCTGGATCGTGTCGATCAGCTCAATGGCCTGCTTGCCCGTGGCCGGGTCAAGGTTTGCCAGCGGCTCATCGAACAGCAAAATCTTCACCTCATCGACCATGACGCCCGCGAGGCTGACGCGCTGCTTCTGGCCGCCGGAAAGCTCGTGCGGAGCGTAGTCGAGGTGGTTCTCGATTCCGACCAACTCGGCGGCGCGGCGGGTGATCTCGTGCATTTCGTCCTGCGGAGTGCAGCTGTTTTCCAGCGCAAAGGCGATGTCCTCCCCCACCGTCAGGCCGATGAACTGGCCGTCCGGGTCCTGCAGCACCGTACCGACGTGGCCCGCCAGCTCAAAAATGCTGCTGTGGGGCGCGTCCACGCCGTCCACGGTCAGCGTGCCCGTACACTCGCCGGGGTAGGAGAACGGGTTCAGGCCGTTGATGCAGGCCGCCAGCGTGGACTTGCCGCTGCCGGACGGCCCGGCGATCAGCACGCGCTCCCCGGGGTAGATGTCCAGATTGATGTCATGCAGCGTGGGCTGCTTCTGGGCGCGATACTGGAAGGAAAAATTTTTAAAGGATATGATCGGGGTTCTCGTTTCAGCCATACGGCACCTCGCAGGGGAAATTGTGGTGGAACAGCAAAATGCCTTCCCGCGTTTGTGGGAAGGCATACGGGTTTAACAGCGGATCACTCTTTGTCCAGAGAGCCCTTCTTGGCGATGGTCTTCGTGTAGGCCAGGATCAGCAGACCGCCAACGACGACAGCCGTGATGATGTTGGACACAGCGGCAAACGCGCCCTGCGCAAAGACCTTTTTGGCAGGCTCGGCGTAGATCAGGATGTCCAGCACAGGCGCAACGACGATCCAGGCAATGGCATGGGCCACGACATTGGCGATGGCGAAGGTGGCGACCTTACGCTTGTTGAAGTCGCCCTCCTGCACATTCAGCTTCTTGGCAAACAGGCCGACGACCACGCCGGTGAAGGCGGAGGCGATGACCCAGCTCCACCACGGGGTGCCGCCCCAGGACAGGTCGATGAGGGCATGGCCGATGAAGCCGATCAGGGCGCCGGCCACAGGGCCGTACATAGCGGCCAGCAGACCGAGCACCGCGTACTGCAGGCTGATGTTGGTGTTGGGCACCGGGCTGGGGATAGCGACAAAGCGCCCCAGAACAAAGAACAGGGCTGCGCCGATGCCGACGGCAACGAAGGTTTTACTGTTCGAGTTTTTCATGATTCCGCACTCCTTTTAATACTATACCGCAAATCGTTCTTCCGCTTTCGCAAAAGAACAGTTTAAGTATACTGTTATAAAAGTGCCGCTGTCAATGGGCAAAAGTCGAGGTATGCACTATTTTGGTGAGATTTCGGCACAAAAAAACCACCCCGAAGGGTGGTCAAAAGTGGAGCGGCCGACGAGGCTCGAACTCGCTACCTCCACCTTGGCAAGGTGGCGCTC
>ERZ827469.977-NODE-977-length-28315-cov-11.473036_pt1 | contig 28315 bp, 20 predicted proteins | sample MGYA00519917_ERZ827469 | MGnify/ENA primary metagenome ERZ827469 (study PRJEB31778, sample SAMEA3449314) | human gut metagenome | biome: human gut; feature: human-associated habitat; material: faeces | place: United Kingdom | collected 2010/2012 ... | reverse complement strand
GGGAGTTCTCCAAGGCTGCCCGATGGAGGCGGATGTCCTTTTGTTCGCGCGCCATGAGCTCTCCCGCAGTATGGTAACTCATATGTTTTTCAGAGCATCGGGGAAAACGGCCCCTCAAAAAACAAAAAAGCCTGTGTCCCCGCAGGGACACAGGCCGCCAAAGCGCGTTTGGGGAAGAAAGGGGGGAGCTCGAGGGGGGAAGGGAACCGCCTTTGCGCGCTAGCCAAAGGGGTTCCCTTCCCCCCTCGACAAAAAACATCCCTGCGCGATCATCCTGCCTAGCGCGGCGCGCGGGCGGGCAGGCCGGCCACCAGGTCGGCGTCGGCGGGCAGGAAGGGCAGGTCACGGGCCTGGGCGGGCGTGACCCAGCGCAGTTCCTGGCGTTCCCGGGCGCAGGGCGTGCCGTCGAAGGCGGTGACGTGGAAGAAGTGCAGCTGCACGTGCAGGTCGCGCTCGGCGTAGTCGTGCTCCACGATCTGCCAGAGCCGGCAGGCGCGCACGCTGATGCCCAGCTCCTCGCGCAGCTCGCGGCAAAGGGCCTGCTCGGCGGTCTCGCCGGGTTCGAGCTTGCCGCCGGGGAACTCCCAGTAACCGGCCAGGGGCTTGCCGTGCGGGCGCAGGGCGGCCAGCAGGTGGTCGTCCTGCCAGATGATGCCGCCGGCCACGACGATGGAGGTCATGCCGGATCCCCCATGCTGTCGATAGCGGCGCGCCTGGCTTCGATGGCGGCGATCTGTTCTTCCAGGGCGGCCATGTCTTCCATGAGGCGCTCGGTCAGGTCGCGCAGCTCGTTGAAGCGCTTGAGCAGCCCGGTGGAGCGGGCGCCGTCGGCGTAGACGGCCGGGTCGGCCAGCTGGGCCTCCACGTCGGACTGTTCGTTCATGGCCCTTTCCAGCTCGCCTTCCAGCGCGGCGTATTTCTGCTGCAGGGGCTTGAGCTCCTTGTGCAGGGCGTTGCGGCGTTCGGCCTGCTCGCGCTTGAGGCGCTTCTGCTCCTCGCGGGAGAGGTTGGCGCGGGGCGCGTTGTCGGGCTTCCCGGCCTTGCCGGAGGCGTTGAGCCCGGGGCTGGCGCTGCCGTTTTCCAGAGCGGCACGGCGGGCCGTGTCGTAGCTGGCGAAGTCGGGGTAGACGGTGATGCCCTTCTCGTCCAGGGCCCAGGCCTCGGCGCCCACCTGCGAGAGCAGCCAGCGGTCGTGGGCCACCATGAGCAGGGTGCCGTCGAACTTTTGCAGGGCCGTGCCCAGGGCCTCGCGGCTTTCGAGGTCCAGATGGTTGGTGGGTTCGTCCAGCAGCAGGAAGTTGCAGCGCTTGAGGAACAGGCTGGCCAGCACCAGGCGGCTCTTTTCGCCGCCGGAGAGCTTGCTCACCTGCCGGTCGAAGTATTCCTGCCCCAGCAGGAAGAGGCCCAGCACGCTCATGAGTTCCTCTTCGGTGGTGCGGGGATCGGACAGGCGCCGGATCTCGCCCAGCACGGTGGTGTCCGGGCGCAGGGTGTCCATCTGGTGCTGGGTGTAGTAGCCCAGGCGCATCTGGGGCGCGGTGACCACGTTGCCGCCGCAGCGTTCCAGGGTCCCGGCCAGCAGCTTGAGCAGGGTGGACTTGCCGCAGCCGTTGTGGCCCACCAGGGCCACGCGCTGGCCGTTGTAGAGGGTGAAGGTCAGCGGCGGCCACATCTGCTTGCCGTCCGGGAAGTGGAAGGCCAGATCGGCGGCGGCCAGGGCCACTTTTTCCATGTGCGGGGCCTCGGGCCAGGTGAAGTTCAGTTCCTTGCGCTTGGGCTCGGGCCGGTAATCCTCCAGCTCCTTCTCCAGCTTTTTGGCCATCTTCTGGCGCGAACCGGCCTGGCGGGCCTTGGTGGCCTTGGCGCGGAAGCGTTCCACGAAGGCCATCTTGCGGGCCAGTTCGTCCTGCAGGGCCTTGGCCTCGCGCTCGCGCTGGGCGTTGTATTCCTCCTGGAGGGAGAGGAACTGGGTGTAGGTGGCCTTGCGGAAGACCGGGCGGGACAGGCCCAGATAGAGCACGTGCGTGCCCACGCGGTCCATGAACACGCGGTCGTGGGCCACGAAGACCAGGGCGCCCTTGAAGTCCATGAGGAAGGACTCCAGCCATTCCACGGCTTCCATGTCCAGATGGTTGGTGGGTTCGTCCAGCAGCAGCACGTCGGCCCCGGCGGTGAGCACGCGGGCCAGCTTGGCGCGTTCGCGCCAGCCGCCGGAGAGCTCGCGCAGGGTGCGCAGCCACTTGCTTTCGGCAAAGCCCAGACCGGAGAGCACGGCCTTGGCGCGGTGTTCGGGATTGTAGCCGTGGGTGGCTTCCAGCTCTGCCTGGCGGTGCATGAGCTGGGTCAGGCGCGCCTCGTCCTTCTGCCGGGCGGCGTCTTCCCATTCGGCCCAGAATTCGTTCCAGTCGTGGAGCACGTCCAGCACATAGGTCAGCAGGGGCGTGTCCAGGGCCTCTTCGGAAAGTTCCTGTTCCACGAAGCCCAGGCGGCAGCCCCTGGGCAGGATGACCCGGCCGCCGTCGGGGGGCTCCACGCCGGCCAGCAGGCGCAGGAGGGTGGATTTGCCGGTCCCGTTGGGGCCGCAGACGCACAGCCGCACGCCGGAATCCACTTCCAGCGAGAAATTGTTGAAGATGTCCCGTCCGCCGAAGGACTTGGACAGTTCCTGGATGGTTATTTTCACAGCAGGCCCTCGCGCCTGTAGCCTTCCACGGCTTCTTGCATGCCCTGGTCGAGCGTGAGGGCGGGGGCATAGCCGAGTTCCTCGCGCAGGCGCGACGCGTCGCAGGTCCAGCCGGACTGGCGGGCTTCGCGGTATTTGTCCAGATTCCAGTTGGGGGCGCGGCCCTTGCGTCCCAGCGCGGCCAGCAGACTGCCGCCCAGGGTGGACAGCAGCGCGGTCAGGCCCAGGAAGCAGAGGGGCAGGCGCAGGATGCAGGCCTTTTTGCCCATGGCCCGGGCCATGGCGCGGTAAAAGTCGGCCATGGCGTAGCAGCCGCCGTCATTGACGTGATAGACGCCGTGCGCTTCGGGGCGGCAGCAGCAGACGATGGCGCGGCCCACGTCGCGGCCGTGCACGGCCGAGACCGGGAAGCGGCGGAACATGCCCGGCGTGACGGCCACGCCGTAGCGCAGGCCCTGGAACACGGGCAGCAGGCCGCGGTCGCCGGAACCGTAGATGATGGGCGGCCGCAGGGTGACCATGCGGTCGCCCAGGGCACGGCCCAGGATCTGTTCCACCATGAGCTTGGACCAGCCGTAGGCGGACACGGGCGCGCCGGGCGCGTCGTCGCCCCTGCCGGCGGGAGTGTCGCAGGGGCCGCTGGCGGCCAGGCTGGAGACCAGCACCAGACGCTGCGGGGCCTGGCCCTGCGCGTCGAGACGCCGCCAGGCCGTGGCCAGGGCGCGGGCGGCCTCGCTGTTGGCGCGCAGATAGTCCTGCCAGCCCAGGCCGAAGAGCAGGGCGGCCATGTGGATGCAGATGTCCTGGCCGCGCAGGGCCTCTTCCAGCCCGGCGCCGCCGCGCAGGTCGGCACGGACCACCTCCACCCCGGCGGGCAGATGGTCGCGGCGGGACGTGGCGCGGGTGATGCAGGTGACGCGGGCCCCGGCGGCCAGCAGCTGGGGCAGCAGGTGACGGCCCACGAAGCCGGTGCCGCCGGTGACGACGACCTTTCTGCCGTCCAGCCAGGGCGCGGGCGCGTCCGGGGGCGTATGGGCGCTGGGGGTCATGACACGATCTCCTTGCGGTACAGGCGGTAACGTTTGGTGATCCGCCCGGAAAAGTCTTCGATGAGGTCATTGACGGCCATGTTGTCTTCCAGCACCCACGAGCCCTCCACCTGACAGAACTCGGGATGGCGGCGGGCCTGTTCCAGCATGTAGTCCAGCAGGAGCAGGGGCAGGCCCAGCAGGCGGAACTCCTCGCGGATGCCGAAGAGCATCATGCGGTATTTGCCGCGCATCTCGCCGCGCGCCTGCCAGTAGTGCCACAGGGCGCTCAGGCCCAGTTTGCCGTCAAGGCGCTTGAGCAGGGGGTTGAAGTCCGGCAGGGCCACCATGCCCGCGGCGGGCTCGCCGTCGTGGAAGAAGAGGACGAAGAAATCGGGGTTGAGCAGGCCTTTGAGCTCCTTCACCAGCACGTCGGCCTCACCGTCGGAAAGGGGCGCGAAGCCCCAGTTGCCGGCCCACGAGATGCGGTAGAGGTCCAGCATGATGCGGATGTCCTCGGCCAGGGTGGCCTTGGAGGAGACGCGGCAGGTGAAGCGCTTTTGTTCCTTGAGGTGGCGGATCTCGTCCCTGAGCCAGTCCTCCACATGCAGCTTGTCGCGCTCGATGAGGTAGGCGAACAGGTCCTGCTCCTTGCGCATGTGCCAGGATTCCAGCAGGGCGGGGTAGTAGGGCGGGTTCCAGGGCATCATGAGCGCCGGGGCCTCGTCGAAGCCGTCCACCAGCATGGCGCAGGTGTAGTTGGTGGAGGGGTTGAGGGGCCCGCGCATGAAGGCCATGCCCTGGCGGCGCAGCCAGTCGTGGGCGGCCTGCAGCAGGGCATGGGCGGCCTCGCGGTCGTCCCGGCATTCGAAAAAGCCGAAGGCCCCGCAGCGCTCGCCGGCATAATCGTTGTATTTCTCGTCCACGATGGCCGCGATGCGGCCCACGGGACGGCCGTCGCGCAGGGCCAGGAACAGTTCGCGCCGGGCGGTCTTCCAGAAGGGGTGCTCGCCGGGCGAGAGCAGCTCGCGGTCCTGCTTTTTCAGGTTGGGCACCCAGAGGGAATCCGGCGTGTAGATGCTCCAGGGCAGTTCCACGAAGCGGTCCAGGTCTTCCGCAGTGTTGACGGGGATGATGCTCAGTTCTGCCACGCGGGCCTCCATGGAGCAGACTTGCAGGGGCTGCCGTTCCCTGTTGCGGTTGGCTGTGGGGCCGGGCGTCCCGGCTGGGGCGGGGCACAGGGCCCCGGACAAAAAACACCGCGCGGGAGAGCGCCTTACGGTACCCTCCCGCACGGGAAAAGGAGCGGACGTGCGTTAGGCCGTTTTCAGGGAGCCGCGCAGCTCGTCCAGGCTGGTCACGCCCAGCTGGCGGCAGACGGCGGGCAGTTCCTTGACGATCTCGAAGGCGCGGTCGGGGCTGATGAAGTTGGCCGTGCCGATCTGGACGGCGTGGGCGCCCACCAGGATGAATTCCAGCACGTCTTCGGCCGAGCAGATGCCGCCCAGGCCGATGACGGGGATGTCCACGGCCTGGCAGACCTGCCACACGCAGCGCAGGGCCACGGGCTTGATGGCCGGGCCGGACAGGCCGCCGATGACATTGGCCAGCCGGGGCGCGCGCCGGGCCACGTCCACGGCCATGCCCGAAAGGGTGTTGATGCACGAGATCATGTCCGCGCCGGCGTCCTGCACGCTGCGGGCCATGAGGGCGATGTCCGTGACATTGGGCGAAAGCTTGATGATGAGTGGCTTGTTGGGGGCCGCGTCACGGACGGCGCGGGTGACGGCCGCGGCCAGCCCGGGGTCTTGCCCGAAAAGGATGCCGCCGCTCTTGACGTTGGGGCAGGAGACGTTCACTTCCAGCGCGGCCACGCCTTCCTCCGCATCAAGGCGGGCGGCCAGCTCGCCGAATTCGGCGGGGGAGGTGGCGTAGAGGTTGGCGATGACGGGCAGATGCTGCCAGGGCAGGCGGGGGAGCTTTTCCTTGCAGAAGGCTTCCACGCCGTCGTTCTGCAGGCCCACGGCATTGAGCATGCCGGCCGTGGTCTCCACGATGCGCGGGCAGGGGTTGCCGTCGCGGGGCAGCAGGGACAGGCCCTTGACGATGATGCCGCCCAGGCTGGTCAGGTCGCCGTAGGGGGCGAATTCCATGCCGTAGCCGAAGGTGCCGGAAGCCGTGAGCACCGGGTTTTTGAGGTGCAGGCTCTGCGTGGGCCCCTTGAGGGTGACGGAAAGGTCCATAGAGTGCTGGTTCATGCTGTCCCCCGGCCTAGAGCTCGATCTGGTTGGCCCAGAACACGGGGCCGTGGTTGCAGGTCTGGACAAGGCCGTGGCGCTTGTCGGCCACGGGCCATTCCCCGGTGGTGCGGGTCACGCAGCCCAGGCAGGCGCCCACGCCGCAGGCCATGCGGTTTTCCAGCGAAAGCTGCACGCGGGCGTTGAGCTCACGGGCGAAGCCGTGCACGGTCTTGAGGAAGGGCAGGGGACCGCAGGCCAGGATCAGGCCCTTCTGCTCGGCGTATTCGCGCATGCGTTCCTGGATGGTGAAGATGAAGTTGTCCAGGTCGCCGGGCACGGTCTCGCGCAGGCTGTCCAGGGGCACATGCTCGTTGATGCTGTCCACGGGATAGCAGCTCAGCGGCTCGCGATGGCCAAAGAGCATGGTCACGTTCCACGGCTTGGGATGTTCGCTCACATAGCCCACGAAGGGCACGATGCCCATGCCGCCGGCCAGCAGCAGGGTGGGGGTGTCGGGCTCCATGGCGAAGCCGTTGCCCAGGGGCCCCCAGACGCGCACGGTGTCGCCGGCCTTGAGTTCGGCCATGCGGCGGGTGCCGCGCCCCACGACCTGGAAGAAGCAGATCAGGTGGCGGGAGGTCATGTGGCAGATGCCGAAGGGCCGGGCCCAGGGCATCTCGAGACCGAACGACGTGGGCCGCACCATGACGAACTGGCCGGGACGCCACGACGGCCAGTCGGGGCGGGTGAGGCGCAGGGCGAAGAAGCGGCTTTCCTGGCCGGTCTGGCCGAAGGGGACCAGATCCAGCACCGTAAGTAGGCAGGAGCTAGGTTGTGTCATCGCGCAAGTATAGGAGCTTGTGCCTGAACGGTCAACATTCCGGGCCTGCCGGAAGGGGCGGGGAGCGTTTTTTTCTGCCCGTGCCGCGGGCCGGGGAATACCCGGGGAGGAAGGGGCCGGTCCCCTTGCGGGCGGGCGTCCCCGGTACCGGCATGGTCCCGTTGCGCCGGCACGTCCCGGCCCCCTCCGGCAACAGCCGTCCCGTCTGGCCCGCGGCGGACAGCCGGCGCCCCGCGGCCGTCCGGCCGGGGGATGGCTCCCGGCGCCTGTCCCGGCGGTGCGGGAGCGATGTGGAAAATCGTTTCGATTTCAGCGTGTTGCGCCGTCCCATGCCGCGACGGGCGGCGGACAGGGGGATGCACGGCCAAAGCATTGCAGGATAACTGTGTCATTTTTCACACGAAAATTGTCAGTACGGACATGCCGTCACATCTTCCCTTTTGCCATGATGCCCGCTATAGTCAGGTTCCTTTAGGGGCCGGGCCGGAATGATGCTGCTGCAGACCCCGTATAGCCTTTGATTTGCCCTGCATGGAGAAAAGAGCATGAGCAAGAAGTTGACTGTTGCCGTTGTGGGCGCCACGGGCGCCGTGGGCCGTGAAATGCTGAAAACCCTGCACGATCGCCAGTTCCCGGCCACGGAAGTGCGTGCCTTCGCCTCGGCCCGTTCCGCCGGGACCAAGGTGCCTTTCGGCGATGACGAGCTGGTGGTGCAGGAACTGAAGGAAGATGTCTTCGAAGGTATCGACATCGCCATCTTCTCCGCCGGCGGCAGCACTTCCGAAAAATTCGCTCCCCATGCCGCCCATGCCGGCTGCGTGGTGGTGGACAATTCCTCCCAGTGGCGCATGGACGACCGCTGCCCCCTGGTGGTCCCCGAAGTGAACCCCGAACATCTGGAAGGCCATCAGGGCATCATCGCCAACCCCAACTGCTCCACCATCCAGATGCTGGTGGCCCTCAAGCCCATCCATGACGCCGTGGGCATCAAGCGCATCGTGGTCTCCACCTATCAGGCCGTGTCCGGTACCGGCCAGAAGGGCCTGGAAGAACTGGAACGCCAGACCCGCGACCTGTTCAACATGCGCGAGCCCGAGAACAAGGTCTATCCGTACCGCATCGCCTTCAACGTGCTGCCGCACATCGACGTCTTCCTGGAGAACGACTACACCAAGGAAGAGATGAAGATGGTCAACGAGACCGTGAAGATCTTCAACGATCCCACGGTCAAGGTGACCGCCACCTGCGTGCGCGTGCCCGTGTTCTACTGCCATTCCGAAGCCGTGAACATCGAGACGCACAAGAAGATGACCGCCAAGGAATGCCGCATCCTGCTCTCGCAGGCCCCCGGCGTGCGCGTCTTCGACAACCCCCGCGAGAAGATGTACCCCATGCCCGCCTACTGCGTGGGCGATGACGAGACCTATGTGGGCCGCATCCGCGATGACGAGACCATCGAGAACGGCCTGAACCTCTGGATCGTGGCCGACAACGTGCGCAAGGGCGCGGCCCTCAATGCCGTGCAGATCGCCGAGGAACTGCTCAGGCGCGATCTGGTGCGCGTGCCCGACAGGAACGTTTTCATGTCCTAGTCCGCCGCGACGGGATACGGACAGTGCAGGGGGAGGGGCCCGTTCCCGCCGTGGCGGGGCAGGTCCTTCCCCCTGTTTTTTGCCGTGTCGCGCGGGCACGGGCGCTTTCCCGCAGCGGGGCAAGGTATTCCCCGCCGCTGCCGTTCGTGCTAGAAAAGGACGTTTCACCGGCGGCTGCCGCCGGCAGGGGCCCTGCCCCCATCAGCAACCACAACAGGCCGCGCCCGCGCGGGACGGCCTTTCGCGGGGATGCCATGAAGATTCTGGATGCCGATGCCTGGATGGCGGCCCTGATGGCCGCGCCCCGGCCCGGGGCCGACAAGATCCTGGCCTTTTACGATGCGCGTGTGGACGCCGTCTGCCGTGACGCGCGCTGTCTGCTCCTGCCCCTGGACGACCACATGTGCCACCGGGGCGATGCCCTGTTCGAGAGCCTGTGCTACCGCGAGGGACGCCTCTTTGCCCTGGAGGAACACCTGGCCCGCCTGCGCGACGGCAGCCGCGCCCTTTCCCTGCTGCCGCCCTGTTCGTGGGACGGGCTGCGCGCCCGCATCCTGGACGTGGCCCGCGCCTCGGGCAGCGATCATGGCGACATCCGCGTGCTGGTGGGCCGCGGGCCCGGCGGTTTCGGCATCTCGCCCGAGGAATGCCCGCGGTCCAGCCTCTACATCGTGGCCCTGCGCAAGGAACTGCCCACGGAAGCCTTTTACGAAAAGGGCCTCACGGCCTTTGCCAGCGCCATCCCGCCTAAGCAGGACTATCTGGCCCGCATCAAGAGCACCAACTATCTGCCCAATGTCTTCATGGCCGCCGAGGCCCGGCAGCGGGGCATGGACGTGGCCGTGACCTTTGACGAGGACGGCCATCTGGGCGAGGCCGCCATCGCCAATGTGGGCATCGTGGATGCCGAAGGCCGCCTGTGCTGTCCCGAGGGCCGCCGCATCCTGCCCGGCACCTCCATGCTGGCCGCCCGCAAAATCGCGCCGCAGCGCCTGCCCGTGGTGGAACGTCCCATCCGTCGCGAAGAGATCTTCACCGCCCGCGAGATGCTGCTCTTCACCAGCGCCAGCCTGTGCGTGGGCATCAGCCACTTCGAGGGCCGCCCCATCGGCCAGGGACCCGACGCCGGTCGCCCCGGCCCCGTGGCCCGCTGGCTGCGCGATGCCCTGCTGGAACACATGCTGGCCACCGGTACGCCGTTCCAGCGCCCGTAAGACGTCTGCGGAGGGAATGGGGCCCCTTGCGCTGCTTCGACGCCGGTCGCTGCTGGTGCGCGAGGGGCCCTTCCCTCAACTCCCATTCTTCTCCCCAGCCTATCCTATGTTATCCGGGAGAGGCTGTCCCCTCATGGTCAGCGACAGCCAGGTGGAGTACGGCAGGAGAACTTCCGCTATTGGCTTTTCAGTTTTCCCCAGCCCGTAAGGGGACAGGAGCGGGCCCGCGCAGACATATGTCCTGATGCCTGTGCCGTGTCCGTGAACCATGCTCCTGTCTCCTGATGAAGCGCGTTTGGGGGATGGGGGGGCCCGGGGGGGCCCCCTTTGGGCGCGAGCAAAGGGGCCTTCCCCCCGGATGCTCCCTCATCTCCACCCGCTCCGTCGCCGTCGTCTGGACGGCGGGCGGGATGTCTTTTATACAGGAAAGGCCCCGTGCGGGCTTTTTTCCTGTTTTTGCCATGACATGCCGCCGGAGCACGCCGGGGCATCCACTCTTTCCAAGGAAGACGCCATTGAAATGCAAGATCTGCAAGGCGACGGCCGTGGTGGCCCTGCGCAGCCACAACGCCGCCTTCTGTCCCGACTGTTACCTCAAGTTCTTTGCCCGTCAGGTGGAAAAGGGCATCGAAGGCCAGAAGCTCTTCACCCGTGACGAACGCATCCTGGTGGCCCTGTCGGGCGGCAAGGATTCGCTGGCCCTGATGCTGGAGCTTTCCCGGCAGGGCTATGACGTCACCGGCCTGCACATCGACCTGGGCATCCCGGGATCCTCGCCCGTGGCCCGCGGCGTGGTGGAGCGCTTCTGCGCCAGGCACGGCCTGAAGCTCATGGTCAAGGAACTGGCCGCCGAGGGCCTGGCCATCCCGCTGGTCAAGGAGCGCCTCAACCGTCCCGTCTGCTCGGCCTGCGGCAAGATCAAGCGGCATTTCTTCAACAAGGTGGCCCTGGACGAAGGTTTCGACGCCCTGGCCACGGGCCACAACCTGGACGACGAGGTGGCGCGCCTGTTCAGCAACACCCTGCGCTGGGACACGGCCTATCTTTCGGACCAGGGCCCGCGCCTGGACGGCGAGGACGGCTTTGCCCGCAAGGTCAAGCCCCTGTGGCGCCTGACGGAGTTCGAGACCGCCAACTATGCCTTCCTCATGGGCATCGAGCATCACTACGCCCCCTGTCCCTACAGCCCCGGCGCCAGCTTCAGCACGCTCAAGGCCCTGTTGCAGCGTCTGGAAGCGGCCATGCCCGGCCGCAAGCTGGACTTCTACCAGGGCTTCCTGGCCCGCGCCCGGCCGGTGTTCGCCCGCCGCGAGGCCGAAGAGGGCGTGGAACTGGCGCCCTGCACCAGCTGCGGCTATCCCACCTCGTCCGGCGACATGTGCGGCGTATGCCGCATCCGTGAAGCCCTCAAGGACAGCAAGTAGCCTTGGTTGCCCAAGACAGATCATGGCGGGGAGGGGCGGCGCCCCTCCCTGTCCCCGCTTTTCTCCCCGGCCGGGTGCCGCTGCGGCCGGGCTGGGCCGGAAGACTGCCCCAGAAGGCGCGGCTCCATGCCTGCCGCCCCGGAGCCGCACAAACAGGGCGCGGACAGGAGAGGCCCCGGCACCGGGGCCGGGTGCCGTTCCTCCCGCCGGCAGGGACAGGGTGCCGGGCACGGCCTGCCGGAGACGCGTCCGGGGTGCCCGCGGGGGGCTTCGTGTCTTCCGGGGGAATGGCCCGCCGTGCCCGTCCCTTCCCGACGGCAGACGATATGGCGGCCGGGGCCGTGATCGCAAGGGAGGCCCGTCATGGGCGTTGCTGAATATGTCCGGGCCCTGCTGGCCTCGGACACGCTGGGGCCGCAGGTGCGGCACCACCGCTGCGAGCCCGCGCGTGCGGCCGTGTACGCGGAAAGCCGCCTGCCCTGGCCCGCGGCCATCCGGCGCACGCTGGAGGAACGCGGCCTGAGCGGCCTTTACAGCCACCAGGCCCTGGCCACGGACCACATCCGCGCCGGGCATTCCGTGGTGGTGGCCACGCCCACGGCCAGCGGCAAGAGCCTGATCTACAACCTGCCGGTGCTGGAACGCCATCTGCGTGACAGCGAGGCCCGCGCCCTCTATCTTTTCCCGCTCAAGGCCCTGGCCCAGGACCAGCTGGCCGGGCTGCAACGCCTGGTCTCCGGCTGGCCCGAAGAGGCCCGGCCCACGGCCGCCCTCTACGACGGCGACACCAGCGACCATTTCCGGCGCAAGATCCGCCGCGACCCGCCCACGGTGCTCATCAGCAATCCCGAGATGCTGCATCTGGCCCTGCTGCCGCACCATGAGCAGTGGGCCCCCTTCCTGGCCGGGCTCTCCCACATCGTGGTGGACGAGGCCCACACCTACCGCGGCGTGTTCGGCGCGCACATGGCGGGCGTGTTCCGCCGCCTCAACCGGCTGGCCGCCCATTACGGCGCCGCGCCGTCCTATGTGTTCTGCACGGCCACGGTGGGCAATCCCGGCGAGCTGGCCGCATCGCTCTCCGGTCTCGACCTGCTGCCCGGCCGCCGGCCGCCCGTGGTGGTGGACCAGTCCGGCGCGCCGCAGGGCGCACGGCATTACGTCTTCCTCGATCCCGACCAGAGCCCGGCCACGGCGGCCATCGACCTGCTGCGGGCCGCGCTGGCGCGCAAGCTGCGCACCATCGTCTACTGCCGTTCCCGCCGCATGACCGAACTGGTCAGCCTGTGGGCCGGGAGCCTTTCCGGGCCGTGGGCGGGCCGTATCTCCGCCTATCGCGCGGGATTTTTGCCCGAGGAACGCCGCCAGATTGAGGCCCGCATGGCCTCGGGCGAGCTGCTGGCCGTGGTCAGCACCAGCGCCCTGGAGCTGGGCATCGACATCGGCGGGCTGGATGTCTGCATCCTGGTGGGCTATCCGGGCACCATCATGTCCACCCTGCAACGGGGCGGGCGCGTGGGCCGGGCACAGCAGGAATCGGCCGTGGTGCTGGTGGCGGGCGAGGACGCGCTGGACCAGTATTTCATGAGCCATCCCGAAGACTTTTTCAGCCGCCCGGCGGAAAAGGCCGTGGTCAATCCCTGGAACGAGGTCATCCTGGCCCGGCATCTGGAGTGCGCGGCCGCCGAGCTGCCCCTGTCCGCCCGCGATCCCTGGCTGGCCCCGGCCCCGGCGCAGGAGGCCCTGCGTGATCTGGCGGCCCGGGGACGCCTGCTGCTCTCCGCCGACGGCAGCCAGTGGCTGGCCGCCCGCAAGCGGCCGCAGCGGCTGGTGGACCTGCGCGGGACGGGCCGGAGCTTCGTCATCGAGGACAGCGAGGGCACGGTCATCGGTTCCGTGGACGGCTTCCGGGCCTGGCGCGAGACCCATGCGGGCGCGGTCTACCTGCACCGGGGCCGCAGCTATGTCATCGAGGAGATGGACCCGGCGGCGGGCCGGGTGCGGGCCCGTCAGGCCAAAGTGGACTGGTTCACGCGGGTGCGCGGCCACAAGAGCACGGACATCCTTGAGGAGCTGGAGCGCCGTCCCCTGGGGCGCGGCGTGGTCTGCCGGGGGCGGCTGCGCATCATCGACACCATCACCGGCTACGAGAAGCGCAGCACGCGCGACAACCGCCTGCTGACCATCGTGCCGCTGGAAGCGCCGCCGCAGATCTTCGAGACCGAGGGCCTGTGGTACGTCATCCCCGAGAGCTGCCGCCGGCGTCTGGAAGAGGATTTCGTGCATTTCATGGGCTCCATCCATGCCTGCGAGCATACGGCCATCGGCATGCTGCCCCTGCTGGTCATGGCCGACCGCAACGATTTCGGCGGCATCTCCATCCCGCTCCATCCCCAGACCGGCCTGGCCTGCGTCTTCATCTATGACGGCCTGCCCGGCGGCGCGGGCCTGACGCGTCAGGCCTTCGGCCATGCCCGCGAGCTGCTGGAGGTCTGCGCGGCGGTCATCGAGGCCTGCCCCTGCGAGGACGGCTGCCCCTCCTGCGTGCATTCGCCCAAGTGCGGTTCGGGCAACCGGCCCATCAGCAAGGCCGGGGCCCTGCGCCTGATCCGCGACCTGCTGGCGCCCGGAGCGGATGCCGAGGGCGAGGCCCTGTGCGCCGACCTGCGCATCAGTCCGCCGCCGGAACTGCTGCCGCCCCGGCCCGTGGACGAGCCCGCGGCCCCGGTGCCGCCGCCCGTGCCGGACATGGCGGCCATCATGGCGGCCTGGGCCGGGCAGTCCTCCGCTGCGGCCCCGGCGGTACCTGCGGGGCAGGCCGGGCAGGGGCCCCGGACAGCCATCGCCGGCGCCGGGAAGGGGGAGGCCGCGCCCCCGGGAGACATGCCTTCGCAGGACGGGCCTATCGAGGGCGGCGGGGGAGAGGCTTGCGCGGATGGCGGCAGCCCGCAGGATGGGCCGTCCGCCGCAGCCGGGAAGCTTTTGGGCAAACGGGCCACCTGCCCGGCCGCAGCTGCGGGGATGGCCGGATACAGGGCTGTGGGCGGCGCGGGACACCCGGACGATCAGGGGGCTTCCCCGCGTCCCGTATCCCCGGCGGCAGGACGGAAGACCGGCGGGTCCACGGCAGCGGCCGCCCGTCCGGCGGCGCAAAGGCCGGAGCCCACGGCCCCCGCCGCGTCTGCCGCTACCGCGGGCGGCACCCGGGTCCGCCCCGGGCCCGGTGTGGGCGCGCTGGGCAGGCCGCCGGAACAGTATCTGGTCTTCGACGTGGAGACCCGGCGCAGCGCCGCCGAGGTGGGCGGCTGGAACAGGGCCGACCGCATGGGCGTGAGCATCGCCGTGGCCTATGACAGCCGGGCCGATGATTTCTTCACCTACACGCAGGAGGCCCTGCCGGAGCTCTTTGCCCGCATGCGGGCCGCGCAGCTGGTGGTGGGCTTCAATTCCTTCCGTTTCGACTACGCGGTGCTTTCGGCCTTCGCGCCCTTCGATCTGCGGGCCCTGCCGGGCCTTGACCTCTTGCGCCGGGTGCAGGACAGTCTCAAGTACCGGGTGTCCCTGGACAATCTGGGGCAGGCGACCCTGGGCGAGCCCAAGAGCGCCGACGGCCTGCAGGCCCTGCGCTGGTGGCAGGAAGGGCGGCTGGACGACATCGCCGCCTACTGCCGCAAGGACGTGGACCTGACGCGGCGGCTCTATCTGTTCGGGCTGGAACACGGCTGGTTGCTTTTCACCAACAAGGCCGGGCAGCGCGTGCGCGTGCCCGTGGATTTCAGGCAGTGACATGGAGACGGCGGAAAAGATCATCCAATGGCGGCGGGAGCTGCACCGGCACCCGGAAGAAGGCTGGACGGAATTCTGGACCACGGGCTTCGTGGCCCGGCAGCTGGCGGACATGGGCCTTGCCCCGCGTGTGGGGCAGGAGGTCATCGACCCTGCCGCGCGCATGGGCCTGCCCGTGCCCGGGGTCGAAGCCCGGGCCCGGCAGCGGGCGCTGGCGGAAGGGCTGGAACCGTGCTGGCTGGAGCGCATGGGCCGGACCACGGGCCTGGTGGCCGATGCGGGCCCGGCGGACGCGCCCCTGGCGCTGGTGCTGCGCTGCGACATGGACGCCCTGCCGCTGATGGAAGCGCAGGAGGCTTCCCACCGGCCCGTGCGCGAGGGCTTCGCCTCCCGGCATGAGGGCCTGTGCCATGCCTGCGGCCATGACGGCCATATGGCCCTGGGCCTGGGGCTGGCGGCCCTGCTGACGGCGCCGGGCGCGGCCCCCCTGCGGCAGCGGGTGCGCCTGCTGTTCCAGCCTGCCGAGGAAGGCGTGCGCGGCGCGGCGTCCATGATCGCCCATGTGGCGGGGGCGCGGCATTTCCTGGCCGTGCACATCGGTCTGGGGGCCCCGCGCAGCGGCGATCTGGTCACTGGTGTGGGCGCCTTTCTGGCCACCAGCAAATTCGATGTCCGCTTCACGGGCCGGGCGGCCCATGCGGGCGCGGCCCCCGAACAGGGGCGGGACGCCCTCAAGGGCGCGGCGTCGGCCCTGCTGGGCCTGCATGCCCTGCCCCGTCACGGTCACGGCACCAGCCGCATCTGCGTGGGGCGCCTGGAAGGCGGCAGCAGCCGCAACACCGTGCCCGCCTCGGCCTTCATGGCCTGCGAGACGCGCGGCAACACCAGCGAGGTCAATGACGACATGCTGCGGCGCGCCCGGGACGTCATCGCGGGCGCGGCCGCCATGCACGGGCTGGAATGGCGGCTCGACGTGGTGGGCGGCGCGCCTTCGGCGGCGAGCGACGCGGCCTTCGCGGACCTGCTGGCTCGCTGCGCCCGGGACCTGCCGCCCGATGCCCGGGGCGGAGGCTGCTTTGCGCCGTCCCGGATCCGTGAGCGGGGCGACATGGGCGCCAGCGATGACGCCACGACCCTGATGCGGGCCGTGCAGGCGCAGGGCGGGCTGGCGGCCTATGCCTTCCTGGGGGCCGATCTGGCGGCCGGGCACCATCAGCCGGATTTTGATTTCGACGAGGCCGTGCTCTGGCCCGGTGTGCGCTGGCTGGAAAAGGTCTGCCGGGAGCTGGCCGGCTAGGACGCGCCCGGGCGCGATGTTTTTCCGGGGCAGGGGATCGCCTTGCTCCTGCTGCGGCCGCCCTCGTCTTCCCGCGTCGCGGCGGGCGCGGGCCTGCAGGCCGTCCCTGGTCGCGGGCCGCGCGCAAGGGAGGGGGCCTTCCTCCCGGCCCTTCCTTCCTCCGGCGTCTTTTATCTGGAGGCGGGAAGGCTTCGGGGACGCAGGTGTCTGGGGGCGGTGTGTGGGCGGCCTCTGGCGGCCCCCGGGAGAAAAACGACCGTTCGGCAGATGCCGCTGCGGCGCCCGGGGCGGGCCCCGCAGGCCTGCGGGACCGTGCTGCGCCGCAGGGCGGCACGCATCGGCCCCGATTTTTTCCACATCGGGGAAGTTTTTTTTAACTGCCTGTCCGGGCAAGAAAAATTTTTCAGGGATCCCCTGCCGTCACCGGCGGGGTGGGTGGAGAAAAACGCCACTTTCCACATCCTGGTCGAAAAACAACAGGCCCCTGCTGCTGTTCATTCTGGTAACATGTGGGAATAACAGGAAAAATATTCACGGCATGCATCCTGCATCCTGTCCGCCATCCCGGACGCCGCCATCCGGCAAAGGCGTCGGGCAGATGAAGGAATGCATGATGGAAAGACGAAAGTTCCTGTATTCGGCACTGGCCGCGGCCTCGCTGGCGGCCATCCCGGCCGCGCGGAGCAGCGCGTCCGCCACCACCACGACAGCACGCAGGGAAGGGAGCTCGCCCATGACACCTTCCCAGAGACAGAACCCCATGAGCTGCAACGGCATGGTCACGTCGCCGCACTATCTGGCCAGCCAGGCCGGGCTGGACATCCTGCGGCGCGGCGGTACGGCCATCGACGCGGCGGTGGCCACGGCCGCCACCCTGGCCGTGGTCTATCCGCAGATGTGCACGCTGGGCGGCGACAATTTCTGGCTCATCTATGACGCCCGCACGGGCAGGATGAAGGCCCTCAATGCCAGCGGCCGCGCCGGGGAAAAGGCCAGCATCGACTTTTATCGCGGCCGGGGGCTGACAAAGATCCCGGCGCGCGGCTATCTGGCCGCCAATACCGTGCCGGGCGTGGTCTCGGGCTGGGACGAGGCCTGGAAGTACAGCCGGTCGGCCCTGGGCTCGCAGCTCTCCTTCGCCTCCCTGCTGGACACGGCGCGCGAACTGGCGGAGCGGGGCTTCCCGGTCAGCACGTCGCTGGCCTGGTGGAGCAAGGTGGACACGGACCCCACGGATCAGGAGTTCCGTAATCTCCAGCGCTATCCGGGCTTCGCGGCCACCTATCTCAAGGATGGCAAGCCGTACGGGCTGGGCGAGATCATGCGCCTGCCCGAGCTGGCGGCCACGCTGGCCCTGCTGGCGGACAAGGGCGCGGACGAGTTCTACAAGGGGTCCATCGCCGCGGCCATCGCAGCGGACCTGGAAAAGAACGGCGGCCTGCTCACCGCGCGGGATTTCGCCCGGCATACGGCCGACTGGGTGGAGCCCATCTCCGTGCCCTATCGTGATTGCCGTGCCTACAACTTCCCGCCCAACACCCAGGGCATGGCCTCGCTGGAGATCCTGAACATCCTCAACAATTTCGACCTGTCGCGGATACAGGAAGGCAGCGCGGACTATTACCACCTCATCATCGAGGCCACCAAGGAGGCCTTCCTCGACCGCGATACCTACCTTTCCGACCCGGCCTTCGTGGACATCCCGCTGGAGCGCCTGCTCTCGGCCGGGCACGGCAAGCGGCAGGCCGCCCGCATCCGCATGGACAGGGCCGCCAGCAACCTTGCGCCCCTGGATCCCAAGGGCGATACCATCTGGCTGGGCGTGGTGGACGGTCAGGGCAATGCCGTTTCCCTGATCCAGAGCATCTACCATGACTTCGGTTCCGGCATCGTGCCCCGGGGCACGGGGGTGCTGCTCCAGAACCGGGGCAGCTTCTTCTCCCTCGACCCCGCGCACGTCAATTGCCTCGAGCCCGGCAAGCGCACCTTCCACACCCTGAACCCGGCCATGCTGCTCAGGGACGGCAAGCCCTTCCTGGTCTACGGCACCATGGGCGGCGAGGGGCAGCCCCAGACGCAGGCCGCCATCGCCACCCGCGTGCTGGATTACGGCATGACCCCGCAGGAAGCCATCGACGCGCCCCGCTGGCTGTACGGCCGCACCTGGGGCAAGGCCAGCAACGACCTCAAGCTGGAAGGCCGCATCCCCGCTGACGTGGCCGACGAGCTGGCCCGGCGCGGGCACCCCGTGCGCCGGGTGGAGGACTATACCGATACCATGGGCCATGCGGGCGCCATCCGCATCGACCCGCAGACCGGCGTGCTCCAGGGCGGTACGGACCCGCGCGGCGACGGCCTGGCCTGCGGCTATTAGACCGGGCGGCGGAGCGCCGTTCCCGGTGGGGAGGCGAGCTGCCCTGTGATGGCCGCTTCCGGCCGCAGCAGGCTCCCGGACAGGGCCGCGACGGCAACGCGGGAGCGTTGTCCGGTGGAAAGGCCCGACCACACAAACGTAAAAAAGCCCCGGCATTGCCGGGGCTTTTTCGTTGTTTCGGCACCGTGTTCATGGGCAAGGAGCATGCGGGGACATGTCACCTTAGCCGCGTTTTCTTCGCCTTTCCGGGAGACCTGCGCCACAAGGAAGGCCGTCATCCTGCCGCGGCCTCCCATCCTCCCGTCAAAGCGCGTTTGAGGAAGGGGTGGGGGCCTGGGGGAGGGGGAACCCTCTTTGCGCGCCAGCCAAAGGGGGTCCCCCTCCTCCAGATAACAGCCACTGCGCGGCCAGCCGCAGCCCGCAACGGTGGCGGCTCAATACAGTTTTTCCAGGTCCTTCTCGTCCATGCCGTAGGTATGTTCTGCCGCCGGGAAGGTCCCCGCGCGCACCTCGTCGGCATAGATCTGGAAAGCCTGGCGCATGGCCGTGCCCAGTTCGGCGTAATGTTTGACGAATTTTGGCGAAAGGCCGTCCACCATGCCCAGCATGTCCTGCCAGACCAGCACCTGGCCGTCGCAGTCCGGGCCTGCGCCGATGCCGATGGTGGGCACGCCGACGCTGCGGCTGACCAGCGCGGCCAGCGGCGCGGGCACGCATTCCAGCACGATGGCGAAGACCCCCGCCTGTTCCAGGGCCCGGGCATCGTCCAGCAGGGCCTGGGCGGCTTCCCGGCCCCGGCCCTGCACCTTGTAGCCGCCCATGCTGTGCAGGGATTGCGGCGTGAGCCCCAGATGCCCCATGACAGGGATGGAGGCCTGCACGATGGCTTCCACCTGCGGGCAGAAATGGCGTCCGCCTTCCAGCTTCACGGCCTGGGCCCGGCCTTCCTGCACCAGGCGTCCGGCATTGGCGCAGGCCTGCTGCGGCGACAGGTGGTAGGACATGAAGGGCATGTCGCAGACCAGCAGGGGCCTGGTCAGGCCCCGGGACACGGCGGCGCAGTGATGGATCATCTGGTCCATGGTCACGCTCAGGGTGTCGGGCCGGCCCAGCATGACCATGCCCAGCGAATCCCCCACCAGCACGGCGTCCACATGGTCGTCCATGAGCCGGGCGATGGTGGCGTCATAGGCCGTGAGCATGGCCAGTTTGCGTTGCCCCTTGGCCTGGCGGAAGGTGACGGCGGTCTGTTTCATGGCGTTGCTCCCTTGCTGCGGGCGGGTCGTGCCTGCCCGGGAAAACGGGCCCGTGGCCCGGAGTAGGCAAAGAAAAGGCGGGGGAAGGAGACGTGTCCTTCCCCCGCCCTGACGGACGGGATGGCTAGAAGCCCTCTTCCAGCGGCGGCCAGACGAGCCAGGGGCCGTCGGGCGTCACGGTCTTGCGCCCGGCCGGGGCCAGGAAGACCTGGCGGCCCTCCACGCGCAGGCGGCCTTCGGCCAGCCATTGCAGGGCCTGCGGGTAGATGCGGTGCTCCAGCGGATGGATGCGGTCCATGAGCTCGTCCAGTTCCTCACCGGCATTGGCCGGCACGGCGGCCTGGATGATGACCGGGCCGCTGTCCACCAGCTCTTCCACGAAGTGCACGGTGCAGCCCGTGATCTTCACGCCGTAGGCCTGGGCATCGGGGCCGCCGTGGGCGCCCGGGAAGCTGGGCAGGATGGCGGGATGGATGTTGATGACCCGGCCGGGGAAGGCCTGGAGGAAGGTGCCGGTCAGCAGGCGCATGTAGCCCGCCAGCACCACATATTCCGCGCCGGCCGCCCTGATGGCGGCCACCATCTCGCGGTCGAAGCTCTCGCGGTCGGCAAAGGCCTTGTGGTCGATGCACACATGCGGGATGCCGGCCTTTGCGGCGCGTTCGAAGACCCTGGCGCCGGGACGGTTGCCCGCGATGAGGCGGATGTCGACGTCCAGCACGCCCTGGGCGGCCTTGTCGATCATGGACTGGGCGTTGGTGCCGCTGCCGGAAGCCAGGATGGCGATTTTCAGGGCCATGGTTTACCTCTGCGGGCTGTAGTGGGCTTTCAGGGCCTCCACCAGCGCGGGGATGGTGTAGGCCCCGGGCTGGATGTGGCAGGGCAGGCCGTGGTCGGCCAAGGTCCTGGCCGTGACCGGGCCGATGGCGGCCAGCTTCACTTCGGGATGGGCGCGCAGCTCCTCCGCCGGGATCAGGGAGAGGAAGTTCTCCACCGTGGAGGAAGAGCCGAAGGTCACGCAGTCCAGGGTGCCGTCCTGCATGGCGGCCAGCACGTCGTCCTTGCGGGCGGCGGCGGGCACGGTCTCGTAAGCGGCGATGACGTCCACCTGAGCCCCGGCCTTGCGCAGCTCGTCGGGCAGCACCTCGCGGGCCCTGGCGGCGCGGGGCAGGAGCATCTTGACGCCGGACACGGGGCCCAGGGCCAGCAGGCCTTCCACCACGCCCTCGGCCACATAGCGGGCCGGGATGAAGTCGGGCTCGATGCCGCGTTCGCGCAGGGCGTCGGCCGTGGCGGGGCCGATGGCCGCCACCTTGCACCGGCCGATGGCGCGGCTGTCACGGCCGCAGGCGGCCAGGCGCTTCCAGAAGTGGCGCACGCCGTTGACCGAGGTGAAGATGATCCAGCCGTAGTCGGCCAGACGGGCCACGGCGGCGTCCAGTTCGCTGTAATCGGCCAGGGGGCTGATCTCGATGGTGGGGCACTGGATGACGTTGGCGCCCAGTTCGGTCAGGCTCCGGGCCAGGCCGCTGGCCTGCTCGCGGGCGCGGGTGACCACGATGCTGCGGCCGAACAGCGGACGCTGCTCGAACCAGTCCAGCCGGTCGTGCAGGGAGCAGACCTTGCCCACCACGATGACCGAGGGGTTGCTGAATTTGTTGTCCACGGCGGCCTGGGGCAGGGTGGCGATGGTGGCTACCAGGCTGCGCTGGTGGGGCGTGGTGCCGCGGTAGACCAGGGCGGCCGGGGTGTCGGGATCCATGCCCGCGTCCAGCAGGTGCCGGGCGATGTCGGGCAGGTTCTTCATGCCCATGACGAAGACCAGGGTGGAGGCGCTGGCGGCCAGGGCCTTCCAGTTGTGCACGGAACCGGGCTTGTCCGGGTTCTCGTGGCCGGTGATGATGGTCACCGACGAGGCGAAGTTGCGGTGGGTCAGCGGGATGCCCGCATAGGCCGGGGCCGCGATGGTGCTGCTGATGCCGGGCACTTCCTCAAAGGGCACACCGGCGGCCAGCAGTTCTTCGGCTTCTTCGCCGCCGCGGCCGAAGATGTAGGGGTCGCCGCCCTTGAGGCGGGCCACCACCTTGCCTTCCTTGGCCTTGCGCACCAGCAGGGCGTTGATCTCGTGCTGGGGCAGGGCGTGGTTGCCCGCCACCTTGCCCACGTAGATGCGTTCCGCATCGGGGCGGGCATGGCCCAGCAGCGAATCGTTGGCCAGTGCGTCATAGACCACCACGTCCGCGCAGGCCAGCGCGTCACGGCCCTTCAGGGTCAGCAGCCCGGCATCGCCGGGACCGGCTCCGATAAGATAGACCTTCATTTAAACGCCTCCACGCGCCAGTTCCAGCAAGGTGCGGGCGCCGAAGCCCGTGGACCCCACGGGGCAGAGCGCCGTCTTTTTGGTTGCCCAGTCCACGCCGGCGATGTCCAGATGCGCCCAGCGCACGCCCTCACGCACGAAATGCTTGAGGAAGAGCGCCGCGTGGATGGCCCCGCCTTCGCGCGGGCCCATGTGGCAGATGTCCGCCACCTCGCTCTTGAGGTTGTCTTCGTAGCCCTTCCACAGGGGCAGGGGCCAGTAATTCTCACCGCCCACGGCACCGGCGGCACGGATGTGCTCGGCCAGGGCGTCGTCATCGCAGAACAGGCCCGCCACCTGCGTGCCCAGGGCCACGGCGCAGGCGCCGGTCAGGGTGGCGATGTCCACCACGGCCGCGGGGGTCCACTGCTTCTGGGCATAGTCCAGGGCGTCGCACAGGGCCAGGCGGCCTTCGGCGTCGGTGTTCTGGATCTCCACGGTATCGCCGGAAGCGGCGCGCACCACGTCACCGGGGCGCATGGCGTTGCCGCCGGGCATGTTCTCGGCGCAGGCCATGATGCCCACCACGCGGCGGGGCAGCTCGTCCCCGGCGCAGGCCACCAGCGTGGCCAGCACGGCGGCGGCCCCGCTCATGTCGCCCTTCATGGCGTGCATGTTGGCGGCGGGCTTGAGGCAGATGCCGCCGGTATCGAAGGTGATGCCCTTGCCCACCAGCACCAGGGGCTTTTCCTGCTCATGCCCCGCGGGAGCGTGCTCCAGCACGATGAGGCGCGGCGGACGGGCGGAGCCCTGGCCCACGGCCAGCAGGCAGTTCATGCCGGCTTCGGCCAGATCCTTCTCGTCCAGCACGGTGCACTGGAGCCCGGCACGGGCGGCCAGCTTCTGCGCTTCTTCGGCCAGAAGGGCGGGGGAGAGCAGGTTGGACGGCGTGTTGTCCAGACGGCGGGCCAGGCACACGGCCTCGGCCGCGCGTTCGCCACGGCGGGCGGCCTGCTGGCCGCCGTCGGGCACGAAGTCGCCCTCAAAGGCCACGGCCAGCCACTGGGGCGCCGCGGGGGCGTCCTTGGCGGGCTTTTTGAGATCGTATTTGTACAGGGCCAGGCAGGCGGCGTAGACGCTTTCCTCCACCAGGCGCTCACGGCCGCCGGGCAGGGTGGCCAGCTGGGGTTCCAGCAGCAGGATGGATTCCAGGCCCAGTTCGCGGGCGCGCTGCACACCGGTGGCCACGGCCGTGCGGATGTCGTCCGTGGTCAGGTCCTCACGGGCGCCCAGGCCGATGGCCAGCACGCGCGGCACGCGCAGTTCGGGATGGCCGTGCAGCAGGGCCTGCTGGCCCTTCTTGCCCTGGAAGTCGCGCATGGCGGGCGCGATGGCCAGCCAGGGAGCCAGATTGTCCAGCGCGGGGCAGGATTCCAGCATGTTCTCGCCCTGGCAGACAGGCACTATGAGAATCTCGGCCTTCCACTGGTCGGGGCCGAGGCATTGAAAACGGATGTCCATAGCTTTCTCCGAAGCATCGAGATGAACGGGCGTCCCGCGCAGCGGGACGGCGACGGCGGGGATTGCCATCGCAAGGAGCAGAATATACGCTGTGCCGTCGTTTTTGCCAAGCCGTGAGGCGCTTTGCCGCCCCGGGGCCCAGGGCTCTTTGCCCCGTACCGCCATCCATCCGCATCCGCGCCCCTTCCGCCATGCTCGTCTACATCCACGTCCCCTTCTGCCGCTCCCGCTGCCGCTACTGCGCCTTCCACTCCCTGCCGCTGGGCCCGGCCTCGCCCGATGCCTCTCCCCTGGTGGCGGCCTACCGGGATCACCTGCTGCGCGAGCTGGACCTTTGGGCAGCGCGTCTGGGTAGGCGGCCGGTGGAGAGCGTCTTTTTCGGCGGCGGTACGCCCAGCCTGCTGCCGCCCGATTTCCAGGCCGCCGTGCTGGAGCGCATCGACCGGCATTTCCATCTGGCTGCCGGGGCCGAGATCAGCATGGAGGCCAACCCCGAATCCCTGCTGGCCCGCCGGGCCGTGGACGCCTATCTGGCCGCGGGCATCAACCGCATCTCCATGGGCGTGCAGAGCATGGACGACCGTTTCCTTTCCCTGCTGGGGCGGCCGCACCGGCGCGCCGACGTGCTGCGGGCCGTGGAGCATCTGCGGGCCGCGGGCTGCCGCAATCTGGGGCTGGATCTCATGTGGGGCCTGCCGGGACAGGATGCGGCCCACTGGCTGGACACGCTGGAAGACGCCCTTGCCCTGGAGCCGGAGCATGTCTCGGCCTATGGCCTGACGCTGGAAGAGGGCACGCCGCTGGAACGCGACTGGAGCGCCGGGCGCCTTGCCCTGCCCCAAGACGACGAGCAGGAACGCATGTATCTGCAAGGCATCCGCCTGCTGGCCGCGCACGGCCTGGAACAGTACGAGATCTCCAACTACGCCCGTCCCGGTTTTTTCAGCCGTCACAACAGGGGCTACTGGACGGGCGCCGACTATCTGGGCCTGGGCCCGGCGGCCACGTCCACCCTGGAGGGCCGCCGCTGGACCGATACGCCCGATCAGGCCCGCTGGCAGGCCGATATCGACGCCGGACGTCCCGATCATGAGGCCGAGACGATCACGCCGCGCATCCGGCTGGAGGAGCGGCTCATGCTTTCCCTGCGTACCTGCGCGGGCTTCGGGCTGGCGGAATACACGTCCCTCAGCGGCCGGGATTTTCTGGCCGACCACGGCGGCTGGTGCCGCGAGCTGGCCGCCGCCGGGCTGGCCCGCCTGGACGGGGACAGGCTGGCGCTCACGCCGCGGGGCCTGCTGGTCTCCAATGCCGTGGTGGCCGACCTGTTCGGACGCCTGGACGAGCTGGGGCTGTAAAGAGATATGTCGGGCGGGCGAGGGAAGAGGGACCCCCTTTGGGAAAAGGCTGCTCCCTCTCCCCTCGTGCTCCCCTCTCCCTTCCCAAAACCTTTGTTCCGGTCCCTGGACAATGCCGGGAGCGTCCCGGGCAGCCGCTGATATTGGTCCCCCGGAAGGTCTGTGGCAGGTGGAGGCAGGGGCATCTTTCCATCATCGCAGGAAAGGCGGTCGGAAGGTTGTCCGAACCCCGGAGGAAGGTCAGGCCCTGCATGGAGATGGCGCACGGCCGCCGGACATCCGCGGGAGAAAAAGATCGTCGGGGCCTGTCCGCCTGCGGGCAAAGGACAAGAAGATGCGGAACCTGACAAGGAGGATGCAATATGTCACAGGATGCTGACGCACGCCATCGCCGGCACATGCTGGCCGCCATCGAAGCCGCCCGCGAGGGCATGCTGTCCGGCAGGGGAGGGCCGTTCGGTGCCCTGATCGCCGACCCGGCAGGCCGGGTGGTGTCCGTGGCCTGCAACGAGGTCCTGGCCAGCCGGGACTGCACCATGCATGCGGAAGTGGCCGCCCTGCGCAAGGTGGGGCATCTGGACCTGCGCGGCCATACGCTCTACGCCACGGGCTTCCCCTGCGTGATGTGCCTCGGCGCCATCCTCTGGTCGCGCGTCTCCACGCTCTACTACTGCAACGATTACGCCATGACCCGTGCGGCGGGCTTTGATGACGAGGAGTTCATGCGCGCGGTGGGCACGGTCTTTGGCTGCACGCCTTCGGTGCTGGAAGAGGTCAGGCTGCCCGGGCTGGACATCCGGCGGCTGGCCCTGCCGGAAGGCGCGGCCCTGTATGAGGAATGGAAGGGCCTGCCGGACCGGCAGCTCTACTAGAGTATGTTTTTATATAATCTTCAATTATTTATGGTAAATAGAGAATATCTGCGACACATGCCCGGGTAAAGGAGGCTTGCCCCGTGCTTTTTCGTCCATTGGAAAAAGCGCGCTGGGGAAAGGATGGGGGAAGGGCCTCCCTCGCTCCGGCAGCGGCAGGATGGCGGCCCGCGGGGCCGTGCCCGTTGCGACGCAGGGAGCTGCGGGCATCGACAGCAAGGATGAGGGCTTTCCCTTCCCCCCGAAAAACAAGCGGCAGGGCAGACAGCGTCCCGATACAAGGAACGGCCGGCATCCCTTGGAGGACGCCGGCCGTTGTCCTGTGTCGCCTTGATGTGGCCCTTGCCTAGAATTCCAGGCTGCCGGGCGTGCGGGGGAAGGGGATGACGTCGCGGATGTTGGTGATGCCGGTGAGCATCATCAGCAGGCGTTCGAAGCCCATGCCGAAACCGGCGTGGGGCACGCTGCCGAAGCGGCGCAGGTCCAGATACCACCAGTAGTCTTCGGGCTTCTGGCCCATCTCGGCGATGCGGGCCAGCAGCTTGTCCAGGCGTTCCTCACGCTGGGAACCGCCGATGAGCTCGCCGATGCGGGGCACCAGCACGTCCATGGCCGCCACGGTCTCGCCGTCGTCGTTGCCGCGCATGTAGAAGGCCTTGATCTCCCTGGGATAGTCGTAGACGATGACCGGACGGCGGAAGTGTTCCTCGGCCAGGAAGCGTTCATGCTCGGTCTGCAGGTCCACGCCGAAGGCCACGGGGAAGGTGAAGTCCTTGCCGCTGTCTTCCAGGATGTGGATGGCGTCGCGGTAGGAGACGCGGGCGAAGGGCTGGGCCAGCATGCCCTTCAGGCGGTCCAGGAGGCCCTTGTCCACGAAGCTGTCGAAGAGCTTGAGGTCGCTCTCGCAGCGGGTCAGGGCATGGTCCACCACATGGCGGGTCAGGCCTTCGCCCAGCTCCATGATGTCTTCCAGTTCGGCAAAGGCCATCTCGGGCTCGATCATCCAGAACTCGGCGGCATGGCGCGGGGTGTTGGAGTTCTCGGCACGGAAGGTGGGGCCGAAGGTGTAGACGCGGCCCAGGCCCAGGGCCAGGGCTTCGGCTTCCAGCTGGCCGGACACGGTCAGGTTGGCCTGGCGGCCGAAAAAGTCCCGGGAAAGGTCTTTCTCTCCGGCGGGCAGGGTGGTCACGCGGAACATCTCGCCCGCGCCCTCGCAGTCGCTGGCGGTGATCAGCGGGGTGTGCACATACACAAAGTCCTGATCGGCGAAGAAGCGGTGGATGCTCTGCGCGGCTACCGAGCGGATGCGGAACACCGCCGAGAACAGATTGGTGCGCGGACGCAGGTGCGCCTGGGTGCGCAGGTATTCCACGGTGTGGCGCTTCTTTTGCAGGGGATAATCGGCCTCAGCCATGCCCACAACCGTGACGCGGCTGGCCTTTAGCTCAAAGGGCTGCTTGGCTTCGGGGGTCAGCTTGAGCGTGCCCTCCACCTCGATGGCGCTGCCCAGGGTGACCTTGACCACCTCGCGGAAATCCGGAACGGATTCATCCAGCACGATTTGCAGGTTTTTAAAGAAGGAACCGTCGTTGAGCTCGATGAAGGCAAAGGCCTTGCTGTCGCGTACGGTGCGCACCCAGCCGCTGACGAGAAGATGCGCGCCGTCGGCGGGCGTTTGGCGGAAAAGCTGACGAACGAGAACTTTTTCCATATAAAAGAACCTCTTTTCAGATAGAAATGGCGCGAAGAAGAAAAACGTTTACCGGCCCAGCAGCGCCGCGCCGATGATGCCCGCGTCGTTGCCCAGCTGAGCCAGGGCGATTTCGGGCATGGGCAGCACAGGATACATCAGATACTTGGGCAGCAGCTCCCTGACCGCATCCAGCAGGAAATCGCCTGCGCGGCTGACGCCGCCGCCCAGCACGATCATATCCGGATCCAGGAAGGATACGACGTTGTTGATGGCGATGGTCAGGTACTTGACATAGCGGCGGAACACGCGGTTGGCGATGTCGTCGCCCTCCTTGGCCAGGTCAAACACCGTCTTGGCGGTGATCTTGTCCACATCGCCGTTCACGGCCTTCAGGATGGCGCAGTCGGGATGCAGCGCGCAGGCTTCCTTGGCCATGCGGATGATGGCTGTGGCCGAGCAGTAGCGCTCAGTGCAGCCGCACTTGCCGCAGGTGCAGGGGATACCGTCCACCTCGATGATCAGGTGGCCCAGCTCGCTGGCCGCGCCGTGCGCGCCGGACCAGATTTTGCCGTCCACAATGATGCCCGCGCCCACTCCCGTGCCCAGGGTGAGGAAAACGGAGGAGCTGGTATTGCGGCTTACGCCCGCCTGATACTCGGCCCAGCCGGCCACCGTCGCGTCGTTATCGATGAAGATGGGCAGGTCGTAGTAGGATTTCAGCTCGTCGCGCAGGGGAATGTTGCGCCAGCCGAGATTGGTGCAGAAGATGACGCGGCCGGTTTTCTGCTCGGCAATGCCGGGAATACCGATGCCGATGGCGGCGATATCCTTGGGGTC
>ERZ827469.973-NODE-973-length-28445-cov-3.193061_pt1 | contig 28445 bp, 25 predicted proteins | sample MGYA00519917_ERZ827469 | MGnify/ENA primary metagenome ERZ827469 (study PRJEB31778, sample SAMEA3449314) | human gut metagenome | biome: human gut; feature: human-associated habitat; material: faeces | place: United Kingdom | collected 2010/2012 ... | reverse complement strand
CATCGTGAGAAAGGGCAAACAGATAGCGGTAGACATCATCAAAATAAATGCGGTAGATCTCCGCAAGCTCTGACACGGCGCCACCTCCTTTCTGCCAATAAGACCGCGCCGGAGAGAAAATCTTACAGGAATGCGAAAAATTTTTTCGCTGCGAATGGTGCCAGCCCCGTTCAGGCTGCAAAAAGGTCCGCTGTCAGGCATAACAGCGGACCTTTACATGCATTTGCGTTCTATCCCGTTTTCAGAAATCAGAAGCGGATGCGACCACCGATGAGGCGACCGGTAGCGGCAAGACGCTCGGCATCACGGCCACGCGGCTCCAGAACGCCATGAGCGCCCAGGACCATGAGGATAGCCAGATAGGTGTCCCAACCGAGGGGAGCAGAGCCGCGCTCCATCTCGGAGATCTTCTGACGGCTCTTGCCGACGGCATCACCGAGCTCTGCCTGAGACATCCGCATCTTCTTGCGGTAGGCGGGAAGCTCCTGGACGAGAGAACTGATCAGTTCACGCTGCTGTTCGGACTGTACAAACTGAGGCATAACTTTCCCAACTTTCTTTTTAAATTTCAGCCGCCTGCCAACGGCCGATTCCTGTAACAGGAAATTCAGCTCTGTGTGGAAGAATCCATGATTCCTGCTTACATGCTCAATATATCATACTATGTTCCGTTTGTAAACAGGATTTTGCAAAATATTTTGAAATAATTCCATGTAGCCTGCCCAAAACCGAACTGCATGAAACGTTTCAAATTTTACATACGCCGTATTGACGTCAATTGTACAAAAGCATGTCAGTTTGTTATAAATTGACTGCACTCAAACACCGTTCTTGAAGAACGCGACCGCTACGACACCCGGCCCCGTGTGTGTGCCGATCACACTGCACAGCAGCGTCTGCTCCAGACTGCCGCAGTGATCGCGCCAGAGCGCCGCGCTGTCCGACACATATTTCTGCAGCAGGGCATCGCTCAGGCCGGTGTAGCCGAGCAGGATCGGCAGGGAAAAGTCGATGCCGCCGCTCTCGCGTACCTTCTGCACAAGCAGGTTGTTGCCCTGCTTCGAGCCGCGCGCCTTGCCGAGTACCGCGACCTCCCCGTCGACCACGCCGACGACGGGTTTGATGGACAAAAGCCCTCCGGCAAGCGCCGCCGCCGCGGAAATGCGGCCGCCTCGCTTGAGGTACTCGAGCGTATCGAGGGTCGCGATGACCTTGATGTCGGCCTTCTCGCGATCGAGCGTTTCGGCTATCGTCTTGGCCTCGGCGCCCGCATCGCGCATTTCGACGGCGCGCTCGGCAAGGATCCTCTCGCCGATGGTGACGCTTTCGCTGTCGACGACGAAGGCGGGCACGCGGCTTTGCGACGCGGCCGTCCTTGCACTCTCCGCCGTTCCCGAGAGCTTGCCCGAGAGCGTGATGATGAGCGCTTCGTCGCCGTCTTCGAGCTTGTCGAGCTCGCGTGCGAACTCGAAGGGGGTCACCTGGCTCGTGCGCGGGAACTCGTCGGACTCCACCAGCTTCTCGTAGAACTGCTCGCGGGTGATGTCAATTCCCTCGGCGAACTCCTCCTCGCCGAAGATGGTCTTCATGGGTATGACGGTTATTCCCAGCTCATCGGCTATCTCGGGTTCGAAATCTGCTGACGAGTCGATGATGATGCGTATGCTCACGATGGTTCCCCTCTCATGCGCGCTCGGAGGCGCGGGTTTTTGGTTTGTCAAAGCTTGCCGACCCCTTTGCGCCGATGCGCTTTTTCGTGCAGGGCGCCCTCGGCTCACGGAAGAGGCGTGCGTGCGGCCGGTTCCGCGGGGCGAGGTCTTGCTGAGGTCATTGTTGCCCATCGGGCAGAGGAAGACTCCCATAAAAGTTAGATCTTCAAAGTAATTTCAAACCGCAGGGGAGAGCCTCCGTGCGGTCTCCGGGTTGTCGGAAGGCGTCGTGTCGACGGGGTCGAAGCCGCAAGGCCGCGCTGTCGTGCGGGAGCGCGGCCGGCAGGGGCGCTCCCGCCGGCGCCGGGTCGGTCCGAACCGCAGGGGGAGTCGCCTCCGCGAATCCTTCCGTCTCCTCGTTTCGCCGTCTGGACGTGCGAAGATGTTTCTTGTCGTTAAATTTCGCGCAGAGGGCGAGCCTGCGCAGGGCCTTATTCTATAATCAGTGATTCGATCTTTGACTTTCGTGAAAAAGGAGGTGTGAGTTCATGCCACGGCTTCAAATTATGGATACGACTATCCGCGATGGCCAGCAGAGTCTTTGGGCTACCCGTATGCAGATCGGCGAGATGTTGCCGATTCTCCCGAAGATGGACAAGGTTGGCTATTGGGCTATCGAAGCGTGGGGCGGCGCGACGTTCGATTCCTGCCTGCGATTCTTGGATGAGAATCCCTGGGAGCGTTTGCGCTCGATCAAGGCGAACACGCCCAACACCCCGCTATCGATGCTCTCGCGTGGTCAGAACCTGGTTGGCTATAAGCATTACTCGCGCGAAATCGTCCACCGCTTCATCAACGCCGCGCATCGTAACGGCATCGAGGTGTTCCGCGTCTTCGACGCGCTCAACGACATTCGCAACGTGGTCGACAACGCCGAGGCCATCAAGGCATGCGGCGCCCACTTCGAAGGCGCCATCTCCTACACTATCTCGCCCGTGCACACGCTCGACAGCTTTCTCGAGTACGGTCAGCAGCTGAAGGATCTCGGCGCGGATTCCATCGCCATCAAGGACATGGCGGGCATGCTCACCCCGTACCGCACCGAGCGCATGGTCAAGGCGTTCAACGCCGAGATCGGCCTTCCCGTGCACGTGCATTGCCACTACGTCGGAGGCATGGCGCCCGCCAACATCATCAAGGCGGCGGAATCCGGCGCCGCCATCGCCGACACCGCGCATGCGCCGCTGGCGTTCGGCAACTCCCATCCTGCGGTGGAGATGATCGCCGCCGCGCTGCAGGAGAGCCGTTACGACACCGGGCTCGACCTCGATCTGCTCTTCGAGATCTCCGAGTACTGGGAGGAGATGCGCAAGCGCGGTCATTACAAGCGCGGCGTTTCTTCGCTCACGCATATGAAGGTGTACTCCCACCAGGTGCCGGGCGGCATGATGAGCAACCTCATGAGCCAGCTCGAGGTTCAGAAGGCTTCCGACCGCCTGCCCGAGGTCATGGCCGAGATCCCGAAGGTTCGCGCCGAGGTGGGCTATCCGCCGCTGGTCACGCCGCTTTCGCAGATCGTGGGCACCCAGGCGGTGTTCAACGTCCTCACCGGCAAGCGCTGGTCGATCATCTCGAAGGAGATGAAGGACTACATCTGCGGCTACTATGGCAAGGCTCCCGGCCGCATGGATAAGGAAATCGTGGCGAAGGCCACCAGCGGCGCGGAGATTCTCGATCCGTCCATCGCGCCCGGCTCTCTTGTCACCACCACCTACGACGAGGTCGCCGAAGAGATCGGGGATCTGGCCAAGAGCGAGGAAGACGTGCTCATGTACGCCTTGTTCCCCAATGAGGCGCGTACCTACCTCAGCAAGCACCGCACTTCGGAAAGAGTTGACTTCATGCTGGAGCAGGAATCCAGCGGCACCAAGGAGGACGATTACGTGGACATCAATCAGATTCGCGAGCTGGTGAAGGTCGCCGAGGAAAGCGGCGTCGGCGAGATCGTCGTCGAGGAGGAGGGCGTTCGCATCGCTGTTCGCATGCCCGGTCAAGTCGCTTCCGCGCCGGCGCCCGCGGTTGCCGCGCCGGCGGCTCAGGTCGCTCCCGCTCCCGCCGCTCCCGCGCCTGCGGCGGAGGAGAAATCCGATCGCCCGGCCAGCTGGTATGCCGTCACGGCTCCTATGGTCGGCACCTACTACGAGGCTCCCGCTCCCGGCGAGCCGCCGTTCGTGAAGGTGGGCGACGAGGTCGCTGCTAACGAGACGCTGTGCATCGTCGAGGCGATGAAGCTCATGAACGAGATCACCGCCGAAGAGATGGGCACGGTTCGCGAGGTGTGCCTCGCCGACGCCACGCCCGTCGAGTTCGGAACCGTTCTGTTCTACATCGAGCCCCACGACGTCGCCCCTGCGGCACCGGAGAATGCCTAATGTTCAAAAAGATTCTCATAGCTAATCGAGGGGAGGTCGCGCTGCGCGTTATGCGCGCTGCGCGCGAGCTCGGCGTGAAGACCGTCGCGGTTTACTCGACCGAGGACGCCGACACTTACCCCGTCCAATACGCCGATGAGGCGGTGTGCATCGGGCCTGCTCAGGCGGCGAAAAGCTACCTCGTCATGGCGAACATCATCGAGGCGGCGAAAAACACCGGCGCCGAGGCCATCCACCCCGGCTACGGCTTCCTCGCCGAGAACGCCGACTTCGCTCGTGCGTGCGCCGATAACGACATCGTGTTCATCGGCCCTTCCGCCGAATGCATCGAGCGCATGGGCGATAAGAGCTCCGCACGCGAGACCATGAAGGCGTGCGGCGTCCCCACCGTTCCCGGTTCCGACGGTTGCCTCGACACGGTCGAGGAGGCGCGCGAGTTTGCCGAGGCCGTCGGTTACCCCGTGCTTATCAAGGCCACGGCGGGCGGCGGCGGAAAGGGCATGCGCGAGGTGCACGACCCCGCCGACCTCGAGGCGCAGTACAAGGCCGCGCGCACCGAGGCGGGCGCGGCGTTCGGCAACGACGGCGTTTACCTGGAGAAGCTCGTGCTTCGTCCTCGTCACGTCGAGGTGCAGATCCTCGCCGACGATTTCGGCAACAACGTGGCTTTGTGCGAGCGCGACTGCTCCATCCAACGTCGTCATCAGAAGCTGCTCGAGGAGGCTCCGTCCCCGGCGCTCACCGATGATCTGCGCCGCGCAATGGGCGTCGCCGCGCTCAAGGCGGTTCGAGCGACCGACTACCGCAACGCGGGCACCATCGAGTTCCTCCTCGATGAGCGCGGGCGCTTCTACTTCATGGAGATGAACACGCGCGTTCAGGTGGAGCATCCCGTCTCCGAGGCCATCACGGGCACCGACATCATCAAAGAGCAGCTGCGCATCGCGGCGGGCGAGCCTATGAGCTGCGCGAACCGCGCGCCGTTCTCTCCTTCGGGCCATGCCATCGAGCTTCGCATCAACGCCGAGGATCCCGAGCACGGCTTCCGCCCGTGTCCCGGCACGGTCACGAGGTTCGAGGTCCCCGCAGGGCCCGGGGTGCGCGTCGAGACGTATTTACGTGCGGGATCGCGCATTTCGCCGTATTATGATTCGTTGGTGGCGAAGGTCGTCGTGCACGGCCAGGATCGCGAGGAGGCGGTCGCGCGTGCGAAGCGCGCGCTCGACGAGTTCGTGATCGAGGGCATCGCGACCACCATCCCGTTCCACAAGCGCGTGCTTGAAAACGAGGTGTTCCTCGCGGGCGAGGCCACCACGGACTTTATCGAAACCCAGATGGGAGATGTATTATGAGCAACGATCTGAACGTCGACGGCATGTCTCTGGCGCCGGGCGTGGTGGAGACCATCATCTCCATCGCCGCTAACGAGGTTGAAGGCGTCGCCTCGGTCGGATCTTTCGCCGCGAGCGGCATCCGCTCCATGCTCGTCGCGAAGCCTTCGACGGCGGGCATCGAAACGGTGCTCGATGCGGACGGGAAGCTGCAGGTCGCGCTTCACATCGAGGTGTACCACGGCCAGGTTCTCCCCGAGCTCGCCGCGCGTCTGCGCGAGGCGGTTGCCGACGCCCTTCTCGTGCAGGTGGGCCTCGAGGTCGCTTCCGTCGATATCTTCGTCGACGGCATTCAATTCGCTCAATAAGGCAGTTGCATGCGCCCGTCCTGTGAAGGGCGGGCGCATGTTCGCTTCGGGGCGGCCCTGTGCGCTATAATCATCCATTCTTTGACAAAACGAGCTTACAGACGGAGTTTTCTATGTCCTCATCCAGACGACACGAGCGCATGTCAGCGCGCCGCAGCACCGTTCAGGTGCTCTACACCAGCGAGATCCAAGACGAGCGTCCCACCGTGCTGATCGAAACCGGGCGCTGCCTCGAAGAGGACGGTCCGCTTTCTGATTACGCGATCGCGCTCATCAAGGGCGTCGAGGAGAAAATGGGCGATATCGACGCCCGACTTGAGGAAAGCTCGGATAACTGGTCGGTTTCGCGCATGCCCGTCGTCGACCGTTCCATCTTGCGCATCGCCGTTTACGAGATGCTCTACGTCGACGACGTCCCTGTCTCGGTCGCCATCAACGAGGCTGTCGAGCTGGCGAAGGCCTTTGGAGGCGAGGACGAGTCGCCGCGCTTCGTGAACGGCGTTCTGGGCAAGATCGCCCGTCGTCTCGAGTCCGAAGCGTCTGCGCCTTCCGCGGTGTCCGAAGACGCCGGGGCGGACGAATAGCCATGGAAGGGCAACCTGAGAGCTTCGAGGCGGTCAAGTCGCGTTTGGAGGAGATCGTCGATGCCGTCAACGCGGAGGGAATCTCGCTTGAGGAGGCCCTTTCCTTGTACGAGGAGGCCGTGAAGCTCGGTCTTTCCGCATGCGATCTCAGCGAGCAAGACGCGCTCGCGGCGGCGGATTCGCTTGCTGACGAGCCTTCCGGCGACGCAGGGGAAGCACGCGTTGACGCGCAAGAGGGGATGCAGGGCGCATGAGGCGCGCACTCCGATGGGGCAGGGTCGCACGACTCTCCCTGAAGCAAGGTGATCTGTTTGAGCAACGACCGAATTCTTGATGCAATAACGTCCCCGGCCGATCTTAAGGTGCTGACCGAAGACGAGCTGGTCATTCTCGCGCGCGAGATCCGCGAGCAGATCGTCGCGACGACGTCGCGCACAGGGGGGCACGTGGCCTCTTCGCTCGGCGCCGTCGAGATCATCCTCGCGGCTCACAGCTTGCTTGACACGCCGAAGGACAAGCTCATCTTCGACGTAGGTCATCAGGCGTACGCGCACAAGCTCGTTACGGGCAGACGCGAACGTTTCGACGAGTTGCGCACGTTCAAGGGTCTTTCGGGCTTCACCAACCCTGCGGAAAGCCCCTACGACGTCCACCCCTCCGGGCATGCTTCCGATTCGCTGTCTGTTGCGACGGGGCTGGCCAAGGCGCGCGTGCTGAAGGGGACTGACGAGAAGGTCGTCGCCGTTATCGGCGATGCGGCTTTATCGGGCGGCATGGCGTTCGAGGCGCTCAACTACATGGGGCAAGAACAGCTTCCTTTGGTCGTGATTCTCAACGACAACGAGATGTCGATCTCCCGCAACGTGGGCGCTCTCATGCGGCACCTCGGCAACATGCGCGCTACGTCGCAGTATCGCGACGCGCGCGAGGCGCTTCAGGACAGGCTTGAGAGCTCCGGTCCGCTCGGCGTCGCCATGGCTCAGTTCGGCAAGAACGTCAAAGAGTCCATGAAGCAGTTCGTCATTCCCCACAGCATGATTTTCGAACAGCTCGGCATCGTGTGCACCGCGCCGATTGACGGCCATGATATTCACGAGCTGCGCGAGACCCTCTCGCTCGTTCTGTCGATGGACGCTCCCGTCCTCATGCACGTGGTCACCAAGAAAGGCGCGGGCTATGAGTTTGCGCGCCGCGATCCCGAACGCTTTCACGGTGTCGGACCCTATGACATCACCACGGGTCGCTCCGTTGGCTCCGGGCCGAAGAAGCAAAGCTACACGGACGTGTTCGGAGCCTCTTTGCTTCGTGAGGCGCAAGCTGACGAGGACGTCGTCGCCATCACGGCGGCCATGGAGGGCGGCACGGGCTTGAAGCCGTTCGCCCAGATGTTCCCCGATCGTTTCATCGATGTAGGCATTGCCGAAGAGCAGGCGCTCGGCATGGCGTCGGGCCTTGCCGCAGGTGGGAAGAAACCCGTCGTCGCCATTTACTCGACGTTCATGCAGCGTGCGATCGATCAGATGATCACCAACATCTCGCTTCCCGATTTCAACGTGGTGTTCGCCATCGACCGCGCGGGCGTCGTGGGGGAGGACGGGCCGACCCACCATGGCATGTTCGACATCGCCTACACGCGCATGATCCCGCATATGCGCGTTCTCGCCCCGTCCGACGAGGCCGAGCTCGTCCATGCGCTGCACACGGCGCTTGCGCTCGGCGGTCCGTTCGCGGTTCGTTACCCGCGCGGCGCGGGCGAGGGCGTTGAGGTTCCCGAGGTGGCCGAGGTTCTCGCGGAAGGCGTTTCACGAGAAGTGCGCGCGGGCGACGACGTCGCCATCCTCGCGTTCGGCAAGATGGTCGCGCGTGCGCGTGCGGCGGCCGATATCCTTGCGGAGCACGGCATCGACGCGCGCGTCGTCGACATGCGCTGGGTGAAACCGCTCGATCGCCGTGCTATCGAGCGGGCCGCTGAGACGAAGCTCGTCGTCACGGTTGAGGAAGGCATCGTCTCGGGTGGCGCGGGCGAGGGCGTTCTCGATGTGCTTGCCGAACTCGGTGCGTTGACTCCCTCGCTGGTTTTGGGCGTCGTCGACAGGTTCGTCTCGCAGGGCAAGGTCGATCTGCTTTTGCGCGAGCTCGGTCTTGACGCCGAGGGCATTGCGAGCGCCATCGAGCGTAAGCTCGCGTAAAACCTGCCCGCATTCGTCGTTTCCTCCCTCGAGCGCTCCGACGATTCCGTGTTCGTAAAATCCGCGGCCCCGATCTTCCGCGAAGGTCGGGGCCGTTTTTTCGTTGCTATCGATGCGAGGCTAAAGCGCGACGGGCTTCTCCATGATGTAGTCGTCCATGATATAGCCCGATCCTATGTCGGTTTCGACGGCTTCGATGGTCTCGAACCCTTTTCCACGGTAAGCGCGGATTCCCAGTTCGTTGCCCTTGTTCACCGTCAGGTACATGGCGCGGAAACCTCGCTCGCGGCAAAGGTTCTCATAGAACGCGATGGTGCGCGATGCGAAGCCGCGCCCTCGCTCGTCGGCGAGCAGGTATATCTTGGAGATGAAATAACGGTTCGTCTCGGGCTCGTCGTGGCCGCCTGTGTAACCGACGACGCGTTTTCCTCCGTTGCCGTCCACCACCTCGAGGAACCAGTACTCGTAATCGTTTTCGGCCATGTCGCGTTTAATGGCCTCGATGCTTTGGAAGTTGTCGACCATGTAGTCGGTCTGATCGGTTCCGATGAGCGCGGGCCAGTACTCATGCCAGATCTCGTCGGCCAGTTTTGCCAGCTCGAGCTGCTGCTCGGGCGTTTCGACGGGTGCGAACGTAACGTCCATGCGCCCTCCTTTCTTCTCCGCGCCCATTTTACGTCTTTTGCCGCGCTCGCGAGTCAGAGGTTTTCTTTTGCCGCGCTCTCGTGAACGCGCTGATGGATCGCGAACGCGCTGCCGCCGGCGTCGGCTGGTTTTTCGAAACATCCCTCGACGTTCTTCGTGCGCAGAACACCGCTGCTTCCTCGCGAGCGCGCGAATGACCACGCCACCTTCAAGACCGCCCCGTCCATTATTTCCGAGCCGCTTCCTCGCGAGCGCGCGAAGAACCACGTTAACGCTTCGTGACGGAGGGGATTCCCCTCTGTTAAATCGAATTTGCCATGTTGTTAGGAAACGTGCTCCGTAACAATTCGTTCCCTACCCGCTGAGATGATCGATCCGTCAGCGGAGGCAAATCGATCTCAAGGAGGTAGGAAACATGCTCGATTCGGGATATACCGGGTTCATGATCGTGTGCACGATGCTCGTGCTGCTCATGACCCCCGGTCTGGCTTTCTTCTACGGAGGGTTGTCGAGACGCAAGAACGTGGTGAACACCATGATCATGACGTTTTCCGTCGTGGGCATCGTCGGCGTGGCGTGGATCATCGCCGGTTGGTCCCTCGCTTACGGAGGCGACGGCTCGATTCCGTTTTTCGGTGGGTTCGATCAGCTCGGGTGCGTGCAGCTGGTTCATGACATGCTTGCCGAGGCTGAGGGCACGCCCGATGCGTTCGCCTTGCTTTCGGGTGCAGCTGCGCTCGATGCGGGGGATGCGGAACTCGCCGCAGGTTATCCCGCTATCATCGACGTGGCGTTTCAGATGGCGTTTGCCATGATCACGTGCGCCATCATCACGGGTTCGGTCGCGGGCCGTATGAAGTTCGGCGCGGTGTGCGCGTTCATCGCGGTATGGGTTCTCGTCGTGTACGCGCCCTTGGCCCACATGGTGTGGGGTGGCGAAGGCTCTCTTATCGGCGACATGGTCGGGGCGCTCGATTTCGCGGGCGGAGACGTCGTTCACATCAGCTCCGGTTTGACGGGCTTGATCCTCTGCTTGATCCTCGGGTCGCGTCGCGGTTTCGCCGTGATGACCTATCGTCCGCACAACGTCCCCTTCGTGGTGCTCGGAGCAACGCTTCTGTGGTTCGGGTGGTTCGGCTTCAACGCGGGTTCTGAATTCGCCGCTGACGGCATCGCGGGCTTGGCGCTGATCAACACGGTGGCGGCAAGCGCTGCAGCTCTTCTTTCGTGGCTTATCGTTGAGTGCGTGAGGGTGGGCAAGCCCACGCTCGTCGGCGCGGCGACCGGTTTGGTCGCGGGCTTGGTCGTCATCACACCTGCCGCCGGTTTCGTCGAGCCGTGGGCTGCTATCGTCATGGGTCTCATCGTGTCCCCGATCTGCTACTTCGCCATCTCGGTGTGCAAGCGTAAGTTCGGCTACGACGATGCGCTCGACGCGTTCGGGTGTCACTGCGTCGGCGGCGTGGTCGGCGGCGTTTTGACGGGCCTGTTCTGCGTGCCCGAGCTGTCATGGACCGATTTCGGCGGCCTGCTCTACACCGGCGACGCGACGCTGCTCGGCGCCCAGGTGCTCGGCATCCTGATCACGGTGGCGTTCGTCGGCATCGCGGACGTCGTCATCGCGCTTATCGTGAAGGCGGTCTTCGGTGGCAGCTTGCGCGTCAGCGAAGCCGAGGAGGCTCAAGGTCTCGACGTGGCGGCGCATGGCGAGTCGGCGTACCCCGCTTACGTGGGCTTGGATTAACGCGGAAAGGAGAGAGGCATGAAGAGAATCGTGGCGATCGTGCGACCGGAAAAGCTCGAACCGCTCAAGGAGGCGCTGTTCGCGGCGGATGTCGCCGGCATGACTATCATGCAGGTGAACGGGTGCGGAAACCAGCATGGATGGAAGGAGTACTTCCGCGGAACCGAGGTGTTGCTGAACATGGTGCCGAAGGTCAAGTTCGAGATCGTGGTGGACGACGCGTCGGTCGATGGCATCGTCGAGATCATCCTCGGTGCCGCGCAGACAGGCGAGGTCGGTGACGGGAAGATATTCATCTCGCGGGTTGACGACGTCGTGCGCATTCGTACGGGAGAGCGGGGCGTCGCGGCGATATAGCGCGGCGGTGCAGCTTGCAAAACGCCGAGCGGCTTTCAAGGCGCGGGTGCTGATCGCGGCGTGCGGTCGGTGCTCGCGCCTCGTCGCCTCCGCCGTGCGCTCGCCGACCTTTTCCGCCTTCTTACGCCGCTTGCTGCCTGAAGAGCGGATTTCATGTCGAGTTCCCCGTTGCGTGCGCCTTGGCCGTGCACGTTGTACGAGAATGGTTGCTGCAAGAGCGAAGACGCTTTGGGCGTCGACATGGAATGGAGGACGATATGCATTCGTATACGCCGCGCGGCGTTTGCTCGCGAAGAATCGATGTGGAGCTTGACGGCGATGTCATCAAGGAGGTCGGCTTCGTCGGAGGCTGCGACGGAAATCTCAAGGCCATCTCGAAGCTGGTAGCAGGGAAGAACGTCGAAGAGGTCGTGTCGCTTCTCGAGGGCAACACGTGCGGACGCCGCTCCACCTCATGCGCCGATCAGATGTGCAAGGCCATTCGCGAGGCTCAGCAAGCGTAGGGGACTTTCATTCCGGATGAGTGTCGGGAGCGTCCCCGTCGGCGCCCATGCGAATCCAGCTGCTTCATTGAGGCGTGTATCGCCCGCGCGTGTCGGGGCTCATGCCGATGCTCGCGATGGCTGCGCTGATGTGCCGGGTGGCGTGAGCCGCCCGCGCGCGTCGGTCGGCGTTTTGCGGAAAACAACCTGTGTAGAGGTCGAAAATTCACGAATCGGCACAGGAGTTAAATGCTATACTAGGCAGGCTTGCGTAAGGATGCGCGGGCGAGTGTATTTGTAGGCCCCCGAGACATGTTTTGTTGTACAGCTGTGAGCAAGCTTCTGCAGGCGAACATGGTAAGTATCAATTAATCATGGCGAAGGGTCCCCGGCATTGAATGTTCGAAAGGGGTCCGTTTTGACCGAAATCAAGAACACGTCTGTCATCGACTTCTCCGACATCTCGGACGAGCAGATGAACGAGATGATCGACGGCACGCTGACCGACTTCGACGAGGGCGATCTCGTCGACGGCGTCGTGGTCAAGCTTGAGCACGACGAGGTGCTCGTTGACATCGGGTTCAAGAGCGAGGGCGTTATCCCGTCCCGCGAGCTGTCCATCCGCAAGGATGCCGATCCGTCTGACATCGTGAGCCTTGGTGACAAGATCGAGGCATTGGTTCTCCAGAAGGAGGACAAGGACGGCCGTCTCATCCTCTCTAAGAAGCGCGCCGAGTACGAGCGTGCCTGGAACCGCATCGAGGAGAAGTTCAAGGCCGGCGAGGTTGTCACCGGCGAGGTCATCGAGGTCGTCAAGGGCGGCCTGATTCTCGACATCGGTCTGCGCGGCTTCCTCCCTGCTTCGCTCGTCGACCTTCGTCGCGTCAAGGATCTCGATATGTACCTCAACACCGAGATCGAGGCTCGCGTCATCGAGATGGACCGCAACCGCAACAACGTCGTTCTGTCCCGCCGCGTTCTGCTCGAGGAGGGCCGCAAGAACGAGCGTGCCGAGATCCTCAGCAAGCTCTCGAAGGGCATGCGCCTCAAGGGCACCGTCTCCTCCATTGTGGACTTCGGCGCCTTCGTGGATCTGGGCGGCATCGACGGTCTGGTTCACATCTCCGAGCTCTCTTGGAACCATGTCAACCATCCTTCCGAGGTCGTCAAGGTCGGCGACGAGGTCGAGGTCGAGGTTCTCGATGTCGACCTGCAGCGTGAGCGCATCTCGCTCGGTCTCAAGCAGACCACCGAGGATCCGTGGGTTAAGCTCGTCGAGTCCTACCCGGTCGGAACCATCGTCGACGGCAAGGTCACCAAGATTGTTCCGTTCGGTGCGTTCATCGAGCTCGGCAACTCCATCGAGGGTCTCGTGCACATCTCCGAGATGGCCGGTCGCCACATCGACACCCCTGCTCAGGTCGTCAAGGCCGGCGAGGACGTCAAGGTCAAGGTCATGGAGATCAACCCCGAGCGTCGTCGCATCTCCCTGTCAATGAAGGCTGCTGCCGAGGAGCTTGGCTTCGAGATCGAGGTGGACGAGTCCATCCAGGCCGAGGAGAAGCCCGCGAAGCGCGCCAAGAAGGCTGAAAAGGCCGAGAAGGCCGACGAGGCTGAGGTCGCCGCTGAGTAGCTCTTCGCACTCGTAAAGCGCTATTTTAAGAGGACGGGTTATCCCGCCCTCTTTTTTTGCCCTGCGTAGGGTTTGCTTTGGGGAACGTAGAACGATAAGCGAGTTTGAGTTCGGCCGCTGACGCAGGCCGGCGCACGTTCTTTTTCCAGAGAAGTGGGATGTGACGCGAAAGGCGTGTCTGCTGAAAGGATTGACCTGCAAACCGCGAAAACGCACGTCACGTCATGTCGATGAGATGCAAAGCGCTACCGTGTCGGTTTTCGACTCTTGTGATTCCCGTATTACGCCGAAATGTATCATTGCGATGAGGTTTGGCCGCTTCGATGCGCTCTCTTTCTCCGTCTTAGGAAGCGCATCGATTCCCGTATTCTTAAAACCGCAGGTGAGAGATGTGCGGAAGACGGCGAGCGGGGATGCGTGACTTCATCGCTGATACATGTCGTTGAAAAACGGGAATCGAGGGCTCCGTTTTTGTGCATCGTCGTTTTTGGCATGGAGAATCCCACACGAAACGATAGCGCCCAGCCGCGTATTGAGGAGCGGTTGGGCGCGGGATGAGCGGTATGGCGGTTGCGGGGTTTTTCCGTCGAAGGCTTTCCACCGTCAGCGGCGCACAGTGCCGAGCGCTTTAGCGCGCACGGCGCCTTACGCTTATGAGCGCGGCGATGCCGCTTGCTCCGAGAAGCCCTGCGAGGGCGAAAACGGTGCCTGCGGTTTCATCCGACGTTGCGGGGAGGGAGGCGTCTTCGGCTTCGTTGCCTTCCTCGCTGTCGCCGGGCTCAACCGACGGCGTATCACCGCCATCTCCCGAACCGCCTCCTTCATCTCCCCCCGACGCCTTGTCGATCTCGTCGGTGACGGTGTAGTGGACGAATTCTCCCTGGTAGACGGATTCATCATCGCTTTCGTCGGAGGGCGAGCCTGCGCCGGAGGTGCTTTCGGTGACCTTCCAGCCGATCGATAGCCAGCGTCCGTCCTCGAGCCAGGTGCCGCTTGCGTGCGAGAACGTGAGCAGGTCGGACAGGCGCTCTAGCTGCGTGTTGTAGAAGATCGCGTGTTGAGTGTTCGTGGCGGGTGCGTAGAGGCTCGGCAGGTATTCGACGGCGACGCTCCCGTTTTCCCCGATGTGGATGGCGCTAAGTTGCGGGGAATCCATCGAGGGAATCTCGGTTGACGCCGTTGCGGTTCCGTTGGCGTCGAAAAGCGTGAGATCGCTGGTCATGGCTCCCGCGTCGTCGATTGTCCTTGTCGCCGTGCAGTATCCGGTGGGCGTTTGGGCGACATCGTTGAGCATGCTGGCGCCGTCGACCTCGAGTACGACGGTGGGCGTGGCCTTTTCGAGCAGGTCGGGATAGCCCGCATCGGCGACTTCCTCTATGGAGCTGAAGCCTTGCTCGTAAACGGCTTCGACGATGCGGCTTGCATCGTAGACGGCGAACGCTCCGCCCGACAGATCGCTTTTATAGTTCGTGAAAGCCGCTTCGTCCGCGTGGGCGGGATCGGTCGCCTCGGCGTTGAGCAGGCTTGATGTCGAGGCGAAAGCGTAGGTGGTCTCAACGCCGCCGTCCTCGCGCGGGTCGACGGCGCGCACGATGCATCCGCCGCTCGAGAACGGTATGGGCTCGCCGGTGAGGATCGTGTTTCCGCTTGCGATAAACGGCGCGATTCCGTTTGAGGAGAAGGGGCCGCTGGCTATGACGTCTCCTGTGGAGGTGTCGAACCACAGGCACGTGCCCTGAGACGAGGTGTCGGTCGAACGCACGACGGCGAAGCCCTCGGCGCCGACGGTTCCCGTGGCGGAGATGACCGTGCCTTCGTCGAACCCGGTTTCAAGCTGCATCAGGTTCTCGATCTGAACGCGCGTGGGGTCGGTGCCGTCGATTGTGCACAGGCGCACCATGCCGCCTGCCACCTGGATGAAGTGGCGAACGCCGTCTTCGGTGACGAACACGTTGGAGATGAGGCGGCTGTAGTTGCCGACGTTGGTGCCCGTATAGGCGCCCTCGAGGTCGACGCTTGAAAGCTCGGCGATATCAAGTTTGATCGAGATCTCGGGGGAGAGCACGGCTTGCCCGTTCTCGTCGTAACCGATGATGAAGGATTCCGCGGGGAACACCATGAGGCAGTCTTGAGCATCGGCGAACACCGACGCGTTCGCCGTGTACGTGACGTTGATGCGCTTGCCGGACACTTCGGCTTTCACGCTTACGACCTCGCCGTCGACGATGAGGTAAGGGTAGGGAACGTCGCCTTGCGCGCGCGGACTGCCGACGGGCCCGCCGCCCGATCCAGCGGAGTTGAATTGGACTTCGGAAGAAGCCTCGAAGCTGACCTGGTCGATGTTGAATACAGCGTTGTCATCTGCGCGCACGATGGAGAAATCGCTCGAATCGGGTTTGAACTCGGAGGAGTAGGAGACCTCGAGCGTGCAGGACGCGTTGGCGTCATCGGTCGCGGGCGCCTCGGCGAGGAAGTCGATGCTCAGCCCTGTGAAGCCGAGGTTCAGGCTCTCGTAAAAGTTGGTGGAGGGCGATGTCGTGGGCGTGACGGCGTCGCCTGCGTGGTACATGCAGCCGTATGCGCTTGCTCCCTCGGCCATGATGAGGCCGTCGTAATCGGCGTGCTTCGCGTCTCCGTCGGGGTCGACGATCTCGATGAGCTGGTTGTGCACCTTGCCGTGCGTGTTGTTGTGAGCGAAGTCAACTCCCGAGGGAAGAAGCTCCGCCTGAATGCGGAAAATGCGGAAACCGGCGGGGAGTTCGATGCGTCCTTGCGCCGTGCCCGCCGAGACGCTCTGGTTGTTGACATAGTCGTCGTATTGAACCAGGTAGTACGACGAGAACAGGCCGTCGCCCGTGATGAGCTCCTCGGAGTTGGAGACCGCCACGATACCGCCGCAGTCGTCGCCTGCGTATGTGGACAGCTCGGCGCGCGCGACGGCATCGGAGGCGTAGGGTACGGGATCGGCGTTGCCGTCTTTAACGGTGACGCCGTCATCGTTCGCCACGATGCGCGTGATGTCGTCGGAGTCGATCCAGCCGAGCATCCACTTGCTGAAACCGTTGTGGTCCCCGCAGTTGGTGTTCATCATGTCGAACGTGAGCACGCCGGTGCGGGTGCTCGATTGGTCGAGGTAGGAGTACAGGTCGGGAAGCCCCAGCACGTGCCCGGTTTCGTGGATGGCGGTTCTCACCCCGTATTCCGTGTTCGACGCGTTGTGCAGTGACACGGCGTTCCAGAGGCGCACGCCGTCACGTAGCACGGTGGCGCCTTCGCTTTTGCAGGTTTGCTCGTTGCTCCACCAAGCGGTTCCCCACTGAGGGTTCTCGCAGGCGAAGTGCACGTACAAGGCGTCGATGCGGCCGTCCCCGTTGCCGTCGAACTTCGAGTAGTCGAGCTCGTCGTCAAGCTGCGCGAGCGCTTCGATGTAGAGCTCCTCCAGCCCGTTGTCGTAGTGGGAGGCGGGGTGGAGCGCCTCATACTCGAGCGCGACGCCGTCGACGGAGAGCATGCCGTACGAAGAACGGTAATAGTAATCATGAAGGCTCTCGTAGGGGTGGTAGCCCTCGTTGCCCGTGTAGCCGGATGCCGTGGACTCGAATCCTTCGGTCACCGGGCCGATGAGGCTTTGCAGGGCCTCGACGTCGTCTCCTTAGGGGAATTGCGCCGCAGGCTCGCCCTCGTCGTCGGGGAAGGTCACGTGAAGCGCCAGGGCGTGAGCCTCGCCGACCGACCCCATGCCGCTCTCCCAGTTGCTCGGGACGGTTTGGGAGTACGCGGACGCACCCGAGGTGGCGGCTGTCTCGCGGCTGCGCGCGCTCTCGATGAGACCGGCGTCGTATTCCTCGTTGCCGAGCGACTCCTGGTAGGCGAGTCGTTGATCGAGCGTCCCATCCTCGGCGTAGGCCTGAAGCTCGGATTCGGAGGGCAGGCAGGGCGAGGCGGTCTCGTCTCCGGAAGAGACGAGGGCCGTCGGGTCTTCCGCCGTCTCGGTGGAAGCGGTCTCCTCGGCGTGGGCGTAGGCGGCGAACAGCGGCTCCGTCGGCGTGAGCGACAGCGCGAGCATGAACGCGAGCGCTGCGGGCAGTATGCGGGCTGAGAGGGGCATGGCGGCTCCTATCGTGAGGGACTCGCGCCGTTAAGCCGGCGCAGGGCGTATCGTTCAACATTCTATTGAAACGCGATGCGAGATCTCACGGGAATCCGAGATGGGGAATCAGCGCCCGAGGCAGGGCAATGAACGCAGCGAGCGCCCCTCGGCCCCGCGTTTTACACAGGGGGAGGGGCGCTCGCTGTTGGGTTCGGGGCCCGTCGGCTGTCGAACGCTGCGGCGCGGGCCCGGGTTTTAGGAACGGTTTCGCTTTCGCGGGATGAAGTTCGCCGCGAAGTTTTTCGCCGTGCCGCGCTTGCGGTTCTTCACGTAGATGAACCCGATGACGGAGAAGGTGGTCGCGCCGATCAGGTTGACGAAGAGATCCGCCATGGTGTCGTGGATGCCGATGTCGAGATACCCGCCGTCGATCTGGACGACCTCGCCTGCCGTGGTGACGATCTGCGTCGAGGCGATCTCTCCGACGTGGATGGCGGTGTTGCCGCCCGCCGGGTCGAGCGTGACGGAGTTGAAGGCGGCGACGATGGTGTCCTTTTGCATATCGAAGCCGACGAACGCGTCCATCGCGTATTCGAACAGCTCCCATAATGCGCCGATGGTCATCGAGAAGCAAAACGCCGTGACAGCCATGTAGATGGGCGTGAGGTGGAATTGCGCTTGCTCGCTGCGGTTGAGGATGTCGACGAGTGCGAAGCCGATGCCTGCGGCGAGGAAGCCCCAGATGGTATGGAGCATCGTGTCCCAAAACGGGAGTATCACGTAGAACTCGCCGATCTCACCGAGGATCTCCGCCGCGAATATGAAGCAGAGTATGATCGCCTCGAGCACGCTGGGAATCTCGATCGAGAGCTTGCGCTCGAGGAAGTCGGGGAGCCACAGCAGCACGAGGACCAGCAAACACAGCAGGGCGTACTCGTAACGCGCCTCGAAAAGAGATCGGATCAAAACGATCAGCACGATGATGCGCAGCGCCACGTACAAGGCGAACACCCACGGTTTCTCGTGCGCCGCTTTGCCCGCCTCGTCACGTATGTTCCTGATGAAACCGCCCATAGCGTGCGTCTTAGTAAGCGACGGGCGCCATGAGCACCTTGCCCGTGCCGCGGTACACGTTCACCAGTCCCTCGCCCGACGCTGCGGACCCGACGAGCGACTTGCTCGAGCGCTCGACCGTGAACGCCAAGGAGCCGCTCCAGGCGATGGCCATGTTGCCGTCGATCTTCACCTCATCGTTTTCGAGCGTGATCTCGATGAGTTCTTCGCGCGGGACGGGGGACTCGATGCAAAGCGCGCCGTAGCCTTGGATGCCCAGGTTGAACAGCCCTTCGCCGCCGGCGACGGCGGAAGAGAACGAGCTGCGGGCGACGGCTCGCTGCTGCAGGGAGGAGTAGCAGGCGAGGAACAGCCCGTCGTCGAGCACGATGTTGTTACCCCAATGCGCCACGTCGAGGAGAAGGATGTATTTGTAGGTGGGCTCGAGCACGAGAAGACCCGTGCCCTCGTACTCGGGTTTGATGGCAGACTCGCCGGTCACCTTGCCGCGCAGGGCCTTGCCGATAAGATCGCCCGCGCCTTTGACGCCGGTGCGCGCCTGCACGTGACCTGCGGTCCATTGCATGGCTCCTGCTTGGATGGTGACGGCGGATTGGCTCAGGTCGCAAACCACCTGGCGCCTGCGCACGTTCATCTCGCTCGCGAAATACGCGCTGATGGCGCTGGCGGCGTCGACGCTCAGGTCGCGCTTCCATTCGATGACCTTGAAGGCGCCGAGCTCGTCGACAACCGCGACGTCGTCGTTGTCGACGAAGTTCTTGATCTGGAACATGCTTCCCCGCTTTCTCGATGGGCTGACTTGGGATGGTGCGGCGCTATGCGCGACGGCGATGGCCCGTAGGCGCGTTGCCGATTGCGCGGGACGCGACTCCGCAGTGCATTAGTTTAGCATCAAGGCTGCGTTAAAATACCTGCGATGGAAAGGCGGAAGGGAAGGGCGCATGGAAAGAGCGAAACGCGTTGTCCTGGGTATGAGCGGCGGTGTTGACAGCTCGACCGCGGTCGCGCTGTTGCAGCATCACGGATACGAGGTCATCGGCGTGACATGCGTGTTCGAAGACGATGAGAAGTCGCGGCGCAGCGCCGATGAGGCGCGTGCGGTGTGCGAGCGGTTCGGCATCGAGCACGTCGAGCGCGACGCCGTCGAATCGTTTCGCCGCCGCGTGATCGAGCCTTTCGTGCGCGATTACGAGCGCGGTCTCACGCCGAGCCCGTGCGTGGGGTGCAACGCGCGCATGAAGATTCCCGAGCTTATAGCGGTAGCGGATGATCTTGGCTGCGGCTTCATCGCAACCGGCCACTACGCGCGTGTCAACCGTATGCGCGACACGGGGCGCTATGCGGTGCTGCGCGCGCTCGACGACGGGAAGGATCAAAGCTACATGCTGGCGTCGTTGTCGCAGGAGCAGCTCGCCCGCCTCATCTTGCCGCTCGGCGGCGTGACCAAGCTCGAGGTTCGCTCCCTCGCGCACGACCTCGCCCTGCCCGCAGCCGACGCCCCCGAAAGCCAGGACATCTGCTTCGCGCCGAACGGGTATCGGGAGCTTCTCGCCTCCTACGGGGTCGAAAGCAAACCGGGCGTCATCGTCAACACGGCGGGTGACCCGGTCGGCGCGCATCAGGGCCTGTTCGACTTCACCGTCGGGCAGCGCAAGGGCATCGGCGTGGCGGGGCCGGAGCCCTATTACGTCACGGGGAAGAACGTCGCCGAAAACGAGCTGATCATCGGCACGGCGCAGGAGAGCCTCATCCGTTCGGTGGAGGTGCGCGATGTGAATTGGCAGGCGATCGAGGAGCCGCGCGAGCCCGTCGAGGCTATGGTCAAACTCAGGTACCGCAGCGTTGCCCGTGCGTGTATCATAGAGCCCGTGGACGTCGGCCGTCTGCACGTGACGCTGCCATCTGCGCAGCCTGCGACGGCGCCGGGGCAGTTCGCTGTTTTCTACCAGGGGTCCGCCGTGCTGGGCGGAGGCGTGATCGAGGAGGTCAACTCATGAAGAAGCTGTTCGTCATCGGCGGCATGGGAGCCGGCAAATCGACAGTGCGCAAGGCTTTGACCGATCAGGGGCTTCCCTTCATCGATCTCGATTGCGTCGGGCACGAGATTCTCAAGTGGGATGCGGTGAAAAACGATTTGAGGGAAACGTTCGGCGAGGACGTCTTCGGTGAAGACGGCGAGGTCGTCCGCCCCCTTCTGGCGGCGAAGGCGTTCCAGAGCCCGGCCGACACGCGCAAGCTCAACCGCATCACCATGCCCCGCATCGAGGAGGTCTACACCGACCGTCTCTCCGAGCTGGAGAAGGAAGGCTGCGAGGCGGTAGTGGTCGAGTACTCGGTCTTCAAGAACCGTATGTCCTCGCTGGCGTACTCCGCGGATGTGGTCATCGCCGTCTTGGCCCCGCTCGAGACGCGCATCGAGCGCGCGGTCGCATCGGGCTTCGACGAGGGCGACGTGCGGCGCCGCATCGCCAGGCAGATCACCGACGCCGATCGCATCGAGGCGGCCGACGTCGTGTTCAACAACGATTCCTCGAAGGAAGAGCTGCGCAACGAGGTCATCGCCTGGTGGAGCAAGTACCGCGAGACCATCTAGCCCCGCGCGCTTTGCGCTAGCCGCGCCGCGAGACCGCCTGCCGCAAGAAGAGGGGCAACCGACATGGGTTTTTCGAGCACCCTGCTCTAGCCGTGCTTGAGGATATTGGCGCGTTGCCATTGCTCAGCTTCATGGTTTTGGGCATGGCGTCCTCCTCTTTCGCCGTGGGATGCTGTCATCACAGGGGTTCCCACGAGAAAGAGGAGGACTGTACGGCTGAGGACAAGGTCGAGGTTCTGCGAGCTGGTTGCTTCTTCTGCCACGTGCGCTGCGGCGTATTGGTGACGAAGGTCAACGGTCGCATCACCGACATCAAGGGCGATCCCGACTGCCCGCACAACAAGGGGTTCACGTGCTCGCGTCTGGACAAGCAGCGCTACCTTGAAGGGTTCGTCTACAATCCCAACCGTTTGAAGAAGCCGATGAAGCGCGTGGGGGAGCGCGGAAGCGGCCAGTGGGAAGAAATCGAGTGGGATCAGGCGTTCGACGAGATCGCGGCCAAGCTCTCCGAGCTGCGCGACAAGTACGGCGCCGAGACGCTCGCTTTCACCGAGGGCACGGCTCGCACGTGGAGCTGGCTGCACTACAAGTTCACCAACTTGTTCGGCACGCCGAACACCGGCGGCAACGGCACCATCTGCTACAGCTCCGATATGTGGCTCGAGCCTTGCACCTACGGCGGTTTCTGCTCCGACAAGGCCGACTGGGTCAATGCCGACGTCGTGGTCATGTGGGGTCGCAACACCATCGCGTCCGAGCCGCTTCTGTGGGATTGGGTGCAGAAGAACCGCGAGAAGCGCGGCGCTAAGATCCTCTGCATCGACCCTCGCTTCAGCGAGGTCGCACAGCAGGCCGATTTGTTCCTGCAGTTGCGTCCCGGCACCGACGCCGCGCTGGCGCTCGGCATGATCAACGTCATCATCGAGGAAGACCTTTACGATCACGAGTTCGTCGATGAGTGGTGCATCGGTTTCGAGGAGCTTAAGGCCCGTGCCGCCGAGTACCCGGTCGAGAAGGTCTCCGAGATCACCTGGGTTCCCGCCGAGAAGATCCGCGCCGCGGCCCGCATGTACGCCACCGCCGAGGCCGCGTCCATGCCGTGGGGTCAGAAGGGCGGCGACGCAAGCGGCATCAACGCTTCGTCCACCATCCAGGCGAAGGCCATCCTGCGCGCTATCACCGGTAACCTCGATAAGAAGGGCGGCGACCAGCTGGCTCCCCCGTCTCGCTTTCCTCCGGCGTTCTTCGAGCACTACGCTCTGCCGCAGGAGCAGCGTGACAAAATGGTCGGCAACGACCGATTCCCGGGTTTGACCTTCAAGGGTTGGGATATCATCTCCCAGGCGTATCCATCGTTCTATCCGTACTCCAACGCTCCGCTGATGTTCCGTCAGATGATCTCGGGCGATCCGTATCCCATCAAGGCCCTCATCGTCCAGGCCGACAACCCGGTTATGGCGTTCTCGAACACCAATCTCGTCGTCGAGGCGCTGATGAACCTTGATCTGCTGGTCGTTCACGATTACTTCATGACGCCGACCGCCGCGCTTGCCGATTACGCGCTGCCTGCAGCGACGTGGCTTGAGCGTCCGGATAACTGCTACGCTGTCATGAACCATCGCCCGATGTACTTCGGCGCCCAGGCGCGCGTGCTCGAGCGCTTCGAGGGCGGCGCGGACGTCGACTTCCGCGACGATTACGAGTTCTGGTACGGTCTCGCCATCCGCTTGGGTCAAGAGGACAAGTGGTGGGGCCCCAAGACCGAGGACATGCTCGACTTCCAGTTGGCCCCCATGGGCATGAACTTCGAGACGTTCTACAACGACGTGAAGTACATGGCGGGCAAAAAGAAGTTCCTTAAGTACAAGGAGCCGGGTTACAAGTTCCTGACGCCTTCCGGCAAGGTGGAGTTGAAGTCGTCGGTCATCGAGAAGCTCGCCGAGGAGACGGGTCGTCCGTTCGATCCGCTGCCGCACTTCGAGTACCCGGGGCTCAGCAACGAGAAACACCCCGAGTGGGGCGACGAGTATCCGCTCATCGCCATCACCGGTGCGCGCTTCATGCCGATGTACCACTCCGAGCATCGTCAGCCCGGGCCTTATCGTGATCTGCATCCGGATCCGATTTTCGATATTCACCCGGATACCGCGATCGATCTGGACATCCGCGACGGGGATTGGTGTTGGATCGAGACGCATAAGGGCCGCATCAAGCAGCGCGCACGCAAGGCGTCGATCGTCGATCCGCGCGTCATCAGCGTGCAGCACGACTGGTGGTTCCCGGAGCAGGATATGTCCATGCCCAACTTGTTCGGTGTGTTCAAGTCCAGCGTCAACGTCATTCTCGATGACGATCCCGAGAGCCTTGACCAGCTCATGGGCTCTTGGCAGCAGACGGGCGTTGCCGTCAAGGTGTACAAGTGTGCTCCCGAGGAGTGCGGCGTCGAGTAGCACGCGCGCCATCGCGCAAAGGGCGCCGGGTCCTGCGGTTGCGCCGGGTTCTGACGCCGGCTTGCATGGGGCAATGACTCAAATGCGCGTGTCGTTCGGCTTTGCGCTGGGCGGCACGCGCCGTGATGAATCGAAAGGAGAGCGAAATGGCCGAAGTGTCGAAGATTTTCGGGATCACGCCCGAGGAAGTCGAGAAGGTCACCGCCGAAGGGTGCGGTACGGTCGAGGCGTTCTACGAGGTCGCCAAACATCCCGACACGCGCGCTGACCTGTCCGCTAAGACGGGCATCGAGAACTTCAGGCTTGAAGAGCTGTCCTCGGTCGCGGGGAATTTCCTGCTCATGATGGACTGCGCTTGGGATGACGACGAGGACGAGTAGCGTCTGCGTTTTCGCGCAGCTTCCATATGCGCGGCAGGGCCGCGTGGACGGTCCGGCAACAGGCGAGGGTATCTAAGGAGGTAACTTATGTGCTTCAGACCACCTGAGGCGGGGACGGGCGAGATAGTGTGCAAGAGCTGCTACACCATCACCGCGCCGAATCCAGATGGCACGTGTCCGGAATGCGGCGAGCCGATGGGCGTTCCCGCTGCTACGGCTCCCGGCGCCCCTGCGGCTCCGGCAGCGCCTAAGGTGCCGGCGGCTCCGAGCGTGCCCGGCGCCTTTAAACCGCCGAGCGCGTAAGCCGCGTTTCGCGACCCGGGTCTTCGGGTCCGGGGTTTGTCATAGCTTTAGAACGGATGGGCTTTCGCGATTGTCCTGCGAAAGCCCATCCGTGTTGGGAACGGGGTGTCGGGGTATGGTGGATCCGGGAAAATACGAGGCGAAGATGCGGTTCGCGAAGGCGTTCGTCGAACTTGTCCTGCACGAGCCTGTCGACAAGGTCACGATCGGGCAGATCGTGGACACCGTGGGCAAGAGCCGCAAGACCTTCTACTATCACTTTGTCGATAAGACCGATCTCGTTCGATGGCTTTTCCGACACGACATCGCGTGCGAGCTCGAGCGGTACTTCCACAAAGAGGACCTGGTGTTTCACGCGGAAGGGGACGACGAGCGTTTCGTCGAGCTACCCTTTTACGCGCGCAACATCGCGCCGGATGGCACGATCGACAACGCCATCTTCTTCGAGATCTTCTCGAGCAGCCTTGAGAAGCACCGCGACTATTACCGCCGTCTGTTCTCCTACGTGGGAGCCGACACGCTCGATAACTATTTGCACCGCATTTACACGCCCTGCATCAAAGACGACATCTGGTATTTGATCGACCGGGAGCTCTCTTTCATCGACGGGGTGGACGCGGGCATCGTCCGTCGCAAGCTGATGCAAAACGCGGCGGTGGATTTTCTCGCGGACTTCTACACCGGGGCGTTCGTCTCGCGCGTCGTCATGCGCATTCACGACGAGCGGGAGAACCGGAACATGTTCGACATCGCCCCGTTCGAAAACGTCATCCACGAGTCGCTCCAGCTGATGATAGCCAAGCACGTCGGCTCGCTGCGGTAGGGCGCATTCGTGTCGGGCGCGGTTTGCGCGTGCGGGTGAGAGCGGGATGGGGCGTGCGGTCTCGCGCGTGGCGTGGGGGTTCTCGGGCGGAGCTTGCACGTGCGGGCGTGGGGCTCTCGGGCGGCCGCCGCGCGGGATCTTGCGGGCAGCGCGGCCTCCCTCAGGCGGGCGCTTCACCTGTTTGCCGCGCCTTCATTCGGGTGGTGTTGCCTCGTTCGGATGCGTTCTGCAGAAGGTGCGGCGGCGCGGGCGTTATCTCGTTGCTTGTTCAGCATGGCGTTTTTCGCAAGGAACGTGTAGCAGCTCGGACAGGTGACATCCGTTGCGTTGACGGCCTTGCCGCATTCCGGGCAGACGGTTTCCGCCGCGAGCTCGCCCTCGCCATCGCCAAGTCCCATGCAAACGCCGCACATGACGCAGGGTATGCACATGACGCCCTCCTTTCAGCCGCTCTTCGCTTCCATCATAGGTCTTGTTGCGTAAATCGCACATGGGCATTTTCGTGCTATTGGGCAGGCGAGATGGCGCCCTCCGCGCCTTCTCTCCATGTCGAGTCGGCTTTTGGGCAGTTGGGGCGGTTGTCCTGCTCGTCTTTCACGTCGGTCGGCTTTCGGCAGCATTAAGGCTCTTTGCGCAAAGCCGTATTCCGCGAATGATAAACTTTGACGCCGAGGACGCCGACTGCGAAGCGACGCTTTGGGCGCGGCGCCTTGGAATCGAGGCATTTCGCCATGCACCGGCAGCGCGTGCTTTGGCGATGCGGCGTTTTGTGCATGCGGGAAGGGGAGGCGTTCATGAAGAAGATCCTTTTGGTGGCGACGGGCGGTACCATCGCGTCTGCGGAGGAGGACTCGGGGTTGGCTCCTGCGCTCACGGGCGAGCAGCTTGCCGCTTTCGTTCCCGGCATCGACACGATGTGCGACTTCGACGTCGTGCAGCCCATGAACATCGACAGCACCAACATGCGTCCAGCCGACTGGGTGCGCCTAGCCGATGTGATCGCGAAATCCTACGACGCTTACGACGGTTTCGTCATCCTTCACGGCACGGACACCATGGCTTATACGGCGGCGGCCCTAACGTATCTGGTTCAAGGGATCAAACCTGTTGCGCTCACGGGCTCGCAGCTGCCCATGGAGGATCCCTTCACGGACGGCAAGCTCAACGTGTGGCAGGCGTTTCGCTTCGCAACCGACGATCGAGCTCGTGGCATATGCGTGGTGTTCGCGGGGAAGGTGATCGCGGGAACACGGGCGCGCAAGCAATGCACCACCAGCTTCGACGCGTTCGAGAGCGTCAATTTCCCGCTTATCGCGCGCTTCAGAGGGGATGAGGTCGTCATGGCGCCGGGCTTCGACGAGGCGGATGCGGCGAACGATTCGGGGGCGGAGGTCGCCTTGCAGCCCCCGCGTTTTTTCGACGTGCTCAACGATCGGGTTTGCGCGGTGAAGCTGACGCCGGGCATGAACCCTGCGTTCATCGCGGCGCTCAAGGATGATTTCGATGCCATCATCTTGGAAGCGTTTGGCATCGGCGGTGTTCCCGAGTTCGACGAATACGGCGAAGCGCTGTTCGACTGGGTGGATTCGGGACGGTTGCTGGTCATCACCACGCAGGTTCCCGAAGAGGGACTCGACCTGGGTGTTTACGAGGTCGGGCGCGCGTACGCCGAGCATCCGGGCATCTTGAAGGGTGGGGACATGACGCCCGAGGCCTTGCTGGCTAAGATCATGTGGGTCTTGGGCCGGACCGACGATCCCGCGCGGGCGGCGGAGCTGTTCTACGCGCCGGTCAACTTCGATCGACGGTTCTAGGGAATGCCGCGGGCAGGCGACGCCCGGCCCCGTCGCTTTATTGCCCGGCGACCGCAGGGATCGTCGGCTCGCTGCGGTCGCCGGGCTCAAGTGGGAGTTGATGCGAAGCGCGCCTCTCTACAACCTGGCTGCGTAATCGTCGCGCCATTCTTTGAGGTCATGCGCTTGCTCGGCGACTTTTTTCTCATGGTCGCTCATGCTGTCCCAGTCGCTAGAGCTGGATTTCCCGCAGCTTCCGCTGCATGCGGGGAGCAGTATGCCGAAGAGGAGCAGGATGAACACGACTCCAATGAGGTTGTCTTTGAAGCTTTGCTTTTTTATCCTGCCCTTCGTCTGCTTCTTACTCGTTGGCCTCGTGATCCATCGCGGTTTCCCTTTCTGTTTGGCGGAGCCGGAGGGCTGACAGAGACCGTTGCCTTTGTTTGAACGGAGCGTTGCTGCAGGCTCTACTTCACCCGCTTGTACATGAAGGATTTCCGCGAGTCTCCGAGCGACCCGCTGTCTGCGATCGCTTCAACGTTTCCGGCGCCTATCGTTACCGTTGCCTGATCATCGCTCACGTGGAAGTAGTAGTCGTCGTATTTGTCGTTGTATTCGTATTTGTTGCCACGCTCGCCGTCGCCGGTGACCTTCCTGGTCTCTTCGTAGGCAAGGTAGACGGTCCACGTCTTGCCATCTGCTTCAATGGTTTCGGGTAGGTTCTCGTTTTTCTCCCAAGTTCCTTTGAGCACGCCGAGTTCGCTAACCGAGCTGTAACCGAGCTGTTGGCGTAGGTGAATGTCCCGTCGTCGTATTGCTCCAGGTTGCCCGAAGGAGCTTCCCACGTCCCCACAATCGGCTCTTGCTTTCCGCATCCTACGACCGCGAGAATGCAGACGAGGGCTAGTGCAAGCGATGCGAATAACGCGGCTCCTGATTTTTTTTTCATCTTTACCGGCCTCCTTGACCAAATGGCGAATACCCCGACCGCTCGTTGCTCGGCGCCTTCAGCCGCGGGATAGGTGCGGGACTTTGGCACCGCGTCGGCGGTTCTGCTTCTAATTCTCGCTTCGAATGTCGTATATCTGTTGAGCAACATTTGCGTGGCGAATTCTTTTGATTCCCAGGCGGTTTCACGCGCTCGCTTGGACGACGCGCAGGAGCATATGCTGTTTGTCAATGTCTGTAATAACGAACACTTGTTCTTATTAATGTGACGTGATAAACTGACTGCATTGATAAGCCCTGCGGCATGGGGTAAGCGAGCGAAAGGGGCGATGGTGGCTCATCTGTCGAACATCGAAGGCGTGGAGATGGCGGGGAAACTGCCCGAGGTGCGCTTGTCGAACACGCCGTTCAAAGTGGTGTCGCCCTACGAGCCTGCGGGGGATCAGCCTGCTGCCATCGAAGCGCTCGCCCGCAACGTGGAGGACGGGCTGCGTTATCAGACGCTGCTCGGCGTCACGGGCAGCGGCAAGACCTTCACCATGGCCAAGACCATCGAAGCGGTGCAGAAGCCCACGCT
>ERZ827469.964-NODE-964-length-28620-cov-20.684299_pt1 | contig 28620 bp, 30 predicted proteins | sample MGYA00519917_ERZ827469 | MGnify/ENA primary metagenome ERZ827469 (study PRJEB31778, sample SAMEA3449314) | human gut metagenome | biome: human gut; feature: human-associated habitat; material: faeces | place: United Kingdom | collected 2010/2012 ... | reverse complement strand
ACTGCAATGCTTCCTCATACTTTGCTTTCTGCTTTTTCATTGCAGCAACACTTAGTTCCGTTTCCTTCATAACATCTATTATGGCAAAGGTAACACCATATATTTCAACCATCACAATATCACGCATAGTCATAAAGATTGGCAATGGCAATTTATTCTTGTATTCTGCTATTTTTACTTCGCAGCCGAAATACTGCTCTAATTCTTTTTTCATATGGCGTCTCCTTATAACATATTTTTTTGTATAATAACATATTTTCTGTTATTATACAATGTTTTATGTTATTATATCACAGCCAGAACGAGTGATTCTATTCTCTTCCATCGTCTGTTTCTCCGTAATATTTCTCTTTTATGCAGTTCCATAAAATTTAAGCCGTAGCTCTCGCCACGGCTTCATCACTTTTAATATCTGCCTACATTACAGCCACGAGGATTACCTCCAGCCAACCGGCTTAACGCTCTAACCTTTCTCATGGATTTCAACACATTTCTATGTCTACATAAAAGTTTTCAGTTCACCTAAAACCATTCAAGAATAAAATCGTTGACGATTCACCTTTAACGGTTCAAATAAAACGCAAAACAGTTAAATTGGAGGTGCATTCTACACCGTCTTTGAACCCAACTTTTTTCTAAAGGCAGGAATCGAACCTGCGACATCATGATTACAAGTCATGTGCGCTGCCAACTGCGCCACTTTTAAAGTCAAGCAACCCAATTTAATCAGAATTGGTAATATCTGTTATGTAACGTAACCCTGTTACAGGGAAGCCGGATTTGAAGTTTTCGTAATACAGGCAAACACCTTACGCTACCTCAATAAAAGTTGTTGCATTCGATACTTTTATCTGTGTGTCTAATTCAGTCAGAAGAGTGTTGCGCTTTTCTTCCAGCGCCTCCATTTTCTTCTTAACATCAAGCGGATCCACCAGTTCTGTTGTATTTTCCTTTACATAGGCTTCTACAACTCCTAAAGGTTTTTCGTCTTTGGTCTTGCTTTCTTTTCCGAGAATACTAAGACGCATCTCCTCTGCCGTAGACTGCAGCTGACTGTTCTTTCTGTCGCAGAACTGCACCCTTTCATTATACTCACTAGACAGCTTTTTCTGAAGTCTTCCTTCAAAATCTGCATCGACTCCGTAAGCACCAGCCCCACGAAGTCTGCTTCGGAGTGCAATTGCTCCGGCAACTGTGAAAATTCCGTAGGAAGTAGTAATTTCCATATTTGCATTAGAAGCCACAATCGCCGCATCAATCTTCTGAAAACGGTCAATCAAATCAGTAATCTGCTGATATGCTGACTCTGCTTCTTTTGCATACTCTTCTTTACTGGTGCGCTTTGCGAAAACCTTGTCCTCATTCGGCTTAATGGTATCAACAAAGCTTGCCTTAGCAATCTTATCTGCTATCTTCTTTACCAACAGATCTCTTTCATCCAGAGCCTGCGTTACCAACATCTTCTCGCTCATAAAAAATCCTCCCTTAGAATATTGTCTCTACCGACTATTCTAAAGGAGAATATTCTATTTGTCATTGAAGCTGTAGTTCAAAAAATTTATGCAGCACGCTTCTCCTGCAATTTTTCATAATAAGCACACAGTCTGCTTTCGCGAGAATCCAGTGGCTTTACAATAATATCCGGCACAATCGGTGCCCTGTTGCCACGCACGATTGCATCAATCGGAACTTGAAGCAGCTCGCTTAGCGCATACAGATTATCAATGGTCGGCATATTTACGCCATCGATCCAACGGTACACGCTCTGCACACAACCAAGTCCAAGATATTCCTGCACATCCTTTGGCGCAATTCCACGCATGTCCATGATTCTACGTAAGTTAACACCGGTTTCTTGTTTGTTGATTAATGGGAACATAAGGCACCTTCCTTCCTCTATTTCCCTATTATAACACAGACCGCACATCCATAAAAGACGTGCGGCCTGTTCTATGTTATAATCCCCTTTTACCCGTATGTTTTTGGTACTTCATGTATCATTTATATTATCATATGAAATTTTGTTGGTTATGTCAATGGTATTTCGCCAGGCTTCACACAATTTTTGCAGGGACCATGCCGCATTCGCAGGACTGGTAGAGGGCAGCACCGTGGCTTCCTTTCCCGTAAGCGGCAGCTGGTACTTCCGGTACAGTTCTCCCGCCTTATTCCCATTGGCATAGATTCCCGTGATCTTAGATTCCGTCAACATGTGTCGGATATCCGTCGGTTCCACATTCCGTATACTGCTGTCGCTGGAGCCCTTGATATCGCAGCTCTGGATCACATCCCAGATGGCTATATGATGTGCAAGGAGCATCGCCTTTTTCTCTTCAATGGTCTCCGGCACCGGTTCCCCACACAGATCCGCCAACACCTTCCAGAAACGGTTCTGTTTATGTCCATAATAAAAATGGTTTTCTCTAGATTTCACAGATGGCAAGGTGCCCAGGATCAGCACCTCCGAATCTGCATCATACACCGGTGCAAAGGTGTGCTCAATATGTTCATATTCCATCGTTTTCTGCTGCTCCTATCTGTCGTGCTCCATTCTCCATTTGATACACCTGGTAAGGTAATCCACATACTCCTCATTCTTGCACATTTCCTTGCCGGGCGTATCGGAGATCTTCGCCACATCCATGCCGTTGCAGGCTGTCGTCTTCATGACGATATTTAAAGGCTCCTCACAGGTATCGTTGGCGATATAAGTGCCGATCCCGAACGCCACCGTCACGCGATCCTTGAAAGTCTTCCGCAGCTTATCCGCCCGTGCGAAATCCAGGCTGTCACTGAACAACAGTGTCTTACGCTTTGGATCGATTCCCTGAGCCTCATAATGGGCGATCATCTTCTCGCCCCAGGCAAAGGGATCCCCGCTGTCATGCCGCACTCCGGAAAACAGGGTGGAATAGGTCAGCTGAAAATCTTTCAGGAAACAATCTGTAGTGATGGTGTCCGTCAGAGCGATGCCGTTTAATACACCATACTCCTTCACCCAGGCATCCAGGGCATACCAGTTGGAATATGCCGGATTGTGCTTGTGATTGCCCTGCCCGGTACACATGATCCATTCATGCGCCATGGTTCCCACCGGTGTCACATTCCATTTTTTTGCCAGATAGACATTGGACGTACCGATGCAGGCAGAGTCCTGATAGTCCTTATTGTGCGCCACCAGCTCCTGCACCGCCAGTTCCTGTGCCTCCGCGGACAGGCGGCGCCGCAGGCCAAATTCACTGAAATTGCCTAAACAATAGGTCCCATCTACAAGTTTCTGAATCTTATCCTCCAACCGCTCCCGGAAGGAAGCATACAGTCTGTTATAATCATAATTCATCCGGAAAAATACTTCGTTGACGATGGCAAGAGTCGGGATCTCATACATGGAAGTGTTTAACCAGGAGCCTTTTGTCTCGATGGTCAGACCGCAGGCTGCATCCCTTCCGATCTCAAAATCTTCGTATCTGGGCTGCCACAAACGTAAAAAATCCACATAGGAACCCTTGATCCATTTTACGTTCTCCAGATAAGCCAGTTCCTCTTCCGTAAAACGTAAGTCACAATAGGCCCGGATCTGCGCCTTGATCTCTTCCACCATTTCCGTTGTAAAAAATACATCTGTATTCCTGCATTTGAAGGTCCAGGTAGTCTTATAAGCGCTGAACTGGTGGTAGATACACTGTCCCATAGAGAACTTATACATATCGTTTTCCAGTAAACTGTTGATGATCTGTGGTAATATCATGATTTTTCCTCTTTCTCTCTTAGATTCACAGCTATGTAAATAGGATATATTCTCTAAATGACATCCACCTGGATCGGTCCCATGGCAGCAATCGCCGTCTGGTGGGTCTGCGGAGTCACACAGGCACAGGCGTTCTCGATAACACATACTCTTGCTTCCGGTACAAATGCCTTTGCCATGACTACATTGCTTAACACACAGATTCCGGTACAGAATCCGGTAAAGTCCACTTCCATGGGATATTCCCCCTCTGCTGCCTCTCCTGCTGCCGTCAGTTCTTCCCAGATGGTTTTTAATAGTTTTCCGAATTCCGGACTGCCAAAGGTTGGCTTTTTCACCGTGATCACATTTTCCGGCGCATATTGCTCCCGCACCGCCTTTACAATATCCGGATGGATCTCATACCCTGCTGTCCCCTCCTGTCCATGCAAAATGGGCAGTCTTTTTCCTTCCTGGGTGTCCAGATAATCTGCCGTATGGGTATCCTTGGTGATGATCACCTTATAGTATTCCCCGCTTTCGGCTGCAGCAACGATATTTTTTACCGCTGCCTCGCACTCCTTGTTGCCCAGTGCTCCGGTGATGAATTCGTTCTGTGCATCCGTGATCACTAATACTTTCTTTGCCATGTTCCCTCTCCTCTACTCGTTTTCTATAATAGTCTGCACAAAAAGCAGGCAACCGCGTCCTGCGACTACCTGCTTCTCTTACTTACAGAAATAATTTCTTCACTTTTTCTGCGTCAAATACGACTTCTGTTAATCCGTCCACTTCGATCTGATACAGGGCATTGGCAGCCAGATGCTCCGCCGCCTGCTCGAGATCACGGATACCGCTGGTGTTGGAATAGATCTCCACCACCGCATCCAGTCCCTCTTTGGTGAGTGTGCATTCGTCTGCCTGCAGTCCGATGCGTTTCAGTACCTTTGGCAAGGCAAATCTGGAGAAAATGATCTTCTTCTCCTCCGGTGTGTAATCCGGTATATCGATCACTGCAAAACGCGACATTAACGGGGCACTGATCTGATCCTTATCGTTAGCTGTGGCAATCGGATAAACACCGAATGTGGGCACGGTACATTCCATATAGTTGTCCGTGAATCCCAGATTATCCAGCAAGGTAAGCAGTACATCCGCCGGATTGCCGTTACCTTTGCCGCTGGCCGCTTTGTCCAGCTCGTTGATGATGAATACCAGATTGGACTCTCCCGCCATGGAAAAAGCTTCCATGATGATACCGGGTTTGGCATTGGCGTAGATCCTGGAGCTTCCGGTCAGCTGCTCCGGATCGTTGATGGAACTCATATCCAATGTAGTCCAGGGAAGCTTTAAAATCCTTGCCACCGCATAAGCAATCTGGGATTTACCGGTTCCCGCCGGTCCCACCAGAAGCAGACCATAGGCCGGTAAAGTGTGGGTACGGTTGATCTGGATGATGGTCTCCATGATACGCTGTTTGACCCGCTCCATGCCGTACAATTCCTCATCCAGGATCCGTCTGGCTTCCACGGGGTCAATAGCCTCAAAATAGTTGCCCTTCCACTGAATGTTCATCATAATGGACAAGGCTCTCTGTGCATGCCTTCTCTCCTCGGGAGATACCTCGTGGGATCTTGCCACTGCCAGGTTTCTTCTCGCCCACAGGCGGATATTTTCCGGCATGGTCCTTCCGGCACAGGTCATGAAATCGGAGATACTCTGAAGGCTGGTAAGTTTCATATCATCGCCGTCTTCCCCTTCGTCCTCGCCCTGTTCTTCTTCCGCGGGAGCACTGCTTAAAAACAGCCGCTCCATCATGAATTGTAAAAATCCATCCTCTGCAGACAGCTTGGTGCCCCCACCGAAAGCTGTCTCACGGATCTTATATACTGCATAGCCGTCATTCCTGTTTTCTCCGGAGAGACGCACGTTAATGTGGTTCTCACCAAGCCAGCGGATCAGACTGACAAAACGGGCATCAATCTGTAAAATATCGGCATAAGCGCTGCTGCCTTCCTCTTTAAATTCGAAATTGGTCCGTTTGCTCTGATTACCGAATACACCTACGGCATGATGGTTCCATTTTTCACTGCTGTTATCCAGGATCAAAATCGGTTTCTCCGCAGAGGCTGATCCCTCATTGGAGCGAAACGTAGTATAGGTGCATATAGGATCCTGCTTCTTTTCATTTTCCGGAGTACTGCTGAAATCAAATACCGGCATGCTTAACCTCCTTTTTTCTGGCCTGAATCTTCTCCTCATCGATCAGTTTGAACTGTTTTACAAGATTGGTCATATTCTCAGACTGCGCCAACAGTTCTTCACTGGTAGCAGACAGCTCTTCTGCTGCCGCCGAATTGGACTGTACGATCTCGGAGATCTGGTTCACACCGCTCTCCGCCTGATTCATGGCATCCGCCTGGGTATCTGCGATCTGGGTCAGTTCCTCGGAATCCTGTGCGATCTTGCGGACACCGTCCACGATAACACTTAAGGTCTGGGATGCATGATCCACAGCTTCATTGCCGGCATGGATCTCCTCCAGGGTATCGCCGATCAGATTTCTGGTATTGACTGCGGACTGAGCACTCTGCTCTGCCAGCTTACCGATCTGGTCTGCCACAACAGCAAAGCCTCTGCCTGCTTCTCCGGCTCTGGCTGCTTCAATGGAAGCATTCAGGGACAGCAGATTGGTCTGGCTTGCAATATCTTCGATCTCGCCGATGATATTGCTGATTTTCTCGGAAGTTTCATTGATCCGACCCATGATTTCCATCAGGTGATTCATTTCGGTACGTCCTTCATCCGCCTTAGCAGAGTATTCCTGTGCCTGTCTGCTGGAATTCTTCGTATGTTCTGCGGTATTGTCTACCATAGAAGTAATATTGGTAATCGTCGCCTGAAGCTCCTGTACGGCTCCTGCCTGTTCGGTTGCCCCCTCAGCCAGAGACTGCGCTGCATCTGCCAGACTTCCGGCACCCATGGATACTTGTCCGGATACTTCATTGACATTGTACAGTGCCTCATTCATCTTATACTTAATATCTCTCAGCGCTTCTTTTAGTTTATCCAGATCGCCCTCATAGAGATCGGGATAACGGAACTTCACTGTCCAGTCGCCGTTTGCCATAGCGTTTAATGCCTGGTTGATATCCTCAATGATCATCCTGAGGTTTGTCGCCATTGCTGTAGCCGCACGGTTCATCGCTGCCATTTCGTCCTCTGTCTCCACTTTGGGGAAATCAGATGTCAGATCACCTGCTGCGAAGCCATCCAGTCTGTCTGCCAGCGCTTTCAGCGGTCCGGCGATTCCTTTGGCTATTCTTTTTCCCGCCTTTTCAGATCCTGCAAAGCCTACTCCGATGATCAGAAGGATTACGATAAAAATAACTACACGGAAAACATTCAGCTTGGCTTCCATGGCATTTCCGTTCGTTACACTGCTGTCCAACAGGCTCGTCATATCTGCATAGACCTGCTGGAACACGGGATCCATCTGTTCGCCTGCCATCTGCTGTGCCTGCATCCGCTTAGCAGGATCGGAAGCTGTTCCCAGTTCCAGTATCTGTGCCTCGATCTGCTGATAAGAAGCTACGCCATCCTTGATCTGCTGGTAGGTAGCTCTTCCCTCATCCGTGATCATATCATCTTCCAGGACACTGATATAGGTATCCAGCTGTTCCGCCGTCATGTCATGGGCATTTTTTGCTTTAGCAATCAGCGTATCGTCATCATAGCCGATGGCGGCACGGGTCTCGCTCCGCATCTCCGCGATAACGATCATCGCCTTACCGATGTCACCCTGTGCGAAACCGTAATGGCGCAACGCATAGGAATACTGGTAACTGACGATTCCCATGGCGACACAGGCAATAATACCTGTTGCACTTAATAATAGAGAAATTATGCGAAATACACTCATTAACCGCTTTTCGATGGGGAGCTTACTTAACTTATCTGATCTGTTCATTCCAATATTCCATCCTTTCCATAAACTGTGAATAAAAATCTGTTGTCCCTTTGTACGGCAATAAATAAAACAGACGCAACAGCAGCAGATTTTCCTCCTGCTGTTTCCCTTCGTCTTCTCCTGTCAGTCTCTCTTCCATGGCATGTAACAGGTCATGCCATTGTAGGGTAAATTGCTGGTTTCTCGTCAGATCCGGAGTATCGATCCATTTACTGACTTTTATCTTGCTGCGGTTCTCCTTCGCACATTCCCCGGTCTGGAGAAAATAGGAAAATCCTCCGTTTTCATAATATCTTCCCAGCGGAAACAGCCGGCAGATTCCAGGCCGGTACGGATGGATGCTACATCTTCCTTCCTCATCCAGATAAGCGCAGGCTTCCTTGGTCCCCTGCATTTTCAGATTCGGTAAGATCACACCATCCACCACGTTGAGCTCCACCGATGCCGCTAATAGCTCCTGCATGCTTTTCCCCATTCCTGTAGTCATCCGGTAAACATCATAGGGATCCAGGATAATGGAATTGCCCATGCCGTGACAACACCGGGAACAGCCATTGCAACCACCGCAATCCGCTTTCACCATATCACTTGCTTTGTATAAACGGCCGTCGGATATCTCCGCAAGACTTACATTTCGCTTCATATCTACACCATCAGCCTCTCTGTGCCTTGCGTTCCATGATCTCCTTCAGGCTCTCCGTGTAAGGAGCTCTCGCCACCCCGTATTCCGTGACAATTCCGGCGATCAGTTCATGGTCTGTCACATCGAATGCCGGATTGTAGACCTTTACACCCTCCGGAGCCATGCGCTCCTTGTACCACATCTCAGTAACCTCTTCCGCCTTACGCTGCTCGATGCAGATATCTGCACCGGTGGCAGTCGCCATATCAATCGTGGAAGTCGGTGCACAGATGTATACCGGCACACCGTACTGTTTTGCCACTGCTGCCACCACGCTGGTACCGATCTTGTTCGCAGTATCTCCGTTGGCTGCCACTCTGTCACAGCCTACAAACACTGCCTGCACCCAGCCCTTGGACATGACAGAAGCGGACATATTGTCACAGATCAGTGTCACATCCACGCCTGCGGAATGCAGTTCAAACGCAGTCAGTCTGGCTCCCTGTAACAGCGGTCTGGTCTCATCCGCAAATACATGGAAGTTGTAACCTCTCTCCTGTCCCAGATAAATCGGTGCGGTTGCGGTACCGTATTTTACGGTTGCAAGTTGTCCTGCATTACAGTGGGTCAGAATACCATCTCCCGGTTTTACCAGTTCCAGTCCAAGCTCTCCGATTTTTCGACATACTTCCACATCTTCCGCCCGAATCTGCAGTGCTTCGTCATGCAGGATTTCCTTCACTTTTGCGACAGTCTTGTGCTCTTCTCTGCCAGCCTTTACAGCCACAGCATCCATGCGCTTCAGCGCCCAGGACAGATTAACTGCGGTGGGTCTGGAAGAATCCAGATATTCCTTATATTCTGTGAATTTCTGATAAAAATCTTCGAAGTCTTCCGTCTCGATGCGATTCGCCAGCAGGTAGATGCCCAATGCCGCCGCTACACCGATGGCCGGGGCTCCCCGGACCTTCAGCAGATAGATAGCATCCCACATCTCCTGTGCCGTATGTAATGCGATCAGTTCGATCTTACCCGGAAGCAGGGTCTGGTCTATGATGATCACCGCATCCTGTGCTTCGTCCAGTTCTACGGTATCGTAATCAAGGATGTTTTTTTGGTTTTCCATGTGTACTCCTTTATCTTCAGCATCCTTTTACTACATTTGATGCATTAATTTTCGTGCCTGATAATATCTGCGAACTCCGCTCTCGCTGCTTTCGCAAGGTCATCCGGTTTCAATTGGATCTGAGATCCGATCCTGCCGCCGCTGACATAGATTTGTTCCTGTGTCTTCGCACTTTCATCAATTCTGGTCACATACTGTTTTTTCATACCGATGGCTGTGCAGCCGCCGCGGATGTAGCCGGTGATGGCATTGATGTCTTTTACGTGGATCATCTCCACGCTTTTTTCTCCAACGGATTTCGCTGCTTTTTTCATATCCAGCTCCTCCGCAATGGGGATGACGAATACAAAATAATTCTTGCTGCTGCCCACGGTGACCAACGTCTTGTAGACCTGCTCATAGGGCAGGGACAGCTTGTCTGCTATCTGAAGCCCATCCACGAATTCCTCGCACTCATAGGTGTGATGGGTATAAGGAATCTTCAGAGATTCCAGGATACGCATGGCGTTGGTTTTTACTTCTTTTTGTTTTGCCATAAAATATCATCTCACATTCTTGCTCTGTATGATACCTGCGGATTGCTCCACAATCCCACCCAATATTCGCATATCGTGGGATTATCATTATATTTTACTATGTAAGCGTCCGAAGTGCAATATAAAACCCTCCCTGAGATCAACAGGGAGGGTTCGAATATCCGTCAAAAAACGGCTCTTAGTTCGCTGCCTTCTCAGCCTTTGCAGCCTTCAGCTGTTCGGTCAGAGCGGGAACGATCTTGTTCAGATCTCCTACGATACCGTAGTCAGCTACATCGAAGATAGGAGCTGTCTCATCCTTGTTGATAGCAACAATGAGATCAGACTCTTCCATACCTGCTACGTGCTGAATAGCACCGGAGATACCGATTGCAAAGTAGATCTGGGGACGAACGGTCTTACCGGTCTGTCCAACCTGCAGATCCTTGGGTTTCCAGCCGTTATCTACAACTGCACGGGAGCAGGATACGGTACCGCCCAGAACTTCTGCCAGATCCTCCAGGATCTTGAAGTTCTCTGCGCTGCCTACTCCACGTCCACCGGATACCAGGATCTTGGCATCCATGATGTCAACGGTATCGGATACAGCCTTAACGACTTCCTTGATGGTTACATATTTGTTGTTCGGAGTAAATCCGGGATTGTACTCTTCGATCACAGCCTTTGCACCTGCGATAGGAGCGATCTTCTGCATAACGCCGGGACGAACGGTTGCCATCTGAGGTCTGTTGTCAGGACATGCGATGGTAGCGATGGTGTTACCACCGAATGCAGGACGGGTCATCAGCAGCTGATTGTGCTTCTGCTCCTGTCCGGGGATAGCAACGAGAGGGAAATCACCGATTTCCAGTACGGTACAGTCTGCGGTCAGACCGGTCTGAACTCTTGCGGAAACGGTAGGTCCCAGGTCACGTCCGATAGCGGTTGCACCTACCAGAACGATCTCAGGCTTATATTTCTCAATAACAGATGCCAGTGCATGTGCATAAGGCTCGGTTCTGTAAGTCTCCAGTTCGGGATCATCTACGAGGATCACCTTATCTGCACCATACTCAGCCAGCTTATCAGCCAGTCCTTTTACGTTATAACCGATCAGAACCGCGGTTACCTCGGTCTCCAGCTTTGCAGCCAGCTCTTTACCTTTGCCGAGCAGTTCTAATGCGATACCACTGATCTCATTGTCTACCTGCTGGGCGAACACATATACACCCTTGTATTCTTCAATATTATTGGTTACCATGGTTTGCCTCCTATATTAGATGATGTGCTTTTCTTTGAATTTAGCAACAATGTAAGCTGCTCCGTCTTCGGGTGAATCGGGAACGATCTTCTCACCTGCGCCCTTACGAACCTTATCGGATGCCTTTGCGATCTTGGTAGGAGATCCCTTCAGACCAAGGTTGCTGTCATCAACATCTTTCAGATCAGCTCTGCCCCAGGTAGTGATCTCTGCCTTGCATGCATCGAAGATTCCGCCGGGAGTCATGTAACGAGGCTTATTCAGTTCGGATAATGCAGTGATCAGGCAGGGCATCTTAGCTTCTACTACATGATATCTGTCATCATACTGTCTCTGAACGATCACCTTGTCTCCCTCAACCTTAATGTCCTGTGCATAAGAGATTACGGGAAGTCCCAGATGCTCAGCGATCTGAGGACCAACCTGTGCGGTATCACCATCGATTGCCTGACGACCGGTAATGATCAGATCATAGTCAAGGTTTCTCAATGCACCTGCAATGGTAGTGGAAGTAGCCCAGGTATCAGCACCGCCCAGTACTCTGTCGGTAACCAGAATTGCTTTGTCAGCACCCATAGCCAGCGCCTCACGAAGAGCATCTGCTGCCTTGGGAAGACCCATGGTCAGTACGGTAACTTCTGCGCCGAACTCGTCCTTCAGCTTCAGTGCAGCTTCCAGACCAGCCTTATCATCGGGATTCATGATAGCAAGCATTGCGCCTCTGTCAAGAGTTCCGTCAGGATTGAATTTAACACCGCCCTTGGTATCGGGCACCTGCTTAATACAAACAACAATCTTCATTGTATTTTCTCCTTACTTTTCTAATAAAATTTCCGACAAATGCCTGCTTGCTTATTTCAGCAGATCTGCGGAGATAACCATTCTCTGAACTTCGGAAGTACCCTCGTAGATCTCGGTGATCTTTGCATCACGCATCATACGTTCAACTTCGTACTCTCTGATGTAACCGTAACCACCGTGCAGCTGAACAGCCTTGGTAGTAACTTCCATAGCAACCTCAGCAGCATACAGCTTAGCCATAGCAGCTTCTACAGAGTAAGAGATCTTAGGATTGGTCTTGTACTCGTCCTTCTTGCGTGCAGCCTTGTATACCAGCATCTTGGCAGCTTCCACCTTGGTAGCCATATCAGCCAGCTGGAACTGTGTATTCTGGAATCCGGAAATGGACTTTCCGAACTGCTTTCTTTCCTTGGTGTAAGCAACGGTTCTCTCCAAAGCGCCTTCTGCAATACCCAGAGCCTGGGAAGCGATACCGATACGTCCGCCGTCCAGAGTGTGCATTGCGATCTTGAATCCCTGTCCCTGCTTGCCCAGCATGTTCTCCTTAGGGATACGGCAGTCGGTGAAGATCAGCTCGTAAGTGGAAGAACCCTTGATACCCATCTTCTTTTCCTTGGTACCGAAGGTAAATCCGGGAGTTCCCTTCTCAACGATAAAGGAAGAGATCTCCTTCATCTTTCTGCCTCTCTTCTCTACGATGCCGGTAACTGCGATTACGATATAAACATCTGCTTCTTTACCATTGGTGATGAAGCACTTGGAACCATTGATGACCCACTCATCGCCATCTAATACAGCCTTGGTCTGCTGACCCTGGGCATCGGTACCTGCACCGGGCTCGGTCAGACCGAAAGCACCGATCTTGCGGCCGCTTGCCAGATCAGGAACATATTTCTGCTTCTGCTCTTCGGTACCGAAGGTCATGATAGGATCGATACACAGAGAGGTATGTGCGGAAACGATAACGCCTGTAGTTGCGCAAACCTTGGAAAGCTCCTCAACGCACATAGCATAGGTCAGGGTATCACAGCCCTGTCCGCCATACTCCTTGGGAACAGGAATTCCCATGAAGCCGTACTTAGCCATCTTCTCAACGGTCTCTCTGGGGAAAGTTTCGGTCTCGTCAACTTCCTGTGCAAGAGGTTTTACTTCGTTCTCGGCGAACTCTTTGAACAGCTGTCTCGCCATCTCATGCTCTTTGGATAATGTAAAATCCATGATGTTAATCCTCCATTGTTATTTATACTTGGTTGTAATTATCATGATGTCGGGGTCTAAGAACCCCGACTTTGATGCCTACGGATTGTTTATACTTTACTGTGCATCCACAGGAGTCTTGGTGCGGTCTGCATTGTATACATAGAAGCCCTTGCCGGTCTTCACACCAAGGTTGCCGCCACGTACCATCTTACGGATCAGAGGACATGCACGATACTTGCTGTCGCCGGTCTCGTTGTACAGAACATCCATGATGGCAAGGCAGATATCCAGTCCTACGAAGTCACCCAGCTCCAGGGGTCCCATGGGATGATTAGCGCCCAGCTTCATAGCTGCGTCGATACCTGCGATATCGGATACACCTTCCATCTTGATGAAAGCTGCTTCATTGATCATAGGGATCAGGATACGGTTAACAACAAAGCCTGCTGCCTCGTTTACCTGAACAGGGGTCTTGCCGATCTCTTCGGAGATCTTCTTGATGGTATCCACGGTCTCTGCGGGAGTATTCACACCTGCGATTACCTCAACCAGCTTCATACGGTCTGCGGGATTGAAGAAGTGCATACCGATCAGAGGACGGGTCAGTCCGTTGCCGATCTCGGTAATGGAAAGGCTGGAAGTGTTGGAAGCAAATACACACTCGGGCTTGCAGATCTTGTCCAGCTCACCGAAGGTGGTCTTCTTTACTTCCATGTTCTCAAATGCAGCTTCTACGATCAGATCGCAGTCTGCACACAGGTCTTCCTTCAGACCCGGAGTGATCTTAGCTACGATAGCGTCAACTGCTTCCTGGGTCATTTTTCCTTTTTCTACCAGTCTTGCATAACCTTTTACGATCTTGGCTTTGCCGCCTTCAGCCCATTCCTGCTTGATATCGCAGAGAGCTACTTCATATCCGTCTACCTGGGCAAATGCCTTTGCAATGCCCTGTCCCATGGTACCTGCACCGATAATACCTACTTTCATGGTAAATCCTCCTGTTTTCTATACATTCTATCATTATTTGAAAAACTATTATAACTATTTATTCTGGAAAGGCTCTTTTACTTTTTCCTTGTTCTTGTCAAGGAAGAAAGCCATGCCATACTTCTGATCTTCTGTCTCGAAGCAATCTCCGAACAGCTTCTCTTCGATGGCTACTGCCTGATCCATATCTGCATCCAGGCCATCATTAATAGCCTTCTTGCAGTTGCGTACAGCGATGGGAGCGTTCTTGGCGATGGTCGCTGCCATCTTCTGTGCTGCTGCCAGCATTACTTCCTGTGCGCTCTTTACTACATTGCCATCAGCATCAACCTCGGCGCTGTATACTTCATTTACCAGACCGATTCTGTAAGCGTCTGCTGCCTTGATATTACGTGCGGTGTAGATCATCTGCTTTGCCATGCCTGCACCTACCAGACGAGCCAGTCTCTGGGTTCCACCGAAGCCGGGAGTGATTCCCAGTCCTACTTCAGGCTGTCCGAATACTGCATTATCGGAACAGATTCTGATATCACAGCTCATGGAGATCTCACATCCACCACCCAGAGCGAAGCCGTTGACAGCTGCGATCACGGGAATGGGGAAGGTCTCGATCTTGCGGAACACATCGTTACCCTTCTTGCCGAATGCTTCGCCTTCTGCCTTGGTCAGGCTGCTCATCTCTCCGATATCTGCGCCTGCTACGAAGGACTTGGCACCTGCACCGGTGATCACCAGGCAGCGAACCGTTGCCAGATCTACTGCATCCAATGTAGCGTTCAGTTCATCCAGCACCTGAGAATTCAGTGCGTTCAGTGCTTTCTCACGGTTAATGGTGATGGTTGCCACATTACCATTCTGCTCATACAAAATGTAATCCATGTTTTTACCTCATTTCACATTTCTATTCGTGTTTTCAAAACCACACTAAGGCGATAGAGATTCTACCGCCCCAGCGAATATTTATAAAATTAATCCTCGATCCTAACGATGGTGGAGCAGCCCATGCCACCGCCGATGCACAGAGTAGCCAGACCGGTCTTGGCACCTCTTGCCTGCATCTCATGCAGCAGAGTTACCAGGATACGGCATCCGGAAGCTCCTACGGGATGACCCAGTGCGATAGCACCACCGTTGGGGTTCAGCTGCTTATCTACATCAATACCCAGTTCCTTACCAACTGCTACGGACTGAGCTGCGAATGCTTCGTTAGCCTCGATGATATCGAAGTCTTCGATCTTCATACCGGTCTTAGCCATTACCTTCTTGGTAGAAGCTACAGGGCCGATACCCATAACCTCGGGACGAACACCAGCCAGAGCGCCTGCTACGAAAGTAGCCATAGGCTTAACGCCCAGCTCCTTAGCCTTCTCCTCGCTCATAACAACGATAGCTGCTGCGCCGTCGTTGATACCGGAAGCGTTACCTGCGGTAACGAATCCACCGGGATTGATGGCACGAAGCTTAGCCAGACCTTCGATGGTAGAACCATGACGAGGGCCTTCATCGGTATCGAATACGATGGTCTCTTTTTTCTTCTTAACTTCCACGGGAACGATCTCTGCCTTGAAAGCACCGTTCTTCTGAGCTTCTTCAGCCTTTAACTGGCTCTTTAATGCGAACTCATCGAGTTCTTCACGGGTAAGTCCCCACTCTTCGCAGATATTGTCTGCGGTCTTAATCATATGATAATCATTGAAAGCGTCCCAAAGTGCATCTTTGATCATGGTATCTACCATGGTTGCGTTACCCATACGATATCCGTAACGTCCCTGAGGAATTGCGTAAGGAGCCATGGACATGTTCTCCATACCACCTGCTACTACGACATCTGCATCACCGGCCATGATCATCTGTGCTGCCTGGTTCACACAGTTCAGACCGGAACCACATACCACGTTCATGGTAACTGCGGGAACTTCAATGGGAAGTCCTGCCTTGATTGCAGCCTGACGTGCTACGTTCTGTCCCTGACCTGCCTGGATAACACATCCCATATATACCTGGTCAACTGCTTCGGGAGCAACGCCTGCTCTCTTCAGAGCCTCCTTGATCACGATAGCGCCCAGCTCCGGTGCAGGAGTTGTGCTTAAGGTTCCACCCATAGTACCGATCGCGGTACGGCAAGCGCCTGCTAATACAACTTTCTTTGCCATTTGTTTGTCCTCCATTTTTTTGTTTTGCTTGGTTTGCTTTCTGAAATGTTTTTAGATTGTTATTTTTTTATCATTTCACTGTTCCTATTTTAACATAGCGAAATCGGTTTTGCAATGATTTTGTCAAAAAAATAACAAAATAACTGATGCAATTTTAAACAGCCTGCCGTAAGTCCGGCAGGCTGTCTGTCATTGCTTATTTAATTGTACCTTTTTACACTGTTTTTACGGCTTATACTTCCGGCTCGATCAGTCCGTAAGTGTCGCCTTTTCTCTTGTAAACTACGTTCACCTGATCAGTCTCTGCATTACAGAATACGAAGAAGCTGTGTCCCAGCAGTTCCATCTGGATGCAGGCATCCTCAGGATACATAGGCTTGATATCGAATTTCTTGGTACGAACGATCTTGATCTCCTCATCATCCGTATAGTCATTCTCTACATAGGCCTTGCTAAAAGAAGCGGCCGCCTGCTGTTTGTCAACGATCTTGTTCTTATATTTTTTCAGCTGTCTCTCAATGATCTCTTCTACCAGATCAATGGATACATACATATCGTTGCTTACCTGCTCCGAACGGATAATACTTCCCTTAACCGGAATGGTTACTTCAATTTTCTGACGATCCTTTTCAACGCTTAATGTTACATGTACTTCTGTATCGGGATTGAAATACTTGTCCAGCTTGCCGATCTTTTCCTCCACTGCTGCTCTTAATCCTGGTGTAACTTCGATGTTTCTGCCAACAATAATAAACTTCATGCTGATCATCCCTTCCAAGTATTTATTTACAAAGATCACTGTAGTAACCCTTGCATTTATTGTATAGTCATTATAGCATAATAGTGCAACGTTTTGCAACAATTTGAGGAGTTTTTTACTTGTTTTTGACATTCTGTATGTCAAACTTAAAATCGACAAATCGTGTCAATTTCTGATTTTTATTACATCTTCACAAAACATTTGTTCCTGCTTTTTTGTAAAATCCTCATCTCAGAATCACCTTTTTTTCTGTGGATAATGTGTATAACTTGGTGTATAAGTAACTTTTATCCTATTTTAGGGCTTTTTCAATGTGGATAACTTTCTATGTATTTTTACTATTATTTTAACGTTATTACGCATCTGTATGTTTTTTTGTATACTTTGTATAGTTTTGTTTTGTCAATCCTTTTTTCATCGCGTAATAATATTTTGACAAATTGCACAATTCAGTGTACAACTCTATATGTTTTATCCCATTAGCGCACTTTGGGCATACATACAAAAAAGGCACTGTGTATTTTCACACAGTGCCTTAGTTTCATTGTTACGATTAGAATATCCGTCGAACTGCCAGTACCTTCTTATAATCAGCATTTGAAACGATAATACCGGTCTTGGCGGTAGATGCATGAACGATCTGACCATTACCGATATACAGTGCTACATGACCGGAGTAACAGATCAGGTCTCCTGCCTGTGCATTAGCCAGTCCGTCAACTGCTGCACCCTGGCTACGGTCTGCGGAAGAGGAATGAGGAAGGCTTACACCGAAGTTCGCATATACACTCATTACAAATCCGGAACAGTCGGTACCGTTAGTCAGGCTGGATCCGCCGTATACGTAAGGGTTACCAACGAACTGTAATGCGTAGTTGGCAACTTCAGTACCCATCTCGCTGTCTCCGCTGGCTGTATAGGTAACTGCGGGGGCACTACCGGAAGAACTCTTACTGCTTCCCGCTGCCTTCGCTGCCGCTGCGGCGCGAGCTTTTTCTCTCTCTTGCTTCTCCTTAGCCAGACGCGTTTCTTCCTCCTCCTTGGATTCCGCTTCAACGAACTCCGTATGAAGAGAAACAAATTCTGTGGAGACCCATCCAAGACCTTCCTCGGTATCTACCTGTACCCAGCCATCGGTCTCATCGGATACTACCAGGTCATCCTCTAAGGGAACCAAACCTAATACAGAAGCCTCTAAAGAAGGTTCGGTACGTACTTTTAAGGTTGTGGTGTTAACGGTCGCCAATCTTGTACCTACCTTTTTGGCAAGCTCTACCGCTTCATCGCCGGTCACACAGTACTCGGCTTTTACATACCCGGTTACGGAACCGGAAGAGATCTGATACCAGCCGTTCTCTTCGGAGATGAAGAGACCTACGGAATCGTCATACAGCTTACCGACGATCTCCCCCTGCTCACTGGGCATGCTTCTTACATTTACATAATCATTTACCTGTGCAATGACCAGATTCTTAAAAGATTCTTCCTCGGATGCTTCCGGGGTCGTGTCCATCTGATCATCACGGAGTACAGTTTCAATAATACTTTCAATCTGTTTGGTATTGTTCGTACCTGCGGACAGACTCTCTAACTTATTACCCTTTGCCAGGGTCAATTCAATACCACCGCTGGGAAGTACCGATGAAGACGCTGCCGCATCTGCGGTAATATTCATTCCGGAAAAAGCCATAACCGCTGCCATGGTGCACACGGTAATTTTTACAGATTTACGAACCATTCTATCCTCCTGAAACTCTTGGAGCTATCTTACTTTCTTAACTTACTTCTTTACATTTTCGGATTATTTGTTACGAATTTGTTACATCTGTTAACAAATATATCACGCAGTCCTCCTTTTGTCAATATAGTAAATTAATTGTCAATTTTGCCAAAAGTTCCCATTTCATGCGGGTTTGCGGATTTTTTACGTAAAAAAAGCCACCACATGGGTGACTCTTTTCTTTAAATATTTTTCAATTTTCTTTCAAATTTCTTAATGAATCTATTACTAATCTATGACTGTTTACGAAAACGGTTGCAATAGTTCCCGGCGCTGACCGCCGCATTAGCGCCGTCAGCCACTGCCGTCACAACCTGGCGCAGAGGCTTCTTACGGATGTCACCCGCCACATAGATGCCGGGGATGTCAGTCTCTCCGGTCTCGCCTGCCGGAATATAGCCATCCTCACCGACTGTCACCAGGCTCTGCAGCAGTTCGGTGTTGGGATGGATACCTACAGCGATAAAGATGCCTGCTGCTTCCAAATCCTTCTCTTCTTCCGTCTTCACGTTTTTGATGCGCAGCTTTTCCACCATATCCTCACCGCAGATCTCCGTGACCACATGGTCGTAGAGGATCTCCACGCTGGGAAGACTCTTTAATTCCTCCTGTAATACCATGGCTCCCCGCAGGCTGTCTCTTCTGTGGATCAGATACACCTTTTCACAGGTTCTCGCCAGATAAATGGCATCCTCCAGCGCAACATCTCCACCGCCAACCACAGCTACCGTTCTGCCCCGGAAAAAAGCTCCGTCGCAGGTAGCGCAGTAGGACACACCCATGCCGTTTAATTCTTCCTCACCGGGCACGCCAAGCTTCGCATGCTCCGCACCGGTGGCAAAAATCACCGTACGGGTCTCCAGTTCCCGGTCTCCTGCGTAGACGCATTTGTAATCTCCACGTTCTTCCACACTGTGTACCGTGGCTTCTAAGAATTCCGCCCCCAGCTTCTCTGCATGCTGTCTGAAAGTCATCCCCATGTCGAAGCCACTGATCCCGGGAAGTCCCAGATAGTTATCCACTTCATAAGTATTAAGAATCTGTCCGCCGCTCATGGGCTTTTCTTCTATAATAAGTAGGTTCAGCCCCGCACGCTTTCCGTAGACTGCTGCGGACAGCCCTGCAGGACCGGAACCGATAATGATCAAATCGTACATAATTTTCTCTCCTTTTGTTCAGTGTAGCAGTTCCCCTATGGAAAAGCAAGTCCATCTGTGCTACACTCGTTTTACAGGTTTTTAGCATTCGGCACTGTTTTATCTCCAAAGGGTGCCGTAGAATTCAGAAAGGATACTTTACATGAATACAATAAAGAACACACCGTTGGCTCTTGTCACCGGTGCTTCCCGCGGTATCGGACGTGCCATCGCAGAGACCCTCGCCGGAGCCGGTTACGACCTTGTCCTGACCTGTAGCCGCACTCTCCCGGAGCTGTCCGGCCTTGCTAACTCTCTGGAAGAAAAATACGGGATCCACTGCACCGCGCAAATGGCAGACGCATCAGATCCCTCTGCGATTGAAAAAATATTTTCTTCCCTGGATCATCTGGATGTTTTAGTCAATAATGCCGGAATCTCCTACATCGGTCTGCTCACGGATATGAGTATCGAAGAATGGCAGAATGTCATAAATACGAATCTCAGTTCCTGTTTCTACACCTGCCGTCTGGCAATTCCTCTGATGCTTCAAAAGCACAGCGGACGTATCATCAATATTTCCTCCGTCTGGGGAAACGTCGGAGCTTCCATGGAAGTCGCCTATTCCGCTTCCAAGGGCGGCGTGAACAGCTTCACCAAAGCTCTCGCCAAGGAGCTGGCGCCCAGCAATATCCAGGTCAACGCCATCTCCTGCGGTGTTATTGATACTGCCATGAACCACTGCTTCTCCCCCGAGGAAATGAACGCTCTCCGAGAAGAGATTCCCGCCGACCGTCTGGGCCAGCCGGAGGAAGTCGCAAAACTTGTCCTCCAGCTCATCCAGGCGCCAACCTATCTCACCGGACAGATCCTTACTCTTGACGGAGGCTGGCAATAACACTCTCCGCCGATTCTCCCGGTACCAGTGATGCCACGATCCGCTCCATCTCTTCTTTGGATCCAGCATCCCGGCACCGGAGGATCAGATGTTCCTTCTCCGTCTCTGTCAGTGCCGCATAGCCTTGCATGGCCTGTTCATTCATCGCCAGCGCCATGCCGAATCCTACCGGCAGTTCATTCAAGGGAAACGCTTCTGTTCCGCCGCTTCCCCCAGTCAATCCATCCATTGCAAACTCCTTTCCCGCGTTCTGCGAAGATGCCTCATTTTACAGGCATCCTGTTTTTGCATAACAATCGTGCACTTGATCGATAACATAATTTTGCATATGTTATCGATCAAGTGCTACTGTTTAGTCTGTGCAGGAGGAATCTGCGATATACAAAACGAAAACTCGCTCTTTGTAAATGAAAATCTCACGAATAACGGTATTCTCCGCCATCCGTGAGATTTTCAGCTTGGTTTCTGTCTGTCAGGTATCCAACATTATTTTCCGGCAAGATATTCTCTCATATGTTCTCTGATATGCTCGAACTGTTTTCTCGTCTGAGGATTCCGTGATTCAAAATTCATCAGCTTATCCAGATACCCCTGTCTCTTCACAATACGACAGCTCTCGGGATAGACCAGCTCGTACACCAGCGAAATATGTCCCACCACATTATCCACCGCCGTTTTTTTCAAGGTGCGGAGCACCGCGTGCTCCTCATCAAAGCTCTGCAGTACTTCCGGCGTCACTTCCTCCTGATATAATACCTCTGTGTCCACATTGTAGATCTCTTCCAGAGGGAATTCCACATTGACCTTCAAAATATCAATCTTATCCGCATCCCGTAAGATATGGCAGAACATTGCCGTACGTTCGTCCAGTTCTTCCGGAATCCGGTAGGCGCTGTGATAAAACACCGCCGTCCACAGAAGCTCATCGCAGGAAGCATCTTCCACGAAATCCCGGATACTGATTCCGGCGTCTGCCTGAATTTCCTCGGACAGGCTTTCTTCGCTTCCGGAAGCAAGTCCGTGTTTCTCTTCCCAGACCTTACCAAATAAAATCCTTGCTCCGTATTTCGCATGATCGATGGAATCTGCATCGGTGAAGGTACCATATACCCGCTGCTGTTCAAAGCGTCCCACATCATGGAGCAGTCCGGTCAGCCACGCAATGTCCACCTCTTCCTCCGGAAGATCCAGAGATCTGGCGATCTGCTGGCACAATCCGCAGACCCGGTAGGTGTGTTCTATTTTCAGACGAATCATGTCCCGGCTGCTGTCATAACGGTCCGTGTATTCCTGAAATGCTGCCAGTGCTTTTTCTCTGTTAATTTTCATCGCCTGTCGCCTCTTATCTTATTTTTTCTCTGCCATCTGTACATATACCAATTGGTATACCACTACACAGATCACTGCAACCACCAATAACAGTCCCAGTTCCAATGCCCAGGTGGGAATGGCAGCGGCGCATATCACGGTTAAGAAGTCCACTGCAAAATGCAGTCCGAAGGCTGCTGCCAAATGCAGCTTTCTGCCTGTCTTCACCGCACTGTATACAAGAATCGACAATGCGATCTGCAGAGCGATCGCACTGATCCGCTCCACCGGTGCGAGATAGAACTGGTAAGCAGGTGTGGTCCAGAGAACAGAGAGCTGATGGTAGGTTACCTCCTGTTGTGCGGGCTCCAATGCCGTCATAGTCTTCTCCATCAGACCACCGTTGATCATGGCTGCGGTAAGGAGATTGCTCATAGAAGACATACCAAGAATCAGAAAAGCTTCAATGCCGCCATGTCCGGCGCCGTACATCAATGCATTTTCCCGGGTAAGATGTTTTTTCAGGCAGAATGTCATAGCGATCCAACGGCCACACTCCTCAAAAAGTGCTGCTGCAAGCCCACCGTAAATCGCATACAGCCAGATATTGTCCCGGATCGCGCTTCCAGTCACCGTCAGCACGATGGCATGACAGATCTGCTCTAAGATCATGGCAAAGCCCACGAAAATTCCACAACCGATGAAGAACGCCGGCACCCATGCCTTTGTCTTCTTATAAATAAAGATACCTAAAAATATGGGTAAAACCACGGATAATAGCAGAGATATCACCATCCCCACCATGCTTGCACCGCTTACGGTTCCCCAGATCATTGTTGTTTCCACTGCATTTGTTACTGTCATATACTCTCCTATCCGAGCGCCGCGGGACGCTCTGCGCACTTGTTATTTCACCGTCTGCTGCCGTTTATATTCACCGTTCCCTCTTGTAAGATCCTCCGGAAAAAGGTAAGAAACCCTTCCTCTACCGCCACCCGGTCAACCGCTGTCTCAGGCAGATCATAGAAATATTTTCCGGTTCCGGGATCCAGGGAAATGCTGTCCAGTGGAAACCCCTCTCTGCGGATGCTGCTGTGGGGTACATCCGCCAGCCAGAATTTCTCACTTTCCATGTCAGGCTCCATTGCCTCATATACATGTTCCTCATCCTGCACATAGCAGATGGCATTGCGGTATTTTGCCGTAAGCCTTCCATAGCGTTTGACCAGTCCGATATAGTGCTCCAGCATCTGCTCATCCGTCAGATACACACCGTTCACCGTACGCACATGTACCCCGGGCTGAACCGCCTCCGGGACATCTTCAAAATACAACCCGGAATCACAGGAAAATACCGGCATACGAAAAGCTTCATAATAAGCATGCGCTTTCTGCCTGGCATTCTCCAGAGGCGTATTGCCGGTCTCCGGGACATCGGGGATCTCCACCCCCTGTGCCCGCAGATCCTGCAGACTGATCAATTCGATGCCAAGTCCGGCTATGCGGTTCTGCATGGCAGCTGCCTTTGCCGGATTGCCGGTACCGTATAACAGTTTCATAAGCGTTGTCCTGCTTCCTTTCCGGTCAGATCAGCGCCGGTGTCTGTGCCAGAACAGAGATAATCGCGATCGCCGCCAAAATCAAAACAACTACCACTACTGCAACAATGATCTTCTTTTTCATATATGATACCTGCTCTTTCTCAACCTTTTATGATTTTGCATCCCATGAACTAATGATGACATATTTCAAGGACATTTTCAAGGATTATGAAAATATTCGAGATGACTCCACTTTCTCGCCCGGCCAGGATTTTCTGAGTGCCGCATAGGAAACCAGGAAATTGGCAAGCCAGCCGGCCGGCACGGCAAGCCAGACAAAGTCGATGCCAAAACGCGGTGCACAGATCAAAGCCACAGACAAGCGGATCGCAAGGTTTACCATGTTGGCAATAAGGAATGGGCGCATGATGCCGAGTCCGCGAAGAACTCCGTCGGTTGCCATTTTAATTCCCATAAAGATAAAGAAGTAACCAAGCCATCTCATATAATCTCGGGACACCTGATAAGCCAGCGCTGTTCCGTCTTTTCCAAGAAATAGCGAAGAAATCTGCGTGTGCAGTGTTTCAATGACAAGAAAGGCAACCGCCGCAAAACACACGTCCAACACCAATGCCGCATGATAACCTTTTTTGATACGCTCGGTTTTGCCTGCCCCAAGGTTTTGGGAAACATACGGCGAAACTGCATTACCGATGGACACGAATATCAGAGAAAAAACATTCTCCACCCGCATCGTCGCCGCATATCCTGCAAGTGCCTGTGTGCCGAAGGGATTTACCACTGCCTGTACGATCATCATACCGATCGACACGGTAGACTGCTGCAGGACCGAGGGCACTGCGATCCGAAGCATCGAGCGCAGCTTGCGCCCGTCAAACCACTGAAATGGGCTTTGGTATCGCCGCATCCGGTATAAGAAAATCAAAAGTGAAAAAACAGCGGAAATTCCCTGGGCAATCAGGGTTGCAAGCGCCGCGCCGAATACACCAAGCCCCAGAACGGCTACCATCCAAAGATCCATCACAATATTCAGAATGGAGGAAAAGATCAGCAGCCCCAACGGAATTTTTGATTCACCGATGGAAGTGAACATGGTGGAGAGAATATTGTACATGAACAAAAACGGAAAGCCCACAAAATAGACCCGCAAGTACAGTACCGCTTCGTCCAGAATATCGGCAGGGGTCTGTAACCCGCTCATCATCGCATGGGAAAAGCAAAAGCCAAAGATACCAAGGAGGATGCTCAGAAGCAAAAAGCTGATCAGTGACGTAGACACAATGGTTTTCATTTTGCCATACTCTTTGGCGCCGAAATAGCGACTCACAAGCACACCTGCACCGACACCGGCACCCAGTGCCACACAAATGAAAACATTCGTCAGGGCTGCACAGGCACCAACCGCTGCCAGTGCAGAGGAACCCACAAACTGACCGACGATAATGGAGTCAGCCATATTGTATACCTGCTGAAAAAAGCTGCCGAGAATCATCGGCATTGCAAAAACCGTCAGCGCTTTCAGCGGTGCATCGGTAATCAAATACTCATCTTTTGACATGATCCTATTCCTCCACAGTTCCTTCAGCATTCTTCCATGGCTTCTTCAACTTGTTCATCTGCATCTTCTGGAAGTTGGATGGCATCCAGCTTTCGCGTGAAAAGTTCAATCATCGCAGGATACTGATTTGTAATTGGGTGACTAAACCGATAAAACTGCGGCACACCTTCTTTCTTTATATGCAGCAATCCCATTTCTTCAAGCTGTTTCGATGCCCTTGATATAAAAGTAGGTGTCAGTTCCAAGTCCTTCGCAGCTTGACTTGTAGATAGTTCCTGTACGCCTCCAATCTTAACTCTTTTTGAGTTAAGATACAATATTTGAGTTAAGAACAGTTGAAAATCAACATTATCAACTGCTCTGTCTATTTTCTTCTTCCTGCTGCACTTCCTGCTCATGCAGCTTCTCTTTCTTCTGCTCGTCCTCTTTCAAGATTTCCTGCACAATCTTCTGTTCTCCAGGCCAATCCTGCATTTCCGATTTGATTTTCTCTTAGAAATCCCCCGTACACCTTGTCCTGATCAAAGGGCCATTCCCCAGAACATTGTTCATCACTTATTCTCCAAGGGTTGCTCCATCTTCTTCCCATTCTCGCATACCCTAGTGTGGAACAGAATCATGTCGGACAGTTGCGCAGCTTGCCAAACATGCCAAGATCCCGCGTTCCGGCAAGTTCCATGCCCAGATGCACATATTTGTCGCACTTGTTTTTTGCATCCGTTTCCAGGATCACCGACACGCCCAGCCGGTCGCCCTCGGCAAAGGCAATATCCAGCACCTTTCGCATATAGCCCTGCCGCTGATATTTCTCCCGCACACAGACAAGCCCCTCCCCGCTCGATAGCGATACCAAACTGCAGAAGGCGCTTCATGTCCGATACTGCTTTTGCGGCATACCAATATGCCGCCCACTATTATCTGACCTTCATACAGAAATCGCAGCGGTCATTTCCACGCCCCAGCGTCATGCTTCTCTCCCAGATCAGCTTCGGATGCAGCCCGGTATAGCTGATGTCATCACTGTCGCAAAAGCAGCGGCACAGCTCCGGGCAGCCGTATTCTGCGCAGGTGTCGTGATAGGGACACTTCATCATATCCACACGCCAGACGCCGTTACCGGTCTGCAGTTCTTTTGGGGCAAAGCCCGCCGCCGGGCCGAAAACGCTCCGGGTGGATTTGACGAAAACGCCGGGAACAAGGCGGTAAAGCCCCGGTATGTGCAGCAGGGAGGCAAGCTGTTTATGGCTCGTTCTCGCCAGCCGCTCCACATAGCCGTGAACGGTTTGCAGTGCCTCCTCTTTCGGCATGACCTGCTGCAAGGTCTCGTAGGCCGCAATGCCCGGCAATATCTGCCGCTTGAGGTGGTATTGCTTTTCCTTGCTTGCATCTGCATTTTCAGCCAGCAGCGCACTCAGGCGCATATCGAAAGCGGTGTTCAGTTCCTTTGCCTGCGCGGGAAAGCGCAGTGCCGCAGTTTCCCGGAAATCACGGGAAAGATAGGTTTCCTTCCTCTTCATCGTCCGTTACCCTTTCTTTTTGTATCCGCAGTCGCAGTAGGGCCCGCCGGAGGCAAGGGTGTACTGCCGCACAAAATTTGTCACGCCGCCCGCTTCGCTCATGGTGTAGTCCAGACGGCACAAAGCAGGGGTCAGGTCGTACAGCCCTAGCTCCTTCATCAGCACACAGATGCCGCACTTGGTAAAGCGTCCCTCGTAGCCGCTGCCATCCGGGTATTCGTAAAACTCCATGTTCCACGAGTAGGGGTTGCGGTCGGCGGCTTTCAGAGCAGCGGTGGCCTTCATGGCGGCAATATCCTTTGGGGTAAACTTGCTTTTTCCGCTCTTGCGGCAGAACCACTGCATGGGCTTTGTCATCATGGACTTTGCGTAGTAATCCGTCAGCCTGTCCACCTCCGGACGTTGCGGCATGGAGAGGATGAACGCGCCGAGCATTGCGCAGTTGACGATGTTCATCTTGAAGCGGTCCGCTTTTTCAAACTCCGGCAGGTCTGCAATGATTGCTTTGTACTTCGGCTTTGCTTTTTTCGTGATCGCTTGTGCCGCATCGGCATCATAGCCGAACACCGCCGTCAACTGCTTTTGGAATGAGCCTGCAAACAACGCCCACATTCCCATTGGCATACCCATGTATTTCATTGCACTGCCTCCTTACATTCTCCGCATTTTGCCTTCTCCCGCAGCAACACCAGCCCCAATACCAAAACCAGCAGGTGTCCGGCGGATTCCGTGCCGTGATCGATCTGATCCAGCGGCCACGGCAGAAGCGTGAAGAGATTTCCCACAATCCCCGTAAAAACGATGGGGTTGCAGAAGGATGCCAATATCCGCTGTGCTGTGTTTTTCAGCGGGAGCATCCTTTTCCAGATCATAACGAGCATCACGACGGAAAGAAGTACATCACACAGGATATATGCTGCCAGCAGCGGCGCGGCGTTGCAGTAAAACACCTTGTTGGCAATTTCAGCTGCCGCCTGCATATCGCCGTATTTCTCAAAGGTAAACTTGAAGATCAGCGCCACATTCATGAACATAGCATGAACATAGCCCCAGCAGACCGTGCCGGTGAGATAGGCGATTTGAAACAGCTTGACCCATTTCTGCTGCTTCGGTTGGGTGAGGCGTTGCTTCAAAAGCTTCCACATCTGGTGAAAACCGATGTAATAGAGTGCCGTTCCGAGAACACCGCAGATGATGCTGACCACCATGCGCCATGTTGCCATATCAAGATAGGCGACCTTGACCATCAGCCCAATGGATTCTGTGCTTTGGCTTTTCCCGGTCGCCGCAAACAAAAAGTCGCCGATCACATATAAAAGGCACCCAATCATACCTGCGATGAGTGCTCGTTTTTCTTTGCTCATTTTCATTGCTTGCCTCCAAATCCGATCTTCACGATCTGCATTTTCATCATGCCGTCACCGACCCTTGCATGAAAAAACAAAACAGCGGGAGCATTCCGATTTCCCAATGTCTTAAACTTCATTGTCTCCCCTTTCCTCAGTGAATAAAAGCCGTCATAAGGACCGCCAGCACCGCTGCTATACCTGCCATACCCACCGTGCCGAAAAGCCACTTTTTCTGCTTGTCTTTTGCAGTAATGTAGGGCTTCAGATCTTCTGTTCCGGGAATCGTCCATGCGTTCGTGTGCCCCACCCAGTAGCCATCGATCAAAAAGCGGTCAATGAGATTCATAACGGACAAGATGACAAGCAGCTGCCAGAAGCCCGCCGCAAAGC
>ERZ827469.960-NODE-960-length-28661-cov-8.312697_pt1 | contig 28661 bp, 24 predicted proteins | sample MGYA00519917_ERZ827469 | MGnify/ENA primary metagenome ERZ827469 (study PRJEB31778, sample SAMEA3449314) | human gut metagenome | biome: human gut; feature: human-associated habitat; material: faeces | place: United Kingdom | collected 2010/2012 ... | reverse complement strand
TGATGCCCTTGAAGCCTTCCTTGCCGGTGAGCTTCTTGACCATTTCCTGCACGGCCGGGACACGGCTGGAGCCGCCGACGAGCAGGACCTTCGTCAGGTCGGACGCGCTGATGCCGGCGTCGCTCATGGCCTGGCGCACCGGGCCTGCGGTCTTTTCGACGAGGTGGGCGGTCAGCTCATTGAACTTGGCGCGCGTGAGCGTCACGTCCAGGTGCTTCGGGCCGGTCGCGTCCGCCGTGATGTACGGCAGGTTGATGTTCGTGCTCGTCACGCCGGACAGCTCGATCTTCGCCTTCTCGGCAGCTTCCTTCAGGCGCTGCATGGCCACGCGGTCGCCCGAGAGGTCGATGCCTTCGCTCTTCTTGAACTCCTGCACGAGGTAGTTGGTGATGCACTGGTCAAAGTCATCGCCGCCGAGGCGGTTGTTGCCGGCCGTGGCCAGCACTTCGATGACGCCGTCGCCGATCTCCAGCACGGAGACGTCGAACGTGCCGCCGCCGAGGTCGTAGACCATGATCTTCTGGTCGGTCTCCTTATCGAGGCCGTAGGCCAGCGCGGCCGCCGTCGGCTCGTTGATGATACGCTTGACGTCGAGGCCGGCGATCTTGCCGGCGTCCTTCGTCGCCTGGCGCTGCGCGTCGGTGAAGTAGGCCGGCACGGTGATGACGGCTTCGGTCACAGGCTCGCCAAGGTAAGCTTCTGCATCAGCCTTCAGCTTCTGCAGGATCATGGCGCTGATCTCCTGCGGGGTGTACTTCTTGCCGTCGATCTCTACTTTATAATCCGAGCCCATCTCGCGCTTGATCGAGCTGATCGTGCGGTCCGGGTTCGTGACGGCCTGACGCTTTGCCACCTGGCCGACCATACGCTCGCCGGTCTTGGAGAACGCGACGACGGACGGGGTGGTGCGATGACCTTCCGCGTTGGGGATAACGGTCGCTTCGCCGCCCTCCATGACGGAGACGCAGCTATTGGTAGTGCCAAGGTCGATACCGATAATTTTACTCATAATGATTTCCTCCTGTATTGAAAGCAGATTGTGTATACGAATTTATATGGGATCAGTTTGCGACTTTCACGACGGAATACCGCAGCACGCGGTCGCCGATGCAAAAGCCCTTTTCAAACTCCTCCACGACAACGCCCTCGCCGTAAGCATCATCCTCGATGTGCATGACGGCGTTGTGGCGGTTGGCGTCAAATGGTTGGCCGACGGCTTCGATCGCCGTCACACCGAGCTGATTGAGCGCGGTGTTGTACTGGTTCATGATCCCCTCAAGGCCCTTGCGGGCGGGATCGTCTGCCGGGGTCTGCGCCAGAGCGCGGGACAGACTGTCGTACACCGGCAGGAACTTTTTGAGCGTGTCGCAGCGGACGTCCGCGTAGATCGCTTCGCGCTCGCGGGTGCTGCGGCGGCGGTAGTTGTCATATTCGGCGAGCAGGCGGAGGTACTTGTCTTTCTCCGCCGCGAGATCGGCTTCGACCTCTTTTTTCGTCTCTTTCTTTTCTTTGGGTTCTTTTTCTTTTTTGGCTTCCTTCTTGCCGGCCTTCTTGACCGGGGCCTCTTCGGTCTCTTCGGTCTTGGCGGCCGTGTCGGCCTTTACGTCTTCAGCGGCCGGAGCCGTTTCCGGCGCCGTCTGCTTCGGGTCGTTCGTTTTCGTGCTCATCTGTATCGTCTCCCTTAATGATCAGCTTGTTATCCAGCCCGGGGGGCGGAAGCGTGCCGCCGCCGAGCAGCTTGGAAAGGCCGGCCGCAATGAAGCTGAGCTTCGCGGCGACCTTGGAATAGTCCATGCGCGTCGGGCCGACCACACCGATCAGACCGCGCATATTTTCGCCCGCGTCATACGTTGCGAGCACGACGCTGCTGTCGCGCAGCTCCTCGGCCACATTTTCCGGGCCGATGAGCACACGCACCTCATTGTCGCCGCCGAGCTGCTCCATCGGGATGTCGAGCAGGTTGCTGCCGTCGGACAGGTAGCTCATGAGGCGGTGCGCCTTGTCAGGGTCGCGGAACTCCGGCTGGTGCAGCAGCTGCGACTCGCCGACGAGGTACGTCTGCGCGGCGCCCGCGCCCGTGAGCACCTCGATGGCGAAGGCCGCGATCACGGCCGTAATGCCGAGGTTGTCCTGCGCGGCGCGCTCCGCCGAGCGGATCAGCACCGGGGTGATGTCGCTCTCGTGGATGCCCGTGAAGTGGGCGTTGAAGACGGTGGCCAGCTTCTGGATCATGCTCTGCTCGGCCGAGACCGGCAGGTGCACGAGCTTGTTTTTCACCGTGTCGTCGCTCAGGAGCAGCACGATGATGAAGCTGTTCGCGTCGAGATAAATGAGGTCGAAGCGGCGGATCGTCACGCCGGCGCTCGTCGTGAGCGTCACGGCGGGGTAGTTCGTCAGCTGCGAGGCGAGACGGCTCGCGTCCGTCATGAGCTCGCCGCGCTGGTGGCGACCCGTCAGGCTCTGCGTGATGGCCTGCGTCTCTTCGGCGGTGAGGTCCTTGTGCTCCATGAGCTCGTTGACGTACATCCGGTAGCCGAGCGGGGTGGGCACGCGGCCCGCCGATGTGTGCGGCTGCTCGAGATAGCCCATGGCGACCAGCTCCGCCAGCTCGTTGCGGATCGTGGCCGAGGAACAGCCGAGGTCCGCGCTCGCGGCGATGGCCTTTGAGCCGACCGGCTCCGCCGTGCGGATGTATTCCTCGATGACCGCGGCAAGTATTTTCTTTTTGCGGCTGCTGATGTCCATGATCTCCTCCGCTGGCACTCGGAGCTGCCGACTGTTGGCACTCCTGACCTTCGAGTGCTAATTTACACCCGGCCGGTCGGAAAGTCAAGGCCTTTTCCTATATTATTGATAGATTGTTCATAATTATTTTTCCGGCCGTTTCGGGGCGGGGGAATGGGCGGTTTTACAGCGGCAAAACCGGGCGCGGGACGGCATCAACGCTCCGTCGGCGGCGCTGAGATTTTTGGGCAGGCCGGATCGCTTTCTCTGCAGGAAGGCCTGGACGCACAGCAAAAATCCGGGCGCGGCAGGCTGACCCGCCGCGCCCGGAGGGCGCTGTTCTATCCGGACTCAGTTCAGGAAATCGCGCAGCTTCTTGCTGCGGCTGGGGTGGCGGAGCTTGCGCAGGGCCTTCGCCTCGATCTGGCGGATGCGCTCGCGCGTGACGTTGAACTCCTTGCCGACCTCCTCGAGCGTGCGGGTGCGGCCGTCAACGATGCCGAAGCGCAGCTCGAGCACCTTCTTCTCGCGCGGGGTGAGCGTGTCGAGCACCTCCATGAGCTGCTCCTTGAGCAGCGAGAAGCTCGCCGCCTCGCTCGGCTCGGACGCGTCCTCATCGGGGATGAAGTCGCCGAGGTGGGAGTCCTCCTCCTCGCCGATCGGCGTCTCGAGCGACACCGGCTCCTGCGCGATCTTGAGAATGTCGCGCACCTTGTCGACCGGCATGTTCATCTCCGCCGCGATCTCCTCGGCGCTCGGGTCGTGGCCGAGCTCCTGCAGGAGCTGACGGGAGACGCGGATAACCTTGTTGATCGTCTCGACCATGTGCACGGGGATGCGGATCGTGCGCGCCTGGTCCGCGATGGCGCGGGTGATGGCCTGCCGGATCCACCACGTGGCATAGGTGGAGAACTTGTAGCCCTTCGTGTAGTCGAACTTCTCGACGGCTTTGATGAGGCCGAGGTTGCCCTCCTGAATGAGGTCGAGAAACAGCATGCCGCGGCCGACATAGCGCTTGGCGATCGACACGACCAGACGGAGGTTTGCCTCCTCCATGCGGTGCTTGGCCTCCGCGTCGCCCTCGGCCATGCGCTTGGCCAGCTCCTGCTCCTCCTCCGGGGTGAGCAGCGGCACTTTGCCGATCTCCTTGAGGTACATGCGCACCGGGTCGTCGGTCGAGAACGTGTCGGCCATGGCCTCGGTCTCGTTCATCTCTTCCTCGGTGACTTCCTCGATCTCCTGGAGCTCCTCGAGCTCGGGCAGCGCGTCCTCGTCCACCGGGGGCAGCGCGTCGTCGCTGAGCACGTCGATGTTCAGGCTCTCGAGCTGGTCATAGAACTTTTCCGTCTCCTCGCTCGAGAGGTTCATGTCCTCGAGTACCATGAGGTCCTTGCTCGAGAGTTTGCCCGCCTTTTTGCCCTTTTCCACGAGCTCGTTGAGCTTTTCTTCCGTGGTCTTTTCCGATTCCGGCTTTTCGGCTACAGGCTTGTCCTCCGCGGGCTCGTCCGCGGCGGGAGCGGCTTTGGTTTCCGCCTGCTTGGCGTCGTCGGCTGCGAGCAGCGCGTCGGCCATGGCGTCGAGTTCTTCAGCCGAGAGGTTGTTAAGTTCTTTCTGTTCCATCTTTACCACCATACCCTTTATGTTCTTTGAGTTGCTTTGCAAAGGCCAGCAGGTCCGCCTCCGACGACGCTGCGCCGGCGGTGGCCTGGGTCTGTAGGATGCTTATGTAGTCGTCGAGCGCGCGCGCGCCGTTGGCAAGCTCCGCCGGCTGCTGGATGATGCCGGTCAGCAGGGCCAGCTCGTCCGGGCTCAGCTCGCCCGAGAGCGCCGCGATCTGCACCGTGCCCGTGCCGCCGTGGGCGAGCAGGACGGTGTAAATGTGCCGCAGCTCCGGCGAGGAAAACTGCGCCGCGTCCGGCACGTTCGCCCGGCCCCGGAACAGGCCGGGGTCGAGATACAATAATTTAATGATGCCCTGTTCGGCGGCCGCCGAGCGGGGATCGTCGAAGCGGATGCTCCGCCCGGGCGGCTGCATCGCCGTCGCGGGGCGCAGCAGGTCGCGCTCGCGCTCCTTGCGCGCGCGGCTGAGCCGCCGCTTGCGCTGGCGCTGCACCTCGTCGGTCACGACTGCGGCGGGCATGCCCGCCGTCTCCGCGACGCGCATGGCGTACACCTCGCGCTCGACGCTGCCGGGCAGCTCGGCCACCACGCCCGCCGCCTCCTTGACGAAGGCCACGCGCTGCTCGTCGACCTGGAGGTCGTATTTTCGCTGCACCGCGCCGAGCCGGTAGTCGATGTGGTTTTCCGACTGTTCGAGCAGGTTGCGGAATGCGTCCGCGCCGAAGGTCTTGATATATTCGTCGGGGTCTTTCGCCCCCTGCATCTGCAGGACGCGCACGCGCACCTCGAGCTTTTCGAGGATGCCGATCGCGCGCTGCGACGCCTTTTGCCCCGCGCCGTCGTTGTCGTAGGCGATGACGATCTCGCTCGTGTAGCGCGAGAGAAGCCGCGCCTGCTCCGGCGTGAGCGACGTGCCGAGCGAGGCGACCGCGCTGTCAAACCCCGCCTGATGCAGGCTCGCCACGTCGATGTTGCCCTCTGCCAGTATGATATACCCGCATTTCGACTTTTTAGCCAAATTGAGCGCGAACAAATTGTGGCTCTTGCTGAAAACGATGGTTTCCGGGCTGTTCATGTACTTGGGTTCTCCGTCGCCGAGGATGCGCCCGGAGAAGCCGATGACGTTGCCGCGCACGTCGATGACCGGGAACATGAGCCGGTTGCGGAACGTGTCGTACACGCCGCCGGAGCGGCCGTGGCGCACGAGCCCGCCGTCAAACAGCTCCTGCTCGGAGTAGCCGAGCGCCTTCATCGCGCGCACGAGGCTGTCCCACGTGTCGGGCGCGAAGCCCAGGCCGAAGCGCGTCACGGTCTGCGCCGTGAGCTGCCGGCGGGCGAGATAGTCCCGCGCCGGCTGGCCGGCCGGGGTCTTGAGCTGCGCGTGGAAAAAGCGCGCAGCGTCCCGGTTGAGCGCGAGCAGGCGCTGGCGCTTTTTCGCGCCGGGGTCGTCCGACTGCTCGGGCAGCTGCATGCCCGCGCGGTTGGCCAGAAACGCCACCGCCTCCGGGAACGAGAGGTTCTCGATCTCCATGATGAAGCTGATGACGCTGCCGCCCTTTCCGCAGCCGAAGCAGTGGTAGATCTGCTTATCCGGCGAGACGGAAAACGACGGCGTTTTTTCGCTGTGAAACGGGCAGAGCCCGAAGAGGTTCGACCCGCTCTTTTTCGTCAGGCGCACGTAGCCGCTCACAACATCGACAATGTCGTTGCGCTCGGCGAGCTCCTGCAGAAAGGATTCCGGAAAGGCCACGTGCGTCACCTTCTTTCTGTGGTTTCCGTTGTATGTACTTCCTTATTTAATGGTCCAGGCGGCGGGGATGAACAGTTCCGAATACACCTCCAGCGCATAGCTGTCGGTCATGCCGGACACATAGTCGCACACCGCGCGCTGCGGCCCTTCGTCGTCCGCGATGGACTGATAGACCACCGGGAGCTCGTCAATGTGGTTGACATAATATTCCCAGATGCTCCCGAGGATATTCTGCACCTTGCGCTCCTCGCCCTTGGCGATGGGGTTGTAGTACACGCCCTCGTACATGAAGGTCGTGAACACGTCCACGGCCTCGCGCATATCGGGCGACATGCGCAGCTCGCCGTCGCCGCTGTGGGCGATGATGTCCGTGAGGATGGAGTTGATGCGCACGCTGTTGCGCTCGCCCACGCGCTCGCGCACGATGGCGGGCACGTCCTCCGGCTGCACGATGCCGCCGCGCATGGCGTCGTCGAGGTCGTGATTGATGTAGGCCACGCGGTCGGCCAGGCGCACGACGTCGGCCTCGAGTGTGCCGCGCGGCCGCCCGGTCGTGTGGTTGAGGATGCCGATGCGCGTCTCGTTGCAGAGGTTCAGGCCGCGGCCGTCGCGCTCGATGCGGTCGACGACGCGCAGGCTCTGCTCATAGTGCCGGAAGCCGACGCCGGTATAGATCGCGTTGAGCGCGCGCTCTCCCGCGTGGCCGAACGGCGTGTGGCCGAGGTCGTGCCCGAGACTGATGGCCTCGGTGAGATCTTCGTTGAGTTCGAGCGCGCGGGCGATCGTGCGCGCGAGCCGCGCGACCTCGAGTGTGTGCGTCAGGCGCGTGCGGTAATGGTCGCCCTCCGGGCGCAGGAACACCTGCGTCTTGTGTTTCAGGCGGCGGAACGATTTCGAGTGCGTGATGCGGTCGACGTCGCGCTGGAAGCACGTGCGCATCTCACACGGCGGCTCGGGCGTCGGGCGGCCGGTGGACTGCGTGCTCAGCAGGCCGTGCGGGCCGATGAACAGCGCCTCGGCGGCCTCGCGTTTTTCTCTTGGGCAGGGCACAGGAATCCCTCCGTTTCCACATAAAATCCATGGTTGCGGCCGGAGCGCCTTGCGCCATTTCCGGCTGCAATACTCTGATACGACATTGCCGTGCATTTCCCTCTTTTTTTTGAAAAAATGCAGAAAAAAAGTTTCCAAATTGAGTGCCAATTTTTTCACGATCGTTTTTGGCCTGCAAGCGCGGTAAAGATCCGCGGAAAATGGATGCGGATAGATATTCGTCAAACAGAATGTTTATGCAATATTTTGGCTGGGATTCCGTGTGCGTTCGACGCGCACCTCATCCGTCGCGGCGTGGCTGCCGCGATGCCTTCCCCTCAAGGGGGAGGCATCGTCAGAGGGCGATGCAGGATTTCATCCGAGGCGGGCCTTGCCCCCGCGGGCTTCCCCGCGGCTCAAATATTTCAAAACCGTCGATCATTCGCGCCGCAAGTGGGAAGGCAAAAGGTGCGCAGCGGCACGAAAGCCCTCCCGATTTGGGAGGGCTTTGCGATACTTATATACTCCTATACTCCGGCGTGCGGCGCGCACAGGTACTGTGCACACGCGCTCACAAGCCCGCGCCGGCGAGGGGGACGGCGCGCTCCGTCTCGCCGACGGGGCGCACGGCGCAGCGGCCGGCGGTCAGGTCGCGCACCTGCGCGGCAAAGGCCTCGCCGGCTTCCTCCGGCAGCAGGGCGCAGACCGTCACGGCGGCGGCATACTGCGTCTCCTGCACGACGCCGCCGAGCGCGGCGACGGCCGCGCGCACCGGCTCATAGAGCGCGTAGGGTGTGCTGACCTCGCAGGCGAGCCAGCGGCGCACCTCCGAGATGCCGGCGTCGGCGAGGGCATCGGCCGCGGCGGCGGTATACGCCCGCAGCAGGCCGCCCGTGCCGAGCAGCACGCCGCCGAAGTAGCGCGTGACGACGCAGACAACGTTCGTCACACTCGCGCGGCGGAACACCTCCAGCATCGGGATGCCGGCCGTGCCCTGCGGCTCGCCGTCGTCGGAGTAGCGTTCGGTGCCGTCGCGCAGCAGGTAGCACCAGCAGTTGTGCCGCGCGTCGTGATACTGCTTTTTGCACGCGGCGATGATTGTACGCGCCTCGTCCTCGGAGCCGACCGGCCGCACGAGGCCCAGAAAGCGCGAGCGTTTGTCCACGTACTCCGACGCGCCGGATTTCGTGGGAATGCGGTAGCTGTCCATATTACCCCTCCTCGCCCGCGATGACGAACCGCTCGAACCGCGTCCACTGCTCCGGGTGGATGATGACCTCGAGCGCGATGCCGTCGTCGCGGTAGTCGGTGTGCAGCACGGCACAGTCGCGGTGCAGCGTTTCGAGCAGCGCGCCCTGCGCATACGGCAGCAGCAGCGTCACATGGTGGTCGGCCCGGCCGAGGATGGCGCGCACGCACTCGGTCAGCTCTGCCGCGCCCTCACCGCTGCGGGCCGAGATGCACACGATGTTTTCCCCATGCGGCAGGATGCCGAGATAGGCATCGCACTTATTGAACACGCGGATGCACGGCGTCTGCGCCGCGCCGAGCTGGTCGATGAGCCGGTCGACGACCTCCGCCTGCGCCTCCCACTCGGGGTTCGAGAGGTCGATCACGTGCAGGAGCACGTCGGCATACGTCAGCTCCTCGAGCGTGGCCTTGAACGCCTCGACCAGGTGCGTCGGCAGCTTGCGGATGAAGCCGACCGTGTCCGAGAGCAGCACCTCCTGCGCGGCGTCGATGCGCCAGCGGCGGGTCGTGGTGTCGAGCGTGTCGAACAGGCGGTCGTTGGCCGGGATGTCCGATCCCGTCAGGCAGTTGAGCAGTGTGGATTTTCCGGCGTTCGTGTAGCCGACGAGGGCCACGACCGGCAGGGCGTTTTTCTCGCGGCGGCGGCGCTGCGTGCGGCGGATCTTGCGCACGTCCTCGAGTTCTGCCTGCAGCTTCTGGATCTTGCGGCGGATGTGGCGGCGGTCGGTCTCAAGCTGCGTTTCGCCCGGGCCGCGCGTGCCGATCGGCGACGAGCCGCCGGAGGCCGTCTGCCGCACGAGGTGCGTCCACATGCCCGTCAGGCGCGGCAGAAGGTACTGGTACTGCGCCAGCTCCACCTGCAGCTGGCCCTCGCGCGTCTGGGCGCGCTGGGCGAAAATGTCGAGGATCAGGCCCGAGCGGTCGAGCACGCGCACGCCGAGTTCCTCCTCCAGCACGCGCATCTGTGACGGGGAGAGCTCATTGTCAAACACCGCGAGGTCGCAGTCGTTGGCGACGATGAGTTCGCGCAGCTCCGCCACCTTGCCCTCGCCGAGGAAGGTGCGCGGGTCGGGCGTGGGCTTGTTCTGCAGCAGCGTCACGACGGGCTGGCCGCCGGCTGTCTCCACGAGCGCGGCCAGCTCGGCAAGGGAAATGTCCGTCGAGCGCTCGCGTTCGTCCATGTTCGCCGCGGCGAGACCAGCCAGCGCGGCGCGTTCGATCTTTTGTTCGGTAGATTGCATAGGGGTCATCCTTTGAAATGAATATTTATCGGGTTTGCGGCCGGAAATGCCCGGTGTGGCGGGGCGCTTGTGTCACGGGTACGGTGTGTGTACGTCACGTGGCACCGTACCATACCGTACAGTACCGTACCGTACCACACCGTGTCTTACCCTGCAGCAGGAACACACGGCAAAGCATATCTTACCCTGTCTCTCTCAAAGAAAGCCAGGGGGAAAGAAAGCCGCTGTGGGAAATCGGCGAAAATGTGGAAAACTGTGTGGAAAGATTGCGGAAAACTAGAATTATGCAAAATCAGCAATTCTCGCTTGACAAGTAATGCAAAAGCATACTAGACTGGAAGTGGGGCAAACGACCGGCCTGCTCACGACGGGGGCAGCGGCTCGGTGCGCTTGTCAGCGTCCGGCACTGCCGGCGCAGCGAAGCGCTGCACGCCCCAGATGCCGACGAGGATGGCGGCCGAGGCCACGGCGCTGACCCAGCCGAACGGCTCGTGCAGGAGGAGCACTCCGGCGAGCACGGACACGACGGTCGAGAAGTTGATGAGCGCTGCGGTGCGCGCGACGGGCAGCACCTCCAGCGCCCGGTTGAGCGCGAGGTAGGACAGCACCGAAGCCACCACGCTCAAAAACACGATGGCGAGCGCGAACGGCGCGTGCGTCATCGGCAGCACGACGGCGCTCAGGTCGTGCCGGTGCTCGAGCACGGACAGCACCCCGAACGCGGCGGCGCCCATGCCGCAGGTGATGTACGTGCGCTCAAAGGCTGTGAAGCTGCCCGAGCACGCGCGGCAGGCCACTATGTAGCCCGCGCCGGCAAAGACCGTGCCGAGCAGGATGAGAAAGCCGAGAAAGCTGCCCGCGCCGATGCCGGTGGCGTAGACGGCCAGCACGATCACCCCCGCGACGGAGAGGACCGAGAACACGACCTGCCGCCACGTGGCCTTTTCGTGCAGGAAGACCGCCCCGTAGACGAGCGAGCACAGCGGGATGAGCGCGACCATGACGCCGGAAAACGACGTGCTCGTGAGCTTGAGGCCATACTGCTCGCAGGGGAAGTAGAGCACGGGCTCAAACAGGCCCGCCAGCAGCACGGGCCAGAGCTTCCGAGAGCGAAAGCGCACGGGGAAGCGCCCCGTCAGGCGCAGCAGGTTCAGCAGCAGGAATGCCAGTGCGAAGCGCCAGAACAGCAGCACGAACGGCGTGCCGTAGTCCTGCGCGATGCGCGAGGCGAGGAACGTGAAGCCCCAGATGAAATACGTGAACGCGGCGAGCCAGAACGCGCCCGCCGCCGAGAGGGTGCGGTGCACGGGGATCAGCCTTCTTTCTCGGTGGTGAAGGTGAGGTTGACCCCGTCGGAGCGGCAGACGATCGTGCCGTTAAGGTCCGTGCGGTAGACGGTCACGTCCGCGTCGCGCAGGCGGCTGAGCGTGTCGTCGTGCGGGTGGCCGTACTCATTATCCGCGCCGCAGCTGATGACGGCGTACTTCGGCTGCGCCTCGTACAGCAGGCGGTAGCCCGTGGAGGTGCGGCTGCCGTGGTGGCCGGCCTTGATGACGTCGCAGCGGACGTCTTCGCCCGCGTCAAGCACGTCCGTCTCGCTCTCGTACTCGGCGTCGCCGGTGAAGAGGAAGGCGTTGCTGCCGTAGTCCACGCGCAGGATGAGGCTCTGGTTATTGACGTCGCTGTAGTGCTTTTGCGGGCCGAGGACGGTCACGGTCGCGCTGCCGAGGGAGAACGTGTCGCCCACGTTCGGCACGGTGATGGCGAGGTTTGCCGTTTCGGCCGCGCGCATGACGCGCTGGAACGCGCCGTTGCTGCTCGAGGTGACGGAGCTGTAGAGCGTGCGCACCGGGAAGGCCGCGATGACGGCCTTCATGCCGCCGCAGTGGTCGGCGTGCGCGTGCGTGCAGACGAGGTAGTCGATGGCCGTCACGCCGTGCTGCTTGAGGTAGGCCGTGATCTTGTTGGCCTGGTTGCCCTCGGCCGCGTCGATGAGCATGACCTGCCCGTCGCACTGCAGCAGCGTACAGTCGCCCTGGCCGACATCGAGATACGTCACGGTCAGCCCGTCGCCGGGCATGGCCGTCGCGGTGACGCCGGGCGCAGCCGTGGCGCTCGGGTCGGCGGCTGCGTGGTCGCGGCCGTAGCCGAACCACGTGGCGAGGACCGCGATGATGAGCGCGAGCACGATGGTAATCAGATGATTTTTGGCCTGCGAATTGCGGCCGCGAGTGGGTTGGGCCATGGGTCACATCTCCTGTTTGATGATAAAAGCGTGGGGGTGTCTGCAACCCCTCCGTCACGGCGCAAAGCGCCGCGCCACCTCCCCTTACACAGGGGAGGCCAGGACTGCGCGCACCTGCGGCGGCGTGCGTTGTGCTCTGGCTGCATACCGCCACCTCCGCTCCGAACCGGCGTGCCCCCCCCGTTTCCTGCGCTGGGAATGCCCGCGTCGGGCGGGGAACGCAAAAATGTCTGCGTAAGCGAATACGCAGACATTTTCTCATATCCCAGGTGAAATTGCAACCCCGCGGCTGTCCGCTGCATGGGACTGTGCGGGGGCTTCCGGCCGGGTTTTTATCCGTTTTCGCGCCAGAGTTTTACCGCGCGGATGCGCGCGTGGGCGCGCGCGCGGGCCGCCTCGGCCGTGGAGACGTTCATCTCCATGCCGCGCACCTCCAGATCCGACTCGGCCCGGCGCAGCGCCGCCTCGGCGCGGGGCAGGTCAATGTCCGGTGCGGGCTCGGCCGTGCGGGCGAGCACGGTCACGGTGTTGGCGGCGACGTTCACCGTGCCGGGGCTCACGGCGCAGTAGTGCTCCGCGCCGCCGGAAGTATAGCGCACGACGCCGCTCACGAGCGCGCCGAGCAGCGGCGCGTGGCCCGGCAGGATGCCGGCCTCCCCGTCGGCGAGGGGGAGCGTGACCTGCTGGGCCTGCGTGTCCACGGCCGCGCCGCCGGCCGTGACGATCTCCAGATGCAGTGTGTCCGCCATGGCGCACCTCACTGCAGCGCGTCGCGCTTGCGCAGCACGTCGTCGATCGAGCCGCAGAACAAAAACGCCTGCTCGGGAATGTCGTCGCACTCGCCGCCGAGGATGGCCTCGAAGCCGCGGATGGTCTCGTCGAGCGGGACGTACTTGCCGGCCATGCCCGTGAAGTTTTCCGCCACGTGGAACGGCTGCGACAAAAAGCGCTGGATGCGCCGCGCGCGGTTGACGGCGGCCTTGTCCTCCACGCTCAGCTCGTCCATGCCGAGCACGGCGATGATGTCCTGCAGGTCCTTATACTTTTGCAGCACGCGCTGCACGGCACGCGCGGTGTCATAGTGCCGGCGGCCGAGAATGTCCGGCTCGAGGATGCGCGACGTGGAGCCGAGCGGATCGACGGCCGGGTAGATGCCCAGCTCCGAGATGCTGCGGTCGAGCACGGTCGTGGCGTCGAGGTGGGCAAACGTCGTGGCCGGGGCAGGGTCGGTCAGGTCGTCGGCGGGGACGTAGATCGCCTGCACGCTCGTGACCGAGCCGTTGCGCGTGGAGGTGATGCGCTCCTGCAGCTTGCCCATCTCGGTGGCGAGCGTGGGCTGATAGCCGACGGCGGAGGGCATGCGCCCGAGCAGGGCCGACACCTCGCTGCCCGCCTGCGTGAAGCGGAAGATGTTGTCGATGAACAGCAGCACATCCTGCCCGGACTCGTCGCGGAAGTTTTCCGCGATCGTCAGGCCCGAGAGCGGCACACGCAGACGCGCGCCGGGCGGCTCGTTCATCTGGCCGAAGACGAGCGCCGTCTTGCTGATGACGCCGGATTCGTTCATCTCGTTCCAGAGGTCGTTGCCCTCGCGCGAGCGCTCGCCCACGCCGGCAAAGACGGAGTAGCCGCCGTGCTCGTAGGCGATGTTGCGGATCAGCTCCATGATGAGCACGGTCTTGCCGACGCCTGCGCCGCCGAACAGACCGATCTTGCCGCCCTTGGCATAGGGCGCGAGCAGGTCAACGACCTTGATGCCGGTCTCGAGCAGTTTGGTCGCGGGGGCGATGTCCGTGAAGGCCGGGGCCTCGCGGTGGATGGGCAGATATTCCGTGGCGTTGACGGGGCCTTTGCCGTCGATCGGCTCGCCGATGACGTTGAACATGCGGCCGAGCGTCGCCTCGCCGACGGGCATTTTCACGCTCGTGCCGGTGTCCACGGCGACGCAGCCGCGCTGCAGCCCGTCGGTGGAAAAGAGCGAGATGCAGCGAACCGCATTGTCGCCGAGCTGCTGCACCGCCTCCATGACGATGCGGCGCTTACCGGCGTGCACCTCGATGGCGTTGTTGATCTCCGGCAGCTTTCCGGCCGGGAACTGCACGTCCACCACCGGGCCGATGACCCTTTTGACGATACCGTTTTCCATACGTTCTCCCTTCGTGGGACGCGGCGCTGCCGCCGCGGTGTTAGTCCGATTTGTCCGATTTTTTCAGCGCGGCGCTGCCGCCGACGATCTCGGAGATCTCCGTCGTGATTGCGGCCTGACGCGCGCGGTTGAACTCCAGATTCAGGTCCTCGATGAGCTCCGCCGTCGAGTCCGTGGCGGCGGTCATCGCGGTCATGCGCGCGGCGTGCTCACCCACGCGGGCCTCGAGCATCACGGCGTAGACCGTGTTGTTCAGGTACAGCTCGAGCACGTTGTCGAGCACGGTCTGCGCGTCCGGCACGAACAGGTAGTTGTTGTTCGCGGCGGGCGCGTCGGCCTCCGGCGCGGCGGGCAGCAGCTGCCGGTGCGTCGGCGTCTGGTGCAGCACGGAGTCAAAGTGCTGGTAGACGAGGTGGATCTCGTCCGCCTCGCCGGTGCGGTAGAGGTTTTTGAGCTCCTCGGCGATCTCGAGCGCCTCGGCCATGGTGGGCGTGTCGCTCAGGTCGGAGAAGATCTGCCGCACGGGCAGGTCGGTGCCCGCGAGCACGTCGCGCCCCCAGCGGCCGCACACGATCACGGAGCAGGGGCGCGCCTCGGCGCGCACGAGCCCCTCGAGGTGGCGCAGCAGCAGCTGGTTATACGCTCCGCACAGCCCGCGGTTGCCCCAGAAGACCACGTAGCACACGCGGCCGACGTGCCGCCGGGGCGTGAGATACGGGTGCTCAAAGCTCGCGTCGCCGGCGAGCAGGGCGTTGAGCACGGCCTGACTCTTGTCCGCGAACAGGCGCACGCCCGCAAGGCTCGTCTGCGTCCTGCGCAGCTTCGACACGGCGATCATCTTCATCGTGCGGGTGATCTGCTGCGTGCTGTTCACGCTGCGGATGCGCGCGCGGATCTTATGCAGGTTCGTCAAGGGGCGTCAACTCCTCTCTGCCGGCGGCGGGAATGGTGGTTCATAGATTTTTCAGCGTCTCGGCTGCGAGCTCGCGCAGGCGCTCGAGCGCCTCGGGCGGCAGCTTTTTGCCGCTGTGCACAAGCGCGTGCAGCTCCGGATACGTCCGGTGGATGCGCGCGAGCAGGGCGTCGGCGTAGCGCGGCACGTCCTCGACGGCGATCGTGTCCGTGTACCCCTCGCCGGCGGCGAAGAGCACCGCGACCTGATCGGCCGCGTCCATGGGCGCGTACTGCGGCTGTTTCAGCAGCTCGGTCATGCGGCTGCCGCGCGCGAGCGTGTCGCGCGTGGCCTTGTCGAGATCGGAGCCGAACTGCGCGAACGACGCCAGCTCCCGGTACTGCGCCAGATCCATGCGCAGCCGGCCGGCGACCTGCTTCATCGCGCCGAGCTGCGCCGCGCCGCCGACACGCGACACGGACAGGCCCACGTTGATGGCCGGGCGCACACCGGCGTGGAACAGATCCGTTTCGAGGAAGATCTGCCCGTCGGTGATGGAGATGACATTCGTCGGGATATAGGCCGAGATATCGCCCGCCTGCGTCTCGATGATGGGCAGGGCGGTCATGCTGCCGCCGCCGGCTTCTTCGCTCAGGCGCGCGGCGCGCTCGAGCAGGCGGGAGTGCAGGTAAAACACGTCGCCGGGGTAGGCCTCGCGTCCGGGCGGACGCTGCAGCAGCAGGGAAATCTCACGGTAGGCCACGGCCTGCTTCGACAGGTCGTCATAGACGATGAGCACGTCGCGCCCGCGGTACATGAAGTACTCGCCGATGGCGGCGCCCGCGTAGGGCGCGATGTAGAGCATGGGCGCGGTCTCGGATGCGTGCGCGCACACGACGGTGGTGTAGTCCATGGCGCCGCGGTCGCGCAGTTTCTGCACGACGCCCGCGACGGTCGATTCCTTCTGGCCGATGGCGACGTAGATGCACAGCACGCCGGTGTCCTTCTGGTTGAGGATGGCGTCGATGGCGATGGCGGTCTTGCCGGTCTGGCGGTCGCCGATGATGAGCTCGCGCTGGCCGCGGCCGATGGGCACGAGCGCGTCGATGGCCTTGATGCCGGTCTGCAGCGGGACGCTCACGCCCTTGCGCGCGATGACGCCGGGCGCGGGGCTCTCGATGGCGCGGCGCTCCGTCGTGCGGATCGGGCCGAGGCCGTCGATCGGCCGGCCGAGCGCGTCGACGACGCGGCCGGTCATTTCTTCGCCCACGGGCACGGACATGATCTGCCCCGTGCGGCGCACGCGGTCGCCCTCCTGCAGGTGGCCGTAGGGCCCGAGCAGGACGACGCCGATGTCCTCGCGGCCGAGGTCCATGACCATGCCGCGCAGCGTGCCGTCAAAGGCCAGCAGCTCGCCGGCCATGGCGTCGGCCAGACCGCGGATGCGGCAGATGCCGTCCGACAGGCTCGTGACGACGCCGGACTGGAACACGTCGATGCCGACGTGCGTGTCCGCGAGCTTGGCGCGGATGCAGTCAGCGAGGTCGGGCGTTTCCTGCGTGGTGTGCAGGACGCTGTTGGCCGCGTCCTGCTCGAGCAGGTCGAGCGCGTGGCGCAGCGTGCCGTCATAGTGCGTGTCGCCGATGCGCAGGCACACGCCGCCGATCAGCTCCGGGCGCACGGTCGTCATGACGGTGACGTGGCCGTAGGCGCGCGTGAGCGTGTCGGTGAGCGCGTCGAGCGCGGCGGCGCTCAGGGGCTCTGCCGATTCGACCGTCACGGTCAGCGTGCCGGTCTCGGCGAGGGCGAGCGCGTCGCTCGGCTGGGTGGTCAGGTGCTCGCCGATGTGGGCGAGAAAGTCGTCAACGAGGTTTGCGCGCGCGGGTGCGAACGCATCCTGCGCCAGCACGCCGGCGGCGGCCGCCGTGATGCGGCCAATGGCCGCGTCGCTCACGCGGTCTTCCATGTCGCTGCGCAGCTGCGCCTCGGTCTGCTGCGCGCTGCGGCGCACGGCCTCGGCCTGACGGGCGGTCTCGGCGTCGGCGGCCGCGGTGTTGGCCTCGGCCTGACGCTGCGCGTCCGCGAGCTGGCACTGCGCCTGCGCGTCGGCCGCCTGCTGCGCCTCGGCAATGTCCTCGGCGGTGTGGCGGGCCTGATCCTGCGCGTCGGCCGCGCGGCCGAGCGCCTCGGCAATGCGCTCTTTCCGGTCGCGGAAGAGCTTGCGGATGCGCTTACGCGTCAGGAAAAACAGCGCGCCTGCCAGCAGCAGGAAGTTGAAGACGGGGCCGATGGCTCTCAGAAATTCCATGGCGTCGGCGCCCCCTTTCGATTCATTTCATTCATGGTTCAGCCCTCATGCGCGGGGGCGACCCATTGGCGGATCTGCGCGGCATTGCGCTCGGCTGCGTCGCTGCCGAGCAGCCCGCCGGTCAGCGCCGTGACGAGCTCGGGCAGTTTCGCGTCCACGGCGGCGGCCGCGGCGGCCTCTTCGTCGCGCACACGCGCCCGCATGGCGCGTGTGGCCTGCGCGGCCTCCTGGTGCGCGCTCTGCAGCGCCTGGGCGCGCGCGCGCTCGGACGCGCTCTTGGCCTCGGCCAGCAGCGCGTCCGCCGCGGCGGCCTGTTTGCGCTGCGCCTCGCTGCGCGCGCGCGCGGCCGCGTCGAGCTGCTGCTGGGCGGTGCGCCCGGCGTTGAGCCCGTCCTGAATGCGCGCGTCGCGCGCGGCCATGAACGACACCAGCGGGTCAAACAGCAGCTTTTTCAAAACCACCAGCAGCACGAAAAAGCAGATCACCGTCCAGATCAGTTCGGAGATGTTGATGCTCAAAGCGTGTGCCTCCCTTGTTCCGGGCTTCTCAGCCGAGCTTGCCGATCAGCAGAAACGCGATCAGCAGGCCGTAGATCGTCAGCGATTCGAGCAGGCCCATGGCGATGATCATGTTCGAGCGGATGGTGCCGGCGGCCTCGGGCTGGCGCGCGATGGCGTCCATGGCGTGGGCGGCGGCAAGACCCTGGCCGATGCCGGGGCCGATGGTGCTGATGGCGATGGCGAGCGCGGCGGCGATCGCAATGATTCCGGTTGACATAACTCTTTTCCTCCTAATGTTTCTTAACGATCGAATCTTCTTTCCTTGCGTGGTTATGGGATGCAGGGCGTCACTCCTCGATGGCTTCCTCGATATAGATCGACAGCAGCATCGTGAACACGACGGCCTGGATCAGGCAGAACAGCAGGCTCAGCACCTGCATGAGCAGCGGCAGCACGAGCGGGAAGAGGTTGCCGAGCTCGTGCGTGACCATTTCCTCGCCGTAGAGGTTGCCGTACAGTCGCAGCGCGAGGGAAAACGGCCGCACGATCTGCTCGATGAGGTTGAGCGGCAGCATGAGCAGGAAGGGCTTGATGAAGCTCTTGAGATAGCCCCCCAGCCCGCGGCGCTGGATGCCGACGGTGTGCGTCATGCAGAAGGCGATGATGGACAGGCCCGCCGTGACGGACAGCGTGGCCGTCGGCACGGTGAACACCTGCCCCGCGCCGGGCAGCAGCCCGATGTAGTTGGACACGACGATGAAGATGAAAAACGTCGCCATCATCGGGAAGTAGCGCCGGGCATTGGCCGGGCCGAGGATGCCGCCGTAGAAGCCCTGCAGCTTTTCGACGGCCATTTCGGCGGCGTTCTGCAGCGGGCCGGGCACGTCGCGCAGCCTGCGCGTGGCCAGCCACGACAGCAGCGCCAGCACGGCGACGATGACCCACATGGTCACGACCGCGCCGGTCACTTCCAGCGGGCCGATGGAAAACAGTACATTCGTCTCACCCATTGGTGTCGTCCCTCCGTTCGTCCGCCGGGTCGGTATCCGGCGTGCGTTCCTGTGCAGTGTTTTCGGGCAGCTCGGCCGTCTCCGCGTCCGGCACTTCCACGCCCTCGGCGGGGATGGTGTCGTCCATTTTCCGTGCGAGGATCCACACGCCGGCGATGCTGCCGCCCGACAGGCCGACGGCCGTGCCGATGAGCGTGCCGGCCAGGGGCAGCGGCACGACCTTGCGCAGCAGGTACACGAGCACGAGCGCGGCGAGGTTGATGACCTGCCGCAGGCCGCTGGTGCCCATGACGGTGGCCTGGCTCTGCTTGGCGCGCTGCAGGCTGCGGCGCGTCAGCAGCGTGTTGCCGGCGGCCACGAGCAGGCCGAACACCAGTCCGGCCACGCCGCCGAGCAGATATTGTCCGATCGACATTTGCTGTCCCTCCCGATCTGCGGAAAACCCCGGCAATGCCGGGGCAATTTCTTAGCGAAAACTTAGCGGATACTTAACAGTATTCTACTATATCATGATGACGAAAAATTGCCAATACCTAATTTAATGATTTGAATAATTTTGTTGAATTCTACAAATAGCAGCAAAATGCCCCGGAACGCGCCATGCCGCTTCACAAACCGGGGGAAATAGTATATACTGTGGGGCAGAAAAAACCGCGGGTCCCGGCATCCCACAGGGCACCCCGCGGCGAAAAATCTTCCGAAAAGAGGGATACAGTATGAAATACATTCTCGTCATCGGCGACGGCATGGCCGACCATCCGCTCGACACGCTCGGCGGCCGCACGCCGCTCGAAGCATCGAAAAAAGACGCGATCGATGCCCTCGCGCGCCACGGCATCCTCGGCAGCGTGCGCAACGTGCCCGAGGGCTTCGCCCCCGGCAGCGACACGGCCATCATGTCCATCTTCGGCTGCTCGCCGCGCAAGTACTTTTTCGGCCGCGCCCCGCTCGAGGCGGCGGCGTCCGGCATCCGGCTCGCCCCCGGCGATGCGTGCTACCGCTGCAACATGGTCACGTATGCCGATGAGGACGTGCCGTTCGAGCACAAGCACATCATCTCCCACAGCGCGGGCAGCATCGAGGGCCGCGAGTCGGACGAGCTCGTGACGATGCTCTTTGACCACCCCGACTTCCGCCCGCTGGCCGAGCAGGCCGGCATGGTCATCCACAAGGGCTCGTCGTTCCGCCACCTCGCGGTGCAGAGCCACGTGGACATCAAGGGCATTCAGCTCGCTCCGCCGCACGACCACCTCGGCGAGGAGATCGGCCCCATCCTGCCCACCGGCTGCCCGAACGCCGACGTGCTGCGCGAGCTCATGCGCCGCGCGTTCGACATTCTCGACCAGCACCCGATCAACGTCGCGCGCCGCACCGCCGGCAAGCTCCCGGCCAACGGCGTCTGGTTCTGGGCCGAGGGCACGGCGGCCGCGCTGCCGAACTTCCCCGAGCACTACGGCTCGGACGGCGGCGTCGTCTCGGCCGTGCCGCTGTGCCACGGCATCGGCATCCTGACGGGGCTTGAGGCCGTCACCGTCCCGACCGCGACCGGCGAGTGGGACACCGACTACGCCGCGAAAGTCGCCGCCGCGCTGGGCGTGCTCAAAAAGCACGACTTTGTGGCCCTGCATCTCGAGGGCCCGGACGAGGCCACGCACAACCATGACCTCGAGCACAAGATCTATTCCATCGAGCGCCTGAGCGCCGACGTCGTCGCCCCCGTGACCGAGGCGCTGCGCGCTGCGGGCGAGGACTTCCGCCTGCTGCTGCTCTCGGACCACATGACGTATATGGCCAACGGCGCGCACGGCGCCGACCCCGTGCCGTTCGTGCTCTATGACAGCCGCGTGAGCGAGGGCTCCGGCCTGCCGTATTCCGAGGCCAACGGCCGCAAGGGCCCGTACGTGGACGACGGCGCGGAGCTGATGGATCTGCTCTTCGAGCTGAAAAAACTGTGACCGGCACGACGACGGAGGCCGCGTGGGCGAAGCTGAACCTGTCGCTGGACGTGCTCGGTGCGCGCTCCGACGGGTTTCACGACCTACGCATGGTCATGCAGAGCGTTGACCTGCACGACGACGTGACCGTCACGCTCGACGACACGGGCGTCTGCCGTGCCGAGACCAACCGCAGCTACCTGCCCTGCGGGGCGGACAATGTGGCCGTGCGCGCGGCGCAGGTGTTTCTCTCTCGCGCGGGGCTTACCTGCGGCGTGCACATCCGGCTGCACAAGCGCATCCCCGTGTGCGCGGGGCTGGGCGGCGGCTCGTCGGACGCGGCGGCCGTGCTGCGCGCGCTCGAGCGCCTGACCGGCGCGGGCTTCACCCGCGCGGAGCTCGAGGAGATGGGTGCGCAGGTCGGCTCGGACGTGCCGTACTGCGTCGCGGGCGGCACGATGCTGGCCGAGGGCCGCGGCGAGCGGCTCACGCCCGTCACGCTCATGCCGCGCATGCCGGTCGTGATCTGCAAGCCGGATTTTCCGATCTCGACGCCGGAGCTGTTCCACCGCGTGGACGCGCGCACCTCGCGCTGCCGCCCGGACACGGAGGGCATCTGCGCCGCGCTCGCCGACGGGGACATGCCCCGGCTCGCCCGCCGGATGTACAACGTCTTTGAGGACGTGCTCACCCACCGCGAGGGCGAGATCGTGGCCATCAAGAGCCGCTTGCTCGACGGCGGCGCGCTCGGTGCGGTCATGAGCGGCACGGGCTCGGCCGTGTTCGGCATCTTTGCCGATGCCGACAGCGCGGCGTATGCCAAGCGCCGGCTCGCGCGCAATTATGCCGAGTGCTTCCTGACCGAGACCATCGGCCGCCTGGAGATCTGAGCGTCCCCGGATTAAAACCGAACAAAACTGCCGATACTGAGCACAGATGCCCGGTACCGGCAGTTTTTTCATCACAGAAAGGCGGACATACGATGCATACCCATTCTCTCTCCATCCATCCCGATCCCGGCCGCGCGCTGCGCCCGTGGGAGCTGGCGCTGCTGCTGGCCGTGTGCGTGACGCTGCTGACCGGCACGTGGGCGCAGGCGCGCAGCCAGCTGCTCGCGGCCCGGCTCGTGCGGCTGCACGTGATCGCCGTCTCGGACGACGACGCCGAGCAGGCCGTGAAGCTGCAGGTGCGCGACGCGGTGCTGGCCTATCTCGAGCCGCAGCTGCAGGGCGTGACGGATGTCGATGCGGCGCAGCAGCTCATCGCGGGCGACCTCGACGGCATCGCCCGCGCGGCGCAGGCGGCGGCGGGGGAGCGGCCGGTGCGCGTGACGCTCGGCCCCGAGCACTACCCGACGCGCGACTACGGTACGTTCGCCCTCCCGGCGGGGGTGTACACCTCCTTGCGCGTGACGCTCGGCGCGGGCGCGGGGCACAACTGGTGGTGCGTCATCTTCCCGCCGCTGTGCGCGCAGGCGGCGGGATTGTCGGAGCAGGCGGTGCAGGCGCTCTCGGACGACGATGTGCGCCTCGTCACGGAGTCCGACGGCGGCTATGTCGTGCGCTTCCGGCTGCTGGAGCTGTGGGACGCGCTCGTGCAGCGGCTGAGCTGACGGCGCGGCGCGCAGATGGGACAGACAAAACAGCACCCGATCCCATGGGATCGGGTGCTGTTTTTTATCGTCCGCTCAGTAGCTGTACACGCCGCCGCCGATGAACTCGCGCAGCATGCTCTCGGGCGCGAGCAGGGCGGGGTCGATCGTCTCGAAGCGCTCGAGCGCCGGCAGGATGCTGCGGATCTCCGCATAGCGCTCCGCGCCCTCGGGCACGGCCGCGAGCAGGGGCGCGGCAAAGTTTTTCATAATGGACACCTCGCACGGGAACGACGAGTCGAACATCAGGTTCGCGCGCTCCTTGAACGGGGAGATGAAGCGCTTCTCGCCGCGGCGGACGTTGGCCCACATGTCCAGCGTCGCGGCGGCGGGCGTGCCGCGGAAGTTGCTGTCGCGCACGAGGCGGCGCAGCAGGCGCATCCACGTGCCCTTGAATATCTCCTGTCCGTCACCGTCGACGACGACGGAGCGCGCGCTGATATACAGCCGGAACGCATCCGGGCAGTAGGCGGCGATGTCGTCATTGAGCGCGTGGATGCCCTCGCACACGACGACCTCGTCCTTGCCGAGACGCATGGGCCGGCCGATCGGGCCGGACTGCACGCGCGTGACGAAATTGTAGCGCGGCAGATGGATCTCCTCGCCGCGGGCGAGCGCGTTGAGGTGCTTGCCGAGCAGGTCCATGTCCAGGCACGCGGGGGACTCGAAGTCGATGTCGCCCTCCGGCGTGCGCGGCGCGGTGCGCGGGTTCACGGTGCGGAAATAGTCGTCCATGGCGAGACTCTGGCTGCCGATGCCCATCCCGCGCAGAGCCTCGGCAATCTTCATGGCCGTGGTGGTCTTGCCGCTGCCGGACGGGCCGGACAGCAGCACGATCGGGCACGTGCGCACATTCTCGGCGATGGCGCGGGCCGCGCGCTCGATCTTTTCGGCATAGGCCGCGTCGCACGCATCCACGAATTCCTTGGGGTCAGCCTGGATGCGGCGGTTGATCTCCTGGATCTGATAGCTCATAGGAAAAATGCCTCCAGTTTTGCCTTGGCCGCGCAGATGCGGTCGATATTGGCGATGTATTCCGTGGGATATTTGGGGTCGATGTGCCGCTCGAGCCGGCCGCCGGGGCACACGAGTTTCGTCGAGGCGCCGCCGCCCATGGCGAGGATGCTGCACAGCTCCTCCATGATGCAGATGTTGTAGAGATTCTCCTGTCCAGGCCGCGTCCAGCCGACGTTTTCAAATCCGCCGGACATGAACTTCTGCCGGTAGAGGTAATACGGCGCGTAGCCCGCCGTGTCGAGCGCGGTATTGGCAAAGTCGAGCATCTCGCCGACCTGCGCCCCGTCGGGGACGGGCGCCGTCTGCTGCGAGAGGTCTGCCCCGCGCTTGCGCGAGAGCGTGTGCACGGTGATATTTTCGGGCGCGAGCGCGAGCACCTGCTCGAGCGTGGTGCGAAAGCCGTCCGGCGTGTCGCCGGGCAGGCCGGCGATCAGGTCCATGTTCACGGCAAAGCCGCCGGTCGTGCGCACGAGCTGCAGCGCGTCATAGATGTCCTGCGCCGTGTGGCGGCGGCCGATCGTTTCGAGCACGCGGTCGTCGAGCGTCTGCGGGTTGACGCTGATGCGGTCGACCCGGTGCGCGCGCAGCACGTGCAGCTTGTCGGCCGTGATGGTGTCGGGCCGGCCGGCCTCGACGGTGAACTCGCGCAGGGCGCTGAGGTCGAATGCCGCGTCGAGCTGCGTGCACAGCGCGTCGAGCTGGCGCGCCGAGAGCGTGGTCGGCGTGCCGCCGCCGATGTAGAGCGACACGACGCGCAGACCGGCGCGGTGCACGGCCTCGGCGGTCGCCGCGATCTCGCGCGCGAGCGCCTGCAGAAATTCCGGCACGAGCGCCATGCTCTTTTCCACCGACTGGCTCACAAAGCTGCAGTAGGCGCAGCGCGTCGGGCAAAACGGGATGCCCACGTACAGGCACACGTCCTTTTCGCCGAGCGAGTCCATGGCGCGCAGCGTAGCGTGGGCGGTGCGCACGACGAGCGCGGCGCGCGCGGGCGCGACGTCGTAGTGCCGCTCGAAATAGCGCGCGGCCTGCACATCGCCCATGCCCTGCGCGAGCAGGGGGGTCATGAGCTTGCCGGGGCGCACGCCCGTGAGCATGCCCCACGGCCGGTGCGGCAGGCCGATGCCCATGGCCGCGCGGTAAAACGCGCGCTTGACCGCACCCTGCAGCCGCCGGTCGGTCTCGTTGGGGTCGGTCAGTTCCTCGTTGGGCACGCTCGTGCGGCCGTTGGCCGTCCGGCCCTGATAGACGAGCACGCACGTCGCGGTCGTCACCTTTGCGCCGGACATGAGCCGCAGCTCCGCGCGGTCGCCGGTCGGCCGGCCGTCCGGATACACCGGGCGCTCATCCGGAAACAGCGTCAGCAGCATCTGCTCCGCCGCGTAGCGGTAATCATGTCCGATCAGATAGAGATTCATGGTTTTCAGTTATCTCCTTTTCCCGTGTCAGGTCAGGAGCGGTCCTTGGCCTTGTTCTTGAGTTCTCTGGCCTTTGCCTTCAGGGCTTTGGCCAGCTGCTTGCGGCGCTGCGCGTGCTCATGCACACGCGTGAAGGCCGGGCCGTTGGTCTTGCCCTCGCGCAGCGCCGGGAACGCCTGCGCGATACGCTCGTGCACGATGTTGCGCTGACCCAGCAGCTCCTCGCGGCGCTGCAGCAGTTCGCTGCGGCGGGCCAGCAGTTCGCTGCGGCGCATGAGCGAGTTCTCGGCGCGCTTTTCTGCGATCTGCTCGCCTTTTTCCTTCGCGTCGGTGTAAACCTCCATGCTGCGGTCCTTCACGTCCGAGGCGCGAATATAGATCTCCTCGCCGATCTCGTCGGAGATGGCCGTGAGCGAATCCTCGATGGCCTGCAGGGCGCGCAGCTTCTTCGGCAGCTTGCGGATCTCCATGGCGGTGATGATGTTGTCCGTGATCCACAGGACGCTGAACGTGCCGAGCAGCGCCCAGCCGAGCTTTTTCGGGATGAGGTCGACGACCTTGGCCACGAGCGGCTGGAACACATCGACCACGAACACGCACGCCAGCCCCCACAGCACCGAAAACTCCAGACACACGTAGCCCTTGATGTTCAGCGGGCGCTTGGAGTAGTCCCACCACTTGTCGTGGAACACTTTTTCGAGCACCCAGCCGGTGAGGTATTCGATGGCGCTCGTGAACAGTACGCTGCCGCCGAACAGCAGCCAGAAGCTGCTCTTGAGCGGCCCGAGCACGAGCAGTACGCTCATCACGCCGAAGCCGTAGATGGAGCAGATCGGGCCGTTGACGAAGCCGCGGTTGACGAACTTGCCGTGCGCGACGGCGGCGAAGGCTACCTCGGAGCACCAGCCGAGAAAGCCGTAAATGTAGAAGTACCAGAGGATCTGGAACCAGGAATAGGGCACAAGCACGGAAAAAACTCCTCTCAGATCTGGGTGCCTGCGGTGATACTGACCCAGTCTCATCATGATGGTTCAAAGATTATAACATAATGCTCCGGGCATTTCCAGTCTTTCCGGCGCGGATGGGGACAAAAGCAGCAAAATGGACAAAAACACAGCGGAGTGCCTTTTCAAGCCTTCCCCTTTGAGGAGAAGGCTTGAAAAACTGCCATCTGCCTTTGTTTTTTCGTGCGCAAAAGCGGAGCGCACGACGGTGCGCTCCGCTTGGAAAACCGGGGATTTACTTGATCGTCAGCAGCAGCTCGCCGGCCTTGACCGTCTGGCCGCCCTTGACAAAGACTTCGTCGATCGTGCCGTCCATGCGGGCGACGACGCTCGTCTCCATCTTCATGGCCTCGATCACGGCGAGCACGTCGTTGACCTTGACCTGATCGCCGGGCTTGACGTTGACCTTCGACACCATGCCGGGGATGGATGCGCCGGCATGGCTCTTGTCGTTCGGGTCGGCCATGACGACGGTCTTGGCCGTGTCGGTCGCGGTCGGATCGGGCACGGCGACCTCACGGCGCATGCCGTTGAGCTCGAACTGCACGTTGCGCGTGCCGTCGTCGTTGCGGTCGCCGAGGCCGATGTACTTGATCATGAGGGTCTTGCCGTCCTCGATGTTGATCTTGTTCATCTCGCCGACGGCCATGCCGTTGAAGAACACGTGGCTGCCCATGCGCATGATGTAGCCATACTCCTTGCGGTGGCGGATGTACTCCTCATAGACCTTCGGGTACATGGCGTAGGAGATGAGGGAGCGCGGCTCCTCGTAGTTCGGGTAGAACTTGCGGATCTCGCTGCGCAGCTGATCCCAGTCAACGGGCGGCAGCAGGTCGCCGGGGCGGCCGGTGATCGGCTTCTCGCCCTTGAGCACGACGCGCTGCAGATCCTTCGGGAAGCCGCAGGGCGGCTGGCCCATCATGCCCTTGAAGTAGCTCACGACGCTGTCGGGGAAGGCGAGGGTCTCGCCGCGCTCGACGATGTTTTCGGGCGTGAGGTCATTCTGCACCATGAAGATCGCCAGGTCGCCGACCATTTTGGACGACGGCGTGACCTTGATGATGTCGCCGAGCATGATGTTGACGGTGCGGTACATCTCCTTGACCTCCGCGAAGCGGTGGCCGAGGCCGAGCGACTCGACCTGCGGCTGCAGGTTCGTGTACTGGCCGCCGGGGATCTCGTAGCGGTAGATATCGGTGACGGGCACTTTGAGGCCCTTGTCGAAGCTCTCGTAGCGCAGGCGCACGTCGGCCCAGTAATCGGCCAGCTCCTGCAGGCGCTGCGGGTCAAAGCCGGTGTCGCGCTCCTGACCGCGCAGGGACTCGACGACGGCGTTCATCGACGGCTGGCTCGTGAGGTTGGCCAGCGGGCCGATGGCGGTGTCGACCACGTCCACGCCGGCCTCGGCCGCCATGAGATAGGTCGCGATCTGGTTGTCGGTGGTGTTGTGCGTGTGCAGGTGGATGGGGATGCTGACGGTCTCCTTGAGGCGCTTGACAAGGGAGTAGGCATCCATCGGCAGCAGCAGGTTCGCCATGTCCTTGATGCAGAGAGCGTCCGCGCCCATCTGCTCGAGCTCCTTAGCGAGCTTCACGAAATAATCCTCATTGTGGATGGGGGAGATGGTGTAGGAGAGAGTGGCCTCGACCTGACCGCCGTATTTCTTCGTGGACTTGATGGCCTGCTCTAAGTTACGCACATCGTTGAGCGCGTCGAAGATGCGGATGATGTCGATGCCGTTATCAATGGATTTGCCGCAGAACTCGTCGACGACGTCGTCAGCATAGTGCTTGTATCCTAAGATGTTCTGGCCGCGGAAGAGCATCTGGAGCTTCGTGTGCGGCAGGTGGGCGCGCAGCTGGCGCAGCCGCTCCCACGGATCCTCATCCAGAAAACGCAGGCAGGCGTCGAACGTGGCGCCGCCCCAGCACTCGAGAGAGTAGTAGCCGATCGAGTCGAGGATTTCGCAGGCGGGGAGCATCTGTTCGAGCGTCATGCGCGTGGCAGCCTGCGACTGGTGCGCGTCGCGCAGGATGGTGTCGGTGATGAGAAGGGGCTTGTTCGATAAGAATTCCATAGCGGTGTGAGGACATCCTTTCCTAAATTTAATATTTAGTTTAGCACAGCAGCGTGGGAATGGCAAGGGAACTTTTGTCAATGATTTCACATTTTTATCGAATGATTCAGAAATAATGATACATTGAATGAAAAATGTCTGAATGCGAGTCAAAGAATGCTTGACGGCCCTGCGGCGATATGATATACTGCCCCTTACTTTGAGGGAGTAGATGGCGTCAACTGCTTTAGATGGCGTGGCAAGTCAACAGACTGACCGCTTTTGCGGTCTGGCTTGTCTTAAACAACGAGACTCAAGTATGGCTTCGCTGTACCTGTGTCTCTTTTCTTATGCTCAGGTGCGGTATCGCGCCTGATTTTTTGTTGTTTGGAGGATCTTACCGTGACATTTTTCGAGCTGTTCCTCATCGGCATCGGGCTTTCGATGGACGCCTTCGCCGTGTCGATCTGCAAGGGCCTTTCCATGCAGAAGATCGACAAAAAGTATACGCTCTGCATCGGCCTCTTTTTCGGCGGCTTCCAGGCGCTGATGCCGCTGACAGGCTACCTTCTCGGCAGCCAGTTTTCAGGGTATATCGAGCGCTTCGACCACTGGATCGCTTTCGTCCTGCTCGCGCTGATCGGCTTTAACATGATCAAGGAGAGCCGCGAAGAGGAAGAAGAGGAAAAGCCCTACGCGGGCGTCAACTTCAAGGAGCTGCTGATTCTCGCCGTCGCCACGAGCATCGACGCGCTGGCCGTCGGCGTGACGTTTGCTTTTTTACAGGTGAATATTGTGTCTGCCATCACGATCATCGGCTGCACGACGTTTGTGATCTCGATTGCGGGTGTGTACGTCGGCAATG
>ERZ827469.945-NODE-945-length-29349-cov-3.945040_pt1 | contig 29349 bp, 37 predicted proteins | sample MGYA00519917_ERZ827469 | MGnify/ENA primary metagenome ERZ827469 (study PRJEB31778, sample SAMEA3449314) | human gut metagenome | biome: human gut; feature: human-associated habitat; material: faeces | place: United Kingdom | collected 2010/2012 ... | reverse complement strand
AGAGAAATCCGCTACCTCGCCCACTGACTGCTGTGAAGGCATTTGACGCCCGGTAACCTCCAGCGTTCCGCCGTTGTTGATGTACTCATCGGCCAGCGTGCCGCCATCTGGGCTACGCACGTAGATGGTGGAGCCTTCCGGGATATTCGCAATATCGGCCTGGGCTGCTGCCAGCGTCATGTACTGCCGACTGAGAGGGATCAGGTTCTGCCGCGTTGCCTCTACAACAGCAGCACCATCTGCTGCTATTTGCTCGCGCTGATCGGCAGACTTTTGCTCTATACCGGCCATAGTGTCGCGCTCAATTCCGGTTCTCGTTGTTACACTCAAATCGGGTGAGTTAACAAAAATATCAATTGTCGTGTTATTATCCCATGCATCAGGCATGTCTGATGACGGGACGGCATTGCCCGTATTATATTGAGTCATAGTTTCACCAAAGGTGGAGTATAATAAATTATTGACTTAATGCTGGAGGCGTGAAAATGCCATTTTTACATGAGCCTCCTATGCTAAATGGCTTATCACCACATTTTATTACGGTCATCCCCTCTGGCGGCATCCATTCCTCCGCCCCATCCCAGACAATAATATTTACGACAATTCCATCACTATCAATAACTGCCCATGCATTATTATCCATTATGCATACTCCTCAATAATAACAACTCCATCACGTCCTGATGCTCCGGGATTCAAAGGTTGTGATACGCCATTAGAACAGCCAGACGCACCAGAACCGTAACCGCCACCAGTATTTGCAGGCGTATTAATCGCCGGAACAGAACCGCCCACCCCTAATTGGCTATTTGCACCTCGAGATCCGGCAGCGTAACTGGTGGATACAGCAACAGCTGCCTCAGAACCAGATCCAGAAGTACCTATAATATTCCACCCTGTCGGGCTATTTGAGTTTGTATTTGCCACAGGCTGGAATGGAGGGTTGGCCGGTCCTGCTGGCAATCCAGCCTTGCCTCCAGGCGCTGAGATAAGAGTGCCTACGGATGTTGTCCCACCATCCCCTCCGTTTGGTGAAATTGCTGTGCCACCCACGCCACCGCTGCCAATCGTCACCGTGGCCGATGATAATGCGGATACATCGTAGATGCCCTCAGCATATGCGCCAGCCCCGCCGCCATTACTTATCGAAACCTGCCCAGCGGCGGTAGCCGGAGCAGCAGAACTTCCAGCCCCCGCTCCCAGAGCTCTGATGCGCCATCTTTTTGCACCGGCTGATTTAGTAATTAGCGCGCTACTGGTGACAACTTGCACACCCAGAAGGCGACCTGGCATACTATTTTTAAGGTTAGAAAGAATTGCTGCTGTATTACCGTTATCCAGCACATCTACATTTGCTGAGTCTGCGATAAATTGAGCAAGGACGTTAGCCATTACCGTAGCCTGCCTGAGAGCTTTATTCACCTGTGCTGAAGAAGCCTTACCAGATGAAAATCCGCTAACTAACGCAGCAAGGGCTAAATAATCAGCCTGAGAAATTACGTTTGCGCTGTTTCCATTTGCAAAAGCTTTAAAATCATTGGTAGGCATTATAAATCTTCTCCCCAGTTTCCAGAGTCAAATCCGGATATATATTCGTTATCTACATCAAAACCAAAAAAAGAATAACCACCATTTGACGGCATCTGTATTTCTCTCACTTTTACACCCGCAGCTTTAACGGTCATATATCCGTTTTGGATAGCCCACCACAGTTCAGCATTAACCTGATCGATGGGATTCAGGTCATAACGAGATGGAATGTAACCGGGAGGTAATGCGATGAATGGCCCCTTATTAACTGCACTATCGAGAATCATCCTGTCAATTTCACTGATAACAACCGTAGGGTCAGGAAGTATCCATATAGAAATGGACATATCCTGATTATCGACAATTGCCATACGAATACCCGATCCTGTCAGGGCATTGTCGAGAATCTCAGGCAATGTGTCGTTCTGCCCGTTCCAGTTATTAATAGCAATTTTGACTTTTAGCACCAGTCGATAAACTTCGTCACTCAGGTCAAGAAACCCATCATCAGGATCGAAAGGTCCCTGCCAGACGCCCTGGTCCCAGCCAAGTTTTTCTGTATCCCACGAGAAATACACGCCAGAGATAGGCGTCCTGACCCTGCGCTTGCGGCCTATCCATTCACCCAAAATATCCAGCTGCTGGCCGATGGCGGTATCAATGTCAAAATCCTGAATCATGCCTGTCATTGCAGCTGAAACGTCGATTAACGGTCGCGTTGAGAGGTCGATGTGTGCAAAAAACTTAGGTTTCCCTGCGTGATAGTTCGTTATCCTGTCAGTGTATTTACTCATACAGACACTTCCAGATTAATGTCCGCAACCCTGCAGGATGCGGAGTGATCGAAATCTATTACGATATTGGTCGCTGCCACTCCTGCCGAAGAGGTACCAATCAGCAATTCGGTAATGTCGTAGTATCTGGAATTTCCGCCGCTAACTACGCCCAGGTTTGCCGGAGAGTAAATGCGGCTCAGCAGGACACTGGTGCCAATGGCCAGCGAGTTGATATACGCAGCCACGGCTGCTTTTATCTCGTCCCCTACCTGCGAGGTGTATCCCGTCAGTGGACTGATGGTAATTTTCACAAAAACAGGAACATCAACTGGTCGTGAGAATCCGACAGGGTGAGGGCTCCCGTACTTATCTGGAACGATAATTACCGTACTACCAAATGGTGTGGAACCCTGACCTTTAACTCCGCGAAGAGTGTTAGCAATGACTGTTGCGTCACCTCCTTCGACAATGGCGGCTATCGAGTGTGGAGGGAGGCCATTAGCATCAGGTGTGTCCTGATCGTTCTCATACAGCTTGTGACGCGTTACGCCCTCAATATTTGCTATCGCTCCGTCAACAGCTTCAAATGGCGTGACAGACGGCAACGCAACGCTCTGAGATTGTCGTACACGTAGTTCAGCATTAGTTTCAGCAGCGACACCCACAGTGGCCGCCAGCGGGTTAGTCGCTGACACCCATCCTCGTGTCGGGGTATTAATTTTATTAACTGAACCCGCCAACGCAGCAACTGCTCCCGGAGTGCCGCAAGTAGCTGTAGCAATCGCCGTCCCATCAATACCGATCACCACCTGTGCAGGAAAGTTCCAGATGATACCGTTAGTATCTTTAACAGAACCGTTTGTGATGATCGTTCCTGGCTCGCCCACCAGCAATTCATCGACTGTAGAATTTGTCGCAGCCCGGCGAGATATACCGTTAATTTTGACGTTGCTCGTCAGTGCGTCATTCAGTGCCGTCGACGGGGAAAATGAGCGGTAAACTGTTATGGCGGTGTTATTGGCATCGTGAATGGCCAGAGCCACCAGCGCCACCATCTGTCCGTCTTTGCTGTCGGGATCGAGATAGGAATCACTGCCGTAAATCTGCTGAAAATATCCCGTTATGGTATCCAGTACCGTTTGATAATCGGGCGCGCTTATCCCCTCAGCGGTTACCGTTGCCGATAAGCCGAGTGTGTCGAGGTCCAAAGACATTACGCCTCCGAGGTTACTGTGGTTGTCCCGTAGATAGTTTCTACTGTTGCTGTGAACGTTACACGGCGCGTACGGCCGTCAACTTCGGTGTTAAATTCCGTGATAGAGCTAACGCCCTGCGTTTCCAGGATGCGCCGGCGGATAGCCAGGTTGTAGGTATCAGGCCGTTGCTTACCGAGTACGGACTGAATCCACGGCGTACCCTCCGTGGTATCAAGGAACCACTGACCGTACCAGAGCAGGAAGCGCGTTTTAATGGCCTGCGCGACGGCCTCAGGAGAGTTTACCAGCCAGGTATCATCGCCCTGGCCGAAGGTGTAATCCCCGTCATCATCTTCTCTTCGATATCGCATATCACCCTCCGAGTGGTGCTGTGCTGCTGCCACCAGATTCAACGCCACCATGCGTATGCTTATCGACGACTGAGCCATCCACCAGCTGCAGGCGGCCATCAGGTAGAATTTGAAGTCCGTTCAGGTTAAAGCCACCCGGTGCCGTTCCGCTGATTGCTCCGCTTTCAGGATTAAGGCTCAACTTTGCCGACCCATCATCGCTGCGCAGCTCTACCGCGCTGGTACTGATACCGCTGATTTTCTTCGCCTGCGACTGTGGGCCCACGATACAAAACGCATCCGATAAATCGTGCATGCGCCCGTCTACCGGTTCCTGTATGCCCCCGCTCTGCCACCAGAAATCAATGCAGCGGTCGGCAAAGATAACCAGGCACTCATCACCTTCTTTGATCGGGAAAGTCAGCGTACAGCCGCCGCCACGAGGAAAGACGACGGGAACATCCACCAGCAGCGGATAGTCCTTTGTGCTTTTGTTGCCGTCGTTGTCACGCTCGATGTAGCGGATCGCCGGCTGAACAACAGCCGTAATTGATTCGGGGTCGAATGACTGGATGATACCAGGTAGCGCAACGCGCAACTGTTCGTTTAGTGTCTTCCGTTCAGACGCCAGAACCTCCGCCAGTGCACCACTACGGGTTTTATCGGATACGGCCATTTGCTTTACTCCGGGCATTAAAAAACCCGCCGAAGCGGGTCTGTTTTATGTATTAGTAAAATCTAAGACGCAACTAATAGTTCTTTATTATTTTGGGCTTCTTCTGCTATCTCAAGAGAGCGGTAGTATTGCAATGCAGCGGGATCTGCAACGTATTCAACTTTACCGTGATGCTCCTCAACGCACTGAATTATTTTGTTTAAGTCCGTTTTAAAGAACTCTTTGCGAAGGTTAACCTTATTCATTCGCTCACTGCTTAGTTTGTTATGCAATGCATACTCAAGGGCTGGCGCATCGTCACAGCTAATCATTGCGTGCACATCGAATTCGAATGGCACGCTTGCTCCGCTTAGCTCACTTACTCGGTCGAGTGGCTCAAGGCGGCGCGTCATGCCTATTTTGAATACATTTTCACCAAATGAACCGATATTTGAAATGATATAAACATGGCCCTGTTTAGTCATCTGAGCCATTGATTTCGCTCGCTCATACTGCTTGTGAACGTCCTCAATCTCTTGCTCCAACTGACGGCGGGTTTCTTCTAGTTCCTGGCGGTGTTCTTCATCAGCAGCCAATAGCGCTTCTTCTACTGCTTTGCGCCGTGCTTCAAGCTCTTGCTCTTTGGCTTCAGCTTCTTGTTGCTGCCTTTCCAACTCTTCAGCACGCTGCCTTTCCTCTCGCATTTGACGTTTAATTTCATTCTGGGCGTCACGCTCATCCTGTGCAGCCTGCAGTTCCAGGACCTTATCCCTAAATTCTTTTTCTACCACCTTCCAGTCAGAATGGTCGCGTAGTTGGAAGAAATCATATTTAGCAATTAACGTCTGGTAAATTGCTTTTTCTCTTCTGATATCTTCGAGTTTTTTCTCGAAGTTTCTCAGAGTGACAGAAGCGAGAAGGGTCTTACGTTTGTATCGGTAGGTATCATCAAGAACCTTCTGTATCTCTTCTTGTGCTGAGTGGTGCTGTTCACGGAATATGGTTTCAAAATCAAACGCAAAATCGACAGCCTTACCGAGGATTTCCTTACTTTTTATCCTATTTATCTCGATAATCTGCCTGAGCTCGTTTTTCAGATTGTTATGCTCAACTTCACGAGCAATATCTTTATTCTTATACTTTTCAATTACTTCTTCTTTTTCTTCAATTTCAGCCGCCAGTGATTTTTGATTCCTTAGCTCAAGATACTCAACAACCTTTTTATGTTTGCTTATCAAATACCTATAAGTTATATAAGCACCTATAGCGGCCCCCACTCCTAAGACTATCAATATTGGATACAGCGCTTCCATTTACAGTTACCCCAGAATTAACAATTAGAATCATCTGGAATATACAGGATCTAACCTTTGGAGCGCCATACCAAGGCGGCCTTATAGCTTAGCCAGAGACCTTTTTGCAGGGGAAGGAACCTATGATCTTCGGGGCATCCATGCTGTTTTGCAGTAGCTGGACATTGAGGAATGCCTTTCCGTCGCGCTTTACAAACTCAAAGCCATAGTTGTTGCCATCACGCGCAGGCATAAGGCCCATGTCCATTTTCATGTTCGCGTAGTCGCCACTCTTACCCAAAAACTTTATTTTCTGAGATGTGACTGTTTCTCCGTTGATAACGGTCATTCCATCACCTGTCATCACATAATTTCCACACTGAATTGCAGCCATTACTGGGGTTGAAATCACCGAGAACAACGCCAAACAGAAAATTTTCATTAAAGCCCTCTTTCCCTCGCCGATGAGGAAACAAGATCCATCGCGCCACGCGCTTCACACATCATATCCATGTACCACGCCTGGCCCCTTGTATCTCCAGTGTACATAATGCCGCGCACAATATAAACGCCGTCAGTAGCAATACTGGCTGGCTGCGCAGTGGTGCCTTCTACGGTTATGTTGCCGTTGTTGTTCTGGTCGGTGATGCGCCCCTGAGTCATGGCGATATCGTTATTGCCCAGCACAGTGCGATAGACAGATGCCTGATTCAGCTCGATCAGGCCATTGACGCGGATGTTAGGGTTAATCAGGCAGCGGACGTTAACACCACTACCAATGGTCTGCTGAGGCATGCCGATAAGGCCGGTGGCGCTGTTCAGCTTAATGGCTTCGTGAACAACCTCATTTATCGCCACCATTTCCCGTTTGCCGTCGACAAACATCCAGTCAGCCTTGCATTGCTCGGCGACGTTATCCATCAGATACCGGGTCATGCCAAAAAGCACCCTGCCACGAGGAAACACCGTTGCGGGCATGGCGGGCGTGTTCCCCTCCGTGGCTCCGTTAGCATTGAAGTCCTTCATCAGTGCTGCATTGACGTCAGAGACTGTATAACCAGCCGCCAGCGTCTGCGCGGTGATCGAGGTAGCAAATGCCCGGTCTGAATCCGCCGCCTGAATGAGGACAAAACTATCAACGGGGTTATCTTTCCCGGTGATGGTGTAGCGGATTTCCCCGTCGAAAATCAGCCCATAATTTCGACCATCCATCTGCCCGACTTCATCTGGGTTTACTGTTCTGGCGACACCGACCTGGCTGGCTGGAACTTCAGCTGCAATCCCATCGTAACCAGCGATAACCCTAATCCGGGAGAATTCCTCTCCGACGATCCGGTTTACGGTATCAGCTGAAAGGTTATAGATTTTGAAAGTACCTACTCGCGTTTCGCTGCTGAGATTAAACCAGTCGATAGTAAAAGTGCTCTTGAAGCTACCAAAATCAGTAGCGTTACCCTTCGAATCGACTAATTGCAATTCGAAGTGCCGCATCCAGTTCTGAGACATTTTTACTCCGTTACCGCATAAAGATGGCTATAAATCCCCAGATCGGCCTCAGTGGGATTTTCGCTGGATTGGTTGTCACTGCCCACATAAAGCGAAAAGCCAAGCCCGAGATAGCGATACTGCGCCAGCAGGTCGGCGCCGGTGATAAGCGGGATCCCCTTTATCAGGTCCGCACCGCTGCTATCCATAATATCCAGACACCAGAAAGCAGCACGCCAGGTCACAGCCATTTGCAGACTTTGACCTGCCAAAGATATGGAGAATCGCTGGTTTTCAGGGGAAAGAGGGATTTCGCTGATCGTCATTTACCCTCCCGCTACAAAGCCACTTAACCGGCTCAATATTGATTCATTTTTTTGCACTGGCGTTTTCACCCCGGAGTTTTGCACGGCTGAGGTGTTCGCCCCTAACTTCATATTGGACTTTGGAGCCACCTGCGTGGTGGTTGTGCTTGTGATAATCACTTCCCGGAGCGTCAGCACAGCAGAGAGAATATTTTCCGACGTCCTGTCGGTAGTGACCTCAAGCGCACGAATCAGCATATTGGTGTAAATCCGCTTACCGGTCACCACATCTAAAGGCACCCTGCTGCTCTGCAGATCTAACAGCTCCTGATACGTCTCCTTCGGACCAATACCTACGCTCAGCCCAAGAGAAGATGTATCCATGAAGTCAAGCAAGGAACCGCCACCAGCGAAACCGACCTGCATTACCACTTCCGAAGGACGTCGAAATGCATGGTCGGAAATTGCTGCGCCAACCTCTACGGGGTGCTCGGTGATTTCAAGCGAGTCATTATGTTTTTCTGAAATAACGACACTGGGGACTATCAGCCCGATCCGCCTGCTCTGCTGCTGAAAAAGAGTAGAAAGAATATCCATCATCCTGCTCCAGTTTGGTTATTTCTCAGCACCCTGGCATTAGCATCAAGCTGGCGGCGACTGACTTCCTGCCCAATTTCCTGAGCATTACCGCCATAGATGTTGTAGGTGTTTTGCTGATTCACCTGCGCTCCAGCAGCCTGATGGGCAAGCGGGCTATTCCAGTTCGAATATCCCTCTTTGCGGGCCATAGACTGCATGAGCATAGCCATCGTATTGGGGTCGGACAGGTTTAATGCTGCCGTCGGCGATACACCCATCCAGCCAGCAACATCACGGGCATATTTGGCAGGATCGTTGTTATCTGCCGCAGGTGCCCAAGTGCTGACGATATCCATGATAGTCTGCAGGCGGCGCCCGGTCGTTTTACCAGTAAAGTACCGCATGAGCTGGTTTTTCATGGCCTCCCAGCCTTCCAGCGCAGAACCAAACGCACGAAAGCCACCACCGCCTACGGGCCGAATATTGCCAGGGTTATTGTTGCGATCTGCAAGCGTATTCCCGTCGCCACGGAAGAAACGGCCTATGCTGCGCGGGTCAAATCCGATCTTATCCTTTATCCAGTCAGCTGCGCTATTGGCACTGTCAGAAACGCCGGGCAGCGCATCAGGCTGGTTACTGCCTTGTTTGAGGAGAGCCCTGCCAATGCTTGCAGCATCCGACCAGCGACCGTCCTTGATAGCGTTAAGCAGGTCGCCGATCATGCTCAGCATCTTGCTAAACTCACCCATCTGGGAAATGAAGTTGCTGAAATCCCATTTCAAAGACCAGGATTTAGGGTCGATATTGAGCAGCTTTGCCAGCGCTTTCCCGAGATCGAGGACAGTCTGTTTCAGGTCACCGACCATCTTCAGTGCTGCGTCTACTTCAGGCTTCCATTTCCCCCAGTCAATGAGGCTTCTACCGCCCTCCTTCCAGGTCTGGTAATCCTCCCATAGCAAAGCGATGGCAGCGGCAAGACCGAGAACCCACGTAATCGGCGATGCAAGCATAGCGCGGTTGAGCATCCACCAGGCAGCGGTAAGCGCCCCAATCAGTTCGATCAGCTCCTGCGACTGCTTATCAAGAGAGTCCCACCAGTCGCTGATACTCTGACCCAACTGGATGAGGCGGTAAATTACCCTCCCTACCATCTCACCAGCCCAGAGAATGCCTTTCACCGTACCGGTTATTGCGCCTTCAATTTTGGGGAAGTTGTCCAGTATCTGGCGACGCAGCCTGTCAAGAGAACCAGCAAGGCCATCAGCGAGGCTGGAGCCTATTTTATCCCGCGCCATGCCTGCCATTAGCCCGAAGGAGCGCAGCGAGGTCATGAACTTGTTTGAGCTGACGGCGGCCACATCGGCGTTATAGCCGATCGCCTTCGCTATCGCGTTGTATTCGCCACTAAACTGACCGATGCCGCGACGCATTGCCATCAGGGTGTTTTCATCCAGACCCAGCATCTGAGCGTACTGGTTAGCGCGGTAATAGGGCATGGTGCTGAGACGTTGGCCGACGCCGGTAAAGATCGTCGCCATATCCCGCATGTTGCCGCTGGCATCACGCGTTTGAACCCCCAGCCGGTTAAGGAAACCCTCAGCGCCGGGATTGTTACGCATGAACCTGGCCAGACTTTCGAGAGAGCCGCGGGCCCCGTCGACACTGCCGCCAACCTGACTAACCGCATACCCAATCTGCTTAATGCCCTCCACCGTCGCACCGGTACGCTGAGAGGCCCAGTACAGATCGTCGAGGCCGCTGGCAATTTTGGCGGTAAATGCCACGACGGAAAGCGCCGTCGCTTCAACTTTGATGCCCAGCTCAATCGCTTTAAGCGTTGTCCCGGCAACGACGGCATCGAATTTTCTGGCGCCAGCCTCATCAACCTTGAACCCGAGCGAGATCAGAAAGTCCTTGAGCGTTTCAGCGTTCATTAGCCTCTCTCCATTTCGCTATACGGTTTTCGTTATCGGCTTTCAGGTCAAGCCAGTCATTCATACGGGCAATATCAGCCAGATCGACTGACCCATCTTTCAGGGCGGTGTAAGGGATGAGCCCGGCATCCACCGGGCGCATCAGGAAATCCTCACCTTCTGGCATGGATTCCAGGACGGGACCTATGGCTGGGTAGGCGTCCCGCTGCCGGGGAGTTCTTTCAAAAAATTTCCCAGGCTGTCGGCGACCACCCGCGCCACCAGCTGTAGCATCGTGAACAGGTCGATATCGTCGAACATCAGCGCGCCCTGATCGAAAATTTTCACCCACCCTTTTTCATGCTGGCGCATAACAACGCCGAGGCACGGATGAATAACCGCGTTAACGTCCTCTTCAGGCAGCGCCGCCAGCGTATCGGCAATCTTCGGCAAAACGATATCCAGAGCGTTGAACGCCGTTTTCTCCCCGAAAACCAGCTTACCCTCACTGTCTCTGACCATCATGGATTTCAGCGTGCCAAAGTCAGAAACCAGCCCGGCCAGCACCGGGAGCAGTTTGCGGCTAACCTTCAACTGCTGGAAAACATCGAGCTTTGCGGTGCGGTATTTAACGCCTTTGATTTCAAATTCCATCTGTTAAAACTCCCCAAGCAGCTGATCAATCTTGCCGCAGTCAAAGACCCAGGAAACCGTATTGCCGACTTTGGCGTTAGCGTGATCGGGTTGCTTCTGGAAAGCACAAGAACGCGCTGTAGTGGTATCACCTGATACTTTGTTGCGAATGACAATGACGTTATTGCCCCACGTCGCCGAGGACAGGCTCTGTGCGTTGTACATCAGCGAGAGCTTTTTGTTTACCGGGGAGGTTTTCAGCAAAGTTACCGTGATAGTGCCGCTCTTTCCGGCGTGCAGGCTGTGCATCACCTCGCCATCGGCGCCGATGGTCATGGTGTTTTTGGCCTCTGTCATTGTGACAGTAATGCCCTCTTCTGCGTTCGCTGAGCCGTAGCCAAGCTCAACTAACCCTGTAGGCCCTGCGAGAGAGGCCGAAACATCAAGAAACGAATACGTAGACATCTATGGCTCCTTAGCGCACGACCGTGATTGCGACGGTGCCGTAATGAACGGCTCCGGCCAGTTTCCCGGCAACCTGAATTGGCACACCTTTCCGCGCTTCGCGATCGACCTGAAGCTGGTCATCAACGTTTTCAGCCCAGGTGTAATAGCCTTTCGTCAGCATATCGCCGGTATTGAGCTGTCCAATCGGGCCACCAGTCCATTTACCCGGCGCAAAGAGACCGTTTTGCACAGCCTTATCAAGCACCAGCTCAATGTTGGCGATACGGGTTGTGGTACCGGCGTCGGTCTGGGGGATTTTGGTTGTGCTCGTATAGAGCGTGTTGTAGTCAGCTGTCTGCACGGCGTTCTGCAACCAGTCGAGGCCATGGCGCTCGTCGAAGAAATCGCCGTTTGCCATAACGCCTTGTTCAAGAATCGCTGTATCGTTTTCGTAGTACACGTAAACGTTGCAGTTCTTCGCTTCCAGGTTATTAGCCTGCGAGGTACCCAGGGTTTCGTAGGTAACGCCCGGCAACTGTTTAAACTTGAGGGTGATCGTCGTGTTGCTTCCAGTGAAGTCAACAGTGAACGCACGCGCAAACGAGGACAGCGCAGCATAGCGGCTGCTGGTCGAGTACTGGATAAAGGTACGGCTGTATTTCGCTGCTTTCAGCTTAGAAGCCAGATCCGTCGTGGTGGCCGATTCAAGAATCGTTGAATCAGCAGAGGTAACGCCAAAGATGCGCGATACGCTCGCAGCTTCGATAGCAGCAGCCACACTGATAATGTCGGTGTCGGAAGGATAATCAGCAACCGGCACAGCAAGGTGAAGGCCATACCATGAATTCCAGTCCAGCAAAGCGTTAACAGCTTGCTGGAGGCTTTCTGCGCTGCCTGTTTCGCCAGTAGCCAGCGTTTTCGCCCAGCGACCGACATACACCAGAGTCGGCTGCGGTTGCTGGGAGAACCAGATAACAGCCGCTGCATATTCCTGGCTGTCTACACCAAAGTCATCGCCGATATCATCAGCGCTGGAGTAAAGGCGTAGACGCTCAGAAATCGGAATAACAGTTGAGTCGCCCAGGATGAGCATTGAGCCAAAATTGCGCCCCTGCGCGGCCCGAGCAGAAAGCGTCACCGTCACGTTAGCGATACGGTTAAGGGGAAGCCCTTTTTCCATGTTAGTCTCCGGTAACTATCGTGACGTTAGGGTCAACGACAGATTTAACGTTGTAGGTACGGGTGTTTTTGCGGGAAAGGGTTACGGCAAGGTCATACCGGCGTACCCACTGGTTGTTGATCAATTCGGGGAGGTTTCGTATATCATCAGCGCTCACCAGCGACAAACCTGAGATTCGTCGCAACGTATCTGCGTTTTGATCTACAAACATTCCGTCGCGAAACCGCGTGGCAATCCCGGAACCGCCGGGGCCATAGAAACAGAAAAGCACCTGAATACTTTCCCATGACCATTGTTCGCTCTGCTCTTCGCTTACCTGGACATTCGCGGGCGTGCCGGGACGTGAGAGGGTGGAGAAGTTAAACCCGCACCACGTCTCACCGTTCGGCGGTATTTTGGACTGAGGATCGGTAAACCGGGGCAATACCAGGTTAACTGCAATCCCCGTCACGCCCCTTACCCATCGGCTCAGTTGCTTTTCCAGCTCCTTATCGTAATCAGGAGCATCCCCGACGGGGGTTAGATACCCAGGCTCTGTACTGTCGTTACTCAACGGGAATTCCTCCGTTAAACTCCAGCAGCTCGCAATGTGCCTGAACGAACCCAGCTCCGTATCGGGTGTACGGATCGACAAAGGTCACTCGGTACCGTCTGCCGCTGTATAAAACGATATCAGCGTCAAGTTCTGGCGTTGAATCACTGGCAGGCATCCCCTGCGTTAGCCTGAACTGGGTAACGATGAGGATGGCGCCATTGATGTTTTGCCCGGCGGCCATTCGCTTAGCCTCAAGCGAGCGATCGACGGTTACGACACCAGAGAACGGAATAGCCTGCGCGGTATTGGTCGGGAAATTATCTTCATCCACTGTCTGCACCTGTCGATAGCACACCAGCGAAAGGTCGACAAAGTCCGGATCAAGCAGAACATCAGTCACATCGAGTAACGGCATTATTTTTTCCTCACGACGTAGTTAATCGCCCGCAACAGGAAGCCATGCGCATAAAGCGGCTTGTCGCCAGGTAATCCCTGCGCTCGCCGGCGCTGGAGCGTTTTCTCTGAGAGGGGGGTAAGACGGTCGCCGTCACCGATAACCGCTTTTGCAGCATCTCGGGCAATCTGTCCGGCAGCTTCAAGATGCTGTTCAGCCAGCTCGGCATTCCCCTCAAGCGCCGCCTGTGCGGCAAGTTTTAACCGGGCCGTAGTTTTATCCCGTGAATCCTCAATCCCCATGTCGAGAAAAGGCCTGGGCGGAAGAGTGACGGTTTCGCCGTCGATCTCCACCGTGGCGCCAGTGGATTGCAAGTAACCAATTTCTGCATTGTTCAGCGGCCCTTCTTCGCGTTGCGCCTTATCCGCCGGAATACCCACCAGCACGTCAGTACCGGAAAGCTGTTTCAGCGCATCCAGAACATCGGCGTAATTGTCTGAGCGTATCGTGAGCCCCGATTTCATAGCAGTTGCCTGCCGCCGGCGCCGAACATCGACCACCACCAGAAGAACTCGCGTCCGTATCCGGTATTGTTCCAGAAGCCCGCATCGGGGTTGATAATCCCAGACACGTCGTAGCTGGCGCTGACCTTATCAACGGATTTAGACGTCAACACACCACCGCCGGCGGAGTTGACCCCGCCACCGATAGCGGATGCCGCAATCGCCCGCCCGCGCAGCTCGGTATAGTGCGCGACGAAAAGCTCTGCCAGATAAACGAACTGATCGCCCAGCACGTCCTGATTGAGGATGACGTCGGCTTGCCCCAGATAAAAACTCACTGCGGGGTCAGGATAGCGGGTGGTGTCGGAGAACTCGGGGAAGTCGGTGCGGAACTGCTCTTTAGTCGGAAGCCTGCTGTTTTTTGGCATTGCCTTTCCCCTTTGCATCGGACTGCTCAGCAGAATCAATGGGGCTGGCATAATGCGCAAAAGCCCAGTGCGCCGCCACCGCGTCAGGGTATTCCTGAATCCCCGGAACCAGCTCTACCGATGAGCCATCAGCAAACCGGAGGGTGGCTTTTTTCGATACGAGATAACGCATATTTGCTCCTTGAAGCAGGCGGGTTTCCCCGCCTCGGGATCAGGACGCCGGAACGTCGAGGTAAGCGATGGTGTTCGCGTACGGGGTTTCTACCTGACCCAGACGTCCGTAGTAGGTCGTCAGCTGGTAGATGCCGCGATACTCCAGCGGAGTGCTCAGCAGCGGCACCAGCGGGAAGCGGATGTACTTCTCTTCCTGGGTGTATGCAACGATGCGATGCGCACCGCCAGCACCACGGCCGGACGCCCATTTCATGGAGACGATCTCCAGCGGTTCGCCGTTTTCCTGGAACGCGATAGTGTTGATCTTCACGTATTCCAGAACGGAGATGTTACCGGCAGAGGAGACTTTCTTACTCGCCAGCAGGCCGAACAACTCCGGAGCCAGGCCGATTTTACGCGGGCACATGGCATAACCTGAGGAAACCCATGCAGCGCTGAGAACCAGGTTAATATCCTGAACGATGACGTCAGGGTCAGTGGTGGCAGTCCACGCAGCAGAGGCAGCGATCGGCGTGACGGAAGGCAGGTTCAGCATGCCAGGCATGTTTTTATCGGCATCACCGATATAAACCTGCTCATCCACATCCATATTCCACTTCATCTGCATGCCGTCGTATTTCTGGGCGTCGACCGGGCGACCTGCTTTCATAGCGGATGCCAGCTCCGGCAGTGTCCAGCCAAGCTCCATACCCCAGAGCTCCAGCGGCTGAGCGGTACGCTCAATCAGCAGGTTAGCACCAGGAATAGCGGTGGAGTTTTTGCCGATCCAGTTTTTACCGTTCGGGTTAACGCCACCAGCAGCAGCAAAATCCGTGTTGGTGAAAGAAGAGATTTCGTCAGCGATCGACACGTCACTGCGCAGCGGCATATCACGTGACCATTTATACGAAACCAGCGGCAGGTTTAAGGTCTGGTCAAGGCGTTCAAGTTCGCCTACCAGGAATACGCCAGCCGCGTCTGTGGTGGCTTTATCAATAGTAAACATTCAGCGCTTCCTTAGATGTTGTAAGCGATTTCGACGTGACCCAGACCCGTACCCGCAGCGTTATCGCCAGGGCCCATTACTTTCGCAATGGTCAGTTCCGGAGTGTTAGCGGCGGTGGCATCCGGGGTCAGCACCAGAGAGCCCAGCGGGCTTGTGGCAGTGGCGCCAGCTACGCGGACATAGACCTTGCCGTTTTTAACCGCGGCGGACGCCTGAGCAGACGGTACAGCAGTCGAGAAGTAACCGCGTTTCAGGACATCCGCCCCCGTACCAACGCTGATTCCGAGGAACTCGCGGTCTTCAGGAGAGTGCGTCGGGTATGGACGGACCAGGAACCCGACAACCAGATCGACGGTATCGCCATCTTCCAGCGGGACCAGTTTCTCGCCGTCATACTTCGCAGCCAGTCCATACTTCGTAAAGACCTTAGCCGGGTCCAGCGTTGCCGGCTCAGTGGTCAGGTCGCGCAGGCGAGTGATCGCCCCGCTGATGCCAAGGGGCATACGGAACAGATAAGCGTTTCCAGCCATGTTTTTTACCCTTAATTTCGTTTCCAGAATTCGGCATTAATCTTGTTCAGATCGGCCGGAGTGTGCTTGCCGCCCATGCTGTCACGCGTGCGTGTAGTGGCACTAAGCGGGGTGATATGGTTCTGCGCTTTCTTCAGCTCGACGGCCGCAGAAAATACTGCGTCCACGGTAGCCTTAGGCGCCTTGCTGAAGTCTTCCACGCCAAACGCTTTCAGGCTGTCACCCGTGCGCATGGCATGGCTGAGGACCTGACGTTTAAGCCCCTTATCCCCGGTAGGCTGGAAGCCAGGAGCGATAATCTCGGCATCCGCGATGATGTTGCGCTTAAACGCAGCATCGCCTGTCACCTTCTTATCTTCTTCCGCGTCTTCGTCGCCGGTCGGCGTATCGTCCGGGTCGGAATCGGTGGTCTTGCCTTCCAGCGCGTCGATACGGGCGATCAGCGCCTGCGCCCACTCGGGCACGCCTTCGTCGCCGGTCTTCTCTTTCTCCGGTTCGTCTGGCGTTTCGTCTGTGGTCGTCCGGTTTTCGGTCGGCAGCGCGGTAGCCTGTGATGGCACGTTGATGTTGATCGTCGGTCCGGGGATTGAGCCCATGCCATCAGACGGCATGTCCGGTGCTTCGTCGATGAGCTTCGCTAAAGCGTCCTCATCTTTCGTCTTAATGGCCTTAGCCAAGTTTTTAAACCATGACATTATTGGCTTTTCCTTTCTTAACGTTGATGGGACAGAATCCCCGATTGCACAGCGGCCGCCAGCCCGCCCCCGGTCAATGCCGACGGCCAGGTGGTTACCCGTGATCTGGTATTGCTTCCCCTTACCCGGGGAGAGCTGTTTATATTTGGCGTCGTAGCCGCAGCTGACGTCGGTATAGCCAGCCTGAATGGCGTCGATAGCCTCCTGCCTCTTAACCAGCACATCCGCTATCAGCAGGTCTGATTTATTGCCAGTGCCGCGGCGAACATTCTGAATATGTCCGTGGGCCAGATCGGAGTAGTTGGAGGGGTTAACAAAGACGATTTCGCCATTCGCCCCTTCTGGATGCTCCAGCGTGACGGCGACGCCCTCAAAGCTCGCCATAGTCTCAGTGGAGAAAACCTCATCCTCCGTTCGCCAGACCGTCACCGTGCCGGTTAATGGGTCAGGCTCAAGGTCCACCTCTTCAGGCAGGTAAATCTGCGTGCCAGTTCGTGCGATGGGAACGTCTTTGCAAAGCAATGAGCCATCGGCCTGCAGGTATCGCGTCTCCCCCAGCCTGGCGGTAAAGTAATATTTCATGGTGCCTCGCTAGATAAGCGCGGGGTCAGAGTTGCGAATGAACTCACGGAGTAGCGCCTTAACCTGGCGGACGTTGCCGCGACCAGTGGCTTTTAACTCTGAGAGCTCGCCAACAGCGCGGTAACGTGCAGTGATGCCGCCCATCGATATTTCGATAACTCTGCGGTCGCCGGCTCGCTGTGATTCGATCTGGACCTTTTTCATTCTCACCTCTTCGGGCAACAAAAAAGGCCGCTCAGTGGCGACCTTCTGGACAGGGATAATTGTTCGAAATAGCGGGCTATTTAACATAATGGTTCTTACCCGCACCACCAATGTCAGCACAAAGCGTTATTGTCGTCTCAGCACAATTCACACGCGTCGTGTACGCTAAGCCTTCATTTTGCTCAGCACAGGACCGCGATCTTATGTTGGTGACTATGACAGACAAAGAACTTTACCGGCTTGGCATCATTCAGCGAGTATTTGACCGGGCTTTGCTTCAGCGCGACGCAGCAGACATACTTAAGCTCAGTGTTCGTCAGGTGCAGCGTCTTGTGCGTCTGTACCGGACAGATGGCGCAACCGCATTTGCATCTTCCCGCCGTGGACGTCCTGCAAACAACCGGATCGATGAAGAAACACGCTGTAAAGCCCTGGATTTGATCCGGTGCCACTATTCAGATTTTGGCCCAACGCTCGCAACCGAAAAACTGGCTGAACGCCATCATATATATCTCTCTGTTGAAACCATCCGTAACTGGATGACAGCCGACGGTCTCTGGCGTCCTCATTCCCGCCGGCGAACCCGGGTTTACCAGCCGCGCTATCGTCGCGACTGTTTCGGCGAACTGGTTCAGATCGATGGCTCTCACCATGACTGGTTCGAAGGAAGAGCCCCAAAATGCTGTCTTCTGGTCTTCATGGATGACGCCACAGGTCGCCTGATGCACCTGCGATTCTGTGATTCAGAAAACGCGTTTGACTACATGATGGCTACCCGGCAATACATTGATAAACATGGTAAACCTGTCGCATTTTACAGCGACAAGCATGCGGTGTTCAGGGTCAGCGGACCCGAAAGCCGACGTACCGGCACAACCCAGTTCGGACGGGCTCTCCGGGAACTGGCGATCGAATTGATTTGTGCCAACAGCAGCCAGGCAAAAGGTCGCGTGGAACGGGTAAATAAAACGCTCCAGGATCGACTGATTAAAGAGATGCGCCTGCAGAACATCAGCTCGGTTGCTGAAGCCAATCAGTGGATTGAACATTTCATGTCTGATTTTAACCGTCGTTTCTCCCGGCCGGCAAAATACCCTAAAGATCTGCACCGTGCGGTCACACAGAGTCCACTGGAGCTGAATGATATCTTCGCCTGGCAGGAGCTACGGACCTTATCGAAAGCACTGACTTTTCAGTATGATAAAGTCATATATATCATTGAACCCACCGAACAAAATACGCGCATAGCAGGTGAAAAAATTACCGTTTATGATTACCCTGACGGAAGCATTACTTTCCGGCATCAGCACCGGCCACTGGGTTATAAGATTTTCGATAAACTGACCTGCGTTGATCAGGGGGCGGTTGTTGATAACAAACGACTGGGTGCCGTTCTGAGGCTGGCACAGCAGAAACAGGACGAGCTGGAGGCTGAAGGAAAGCGAATGCGCAGTACAAAAATGCCCCGCAGGCGCGCTCAGGAGCGTGCACTGGAAGAGCTCAGGGCGATCAACCCGGTGCTGGCCAGTCCGCAGGATTTTATCCCCAGCCTGAAGCGATGAGCCCTTCCCTCACCTGCGGATCTGATATGGCCGACAGATGAGAGAAAAATGGACGACAACAAACCAGTGCTCCTGACACTTCACGAAGCGCTACGCCTGGATTTGATTGAAGCCTATATGGCGCGGGAAATCACGCTGGCAGAAGTGGCAGAGTCCATGGAGCTCACCCGTCGTCAGTGCTCCCGCCTGATTAAGCGCTATCGCGAGCTGGGGCCAGCCGGTCTGGTCAGCCGGCGCCGTGGAAAGCCCGGCAATCATCAGTTAAACACCACCATCAGAGATCAGGCACTGCAGCTTATTCGCTCACGCGGCCGGGGTATGAATCCGTCAGCCATCTGGCGAATTCTGACCACAGAATACGGTGTCCGGATTTCAAAAGAGACCGTACGTAAACTGATGATAGCCGAGAAAACCTGGCAACCACGTTCTTCCTCCAAAGCCTGACTCAACCTTAAAAAGGCATTGTCCAGACTCTCCACTGACGTCAGGTCAGCTTTGTTTTCAGCACGACATTTCAACATTGGCTAGACAACCAAAAATGGACTGGATTAAAATGTCCCCTTAAGGTCGCAAAATGCCCGGTTTAATAGGCTATTTCCGCCTCTTTTCCACCACAACATTTTGATAACATTTCGCGGGTTCGAGGTTTCAACCAAAATGACAGGGATAAGCTGCGTTTTTCATTTTCTCGGCTCAGGGATCTGCACTTCCGACCAGCATTTGCAGTTCGGCAGGCACCCGGCGTGCCCGGTCATTCCATCGAGTGTTGGCGGGTTATCCCAGCGCACAAACTTATCTTTCATCTTGCGATGCGATGGCCGGGTGCCAGCGCCTTCAATACGCCACCAGTAGCCCTCAGAACCAACCGCCAGCGCTCTCGCCTGGGTCAGTGCGCCGGTAGCCCTCCCAATTTCCGTGCGGGCTATCATGCGTGCCCTGCTGGCCGCTACACCGCCAGTCTGCATAATCATCTCGTAGAGCTGATCCGGGCGCTCACCGTTGACCATCGCCTCAATGGCTCGGGTCTGGATATCGCGCACCCGGTCGGCAGATTCCAGGGGGAGAGATTTCATCAGTTGTATCTGGCGATACACGATATCCTGCGCCACCTGGCCGACGGGCGTATTACCCATCACATCGCGAAGCCCTGCGCCAATTTCCTCGGATACGGACCGCCACTGCTGCCACTCCTCCTGTTCGACCTGGGCGAACATTTTCTTGCCGACCATTTCCGCCCAATCGTCAATCACCATCGAGTAGTCAAGAAGCCGGGAAGCGATGCTGTCAGCGCTGGCCTGTGAACCATCGTAAGAGCCCGTGACGATTTGGTTTATCTGGTCGACTATCGCCAACAGGCTTTTCTGATACTGGCGCTCCGACCGGCGGCGGAGGTTCGGTTTCAGATTCAGCCTCCTCCCACTGGGCTTTCGCATCTTCAATATCCTTGTCAGTGATTGAACCACCGATGCCGATCACATCGGAGATATTCCGCAGGTCGTTCATTGCTGCGTGTACCGGCATGATCTGGCGGTCTACCAACGCAGTGAGCGCCGTAGCGACGTTGTTAGCCATCGTTGAGCGGTCGGTGTCGGACATCTCCCAGAGCTTGTTAAACTCGAAGGTGAAGTCATCTGGCAGCGGCTGGCCAAAGAGAGAGCGCCAACTGACATCCAGCAACTTGCGTACATGGCGACGTAGCCGGCGCTCCTGCAACGAGTTAACGCGGCTGTAGTAGTTCTCCAGGTCACCATCACCGGTATTAAACCCCGCGGGGGATTGCCCGAACAGGCGAACCAGCGGGATACCCGTAGCGCCCGAAACCTGCTCAGCAAAGCGTAGAAGCACATCGGCCACGCCTGCGAACGAATAGCTGTGCGTTTCGAACTTGTCCGAGGCATCCATGATGGTCATGCCTTCGATGGTCTGGAATTCTCGGATCATGTCCAGGTGACGCATCAGTCCTTTTTCAAGGTCGCCACCCGTAGCCAGTATCGTGCGCAATTTCTCAATGCTGTAGGTTCGGAGGTGAGCTTTGTGGATCAGCTGCGTGGTGCCAACTGTCGCCGTATCGAATGCCTGAATGCGTTCAAAGATGCGCTCGACAACAGACATACCCCAGCCGTTTTCCGTCTGCGCCTGCTGGAATGGCAATGAGTCGCCCTCCATGCGGATAAGGCGGCTGTGATGGATTTTCCAGGGGGGAATACCCTGCTGGTTAACCACAACCTTGTAAAACTTCGGCTTTCCAAACTCAGGCCCGTAGTCAGTCACCAGGTTGTTGTAGGTCGGATTGACCATCCAGCGATCCAGCGCCATGTCGCCTTTAAACTGGCCCTCTTTGATGCGGTCAATATTTAACGGAGTGGACATGTCCTGCCCGTCAATCAGCATGACCAAAATCGCGCCACCGTACAGTCGGGACCACTTCAGGACATCATTCACCCCATCCCAGATAGCGAAGTCATCCCAGAAGGTTTCTACTTTGCCCTTCTGGCCGGGCTCCAGCTTTGAGCTGATGCTGATCCCCTTTCGGGTCATATCATCGGCCATAGAGTCAACGCCAGCGCCTACCAGAAACGATGACCGGTAGGCAAATTCCAGCATCACACGGTTGCGCGTGATATAGCCTGGAACGTACGTGCCGCCGGTCTGGATGTTCTGGGTATTGGTGCCAAGTTTGGCTGTGAAATTGTTGTACCCGTCAGCGGTCCTAACGGGCTGTTGTGCGCCGTTATGGCGTTTCTTACGGGACATATTAAGCTCCAGCCAGTTTGGCCCAGATATCGAGGGATGAATCCATTGGCGCGTAGTTAATCATCACGGAGTCGGCCAGGTTAGGTGACTTGGTTCCTTCTGGCTGCTTGTCCACCAGGATCTTACCGACGGCGTTTTTGGACCATGTGGGCTGCGACAGTTCCATCAGAAGCCGGTCTTTATTTTCCATAGTGCTACTGATGGAAATAATATGATCGGGGTTATAGTCCATTCCCTGCAGCGCGCGAAAGGTATTACGGAACAGCTTGCGGAGATGCCACCAGCTTTGGGCTTTAGCATTCGCAAACATATCTTTGTTCAGGCGGGCAGGTTTGCCGTTATCGCCGGGCACAGCTTCATCCTCTGGATCAAAGACACTGCCACTACCTCGGAATGGGGTCGCAGTGATGTAACCCAGCCGTTCGGCTTGGCGAAGTTCGTTAATCACCCGCGCATCACCGCGGGCGCCGGCACCGAGTCCGTCTTCATCGAAGCGGAACTCATCGAGGCCGAAATCATCACAATAGCCAAAGACCTTAACGACAGAGGCGTAAATATCGCTCCCTTCACCAGACCATTCTTTGACGTCCTGCAGCAGGAAGCCGTAACGCGCCGAGAAGCCGTTTTTATCCTTACCCTCGTCCGCAACATCCATCGCGCCGAGTCGCTGGCCGCTGGGCTGAATGCCCAGCTTAATATGCGCATCGACAGCAGCCTGCACCCACTCAGAGGGGATCAGGATGCCTTCAGCGGACGCCTGATAGTTCAGGTCAAGTTCCTGGGCGACGATGACCGGGTTATCAATTTTCTCGCATTCCTTGCGGTACCACTCATCATCCTTGCGCGGGTCACTGCGCCAGTGAAAAGTAAATACAGGGATTTTTCCGCTGTGTCGCTTCTGCGCGAATGGGTTACTCATGCCGTTGACCGACGAAAGATCGATACGGCAGCGCGTAGTTTGAGAAAGAGCGGCATCTATCAGTAGCGGACGCTGAAGAAAAGCCGCCTCATCCACAAAATAAAGGGTCGTACGGTCACCGCGGCCGATGTTATCGCCAGCCTCCCCCTTAATAACAGCCCCCGTCTCCGGGAACTCAACGCGCATGTAAGGGGCGTGCTTTTTTTCCGTCCATGAGCCGCGGAACTCAACGGGCAGCATCTCAACAAACTTTCGAGCCTTCCAGAAAAGTGCCTTCGGGTCACCTGTGCTGTCCACGTACTCCTCTTTACGGGAGCCGAAACCAATCACCATTTCTTTGTTGAAGAGGCACAGCGAACAGGCAAGCCCTATCGAGGTCCAGCTCAGGCCCATTTCGCGACTCTTTTCCGTAAGCCCGTGCTCGAGCCGGCGCCGGCGATCCATTATCCAGTTAATCCACTCTTCCTGTTTCGGGAATAGCAGAAAAGGAATTGTTGCCGGTAAGCCGTAATCGAGGTTTCGCGGGTCCGTGGTCATGCCCCAGTCGATAATGAACTGCGCCGGGTCGTTACGATAAAACTGCGTAAGTGCGGGGAGAACACCAGGGTTCTGCCTGATGCGCTGCAGGCGTTCCATCCTCCACTCAAAAACCATGTTGTAGTCAGGATTTTTGAAGTCGAATGTAAAGGGCAGCGGCATCTTGATCACTCTCATCATTGTTCTTTGCCAATGCAAAAAACGAGTATATCTTTAATTTGTAACCATTCATTTCGAATGGTTTAAGGAGAAAAAAATGGGTTACTTCGAGATATATAAAACTCAGAAAGATTACTCACAGCGTTATTACTTCGTCCTCAAAGCTGGTAATCATGAGATTATTGCGACAAGTGAAATGTATTACACAAAGGGAGGTGCGGAAAACGGCATTCGCTCTGTTCAGATAAACGGCTCTTCTACAGATGTTCGTGATCGCACCGGTGAATAAGGAACTGACTTAAGATTAATGAGGGAGGTGTCCGCCTCCCTATTTAGCTACATTACAAATATGTTAAAAAATAGCCCTATTTAACATAATGACCGTTACCCGCACCACGGGATCGGCACTCACCACTGATTCAGCTCGAAACGCCGGTTTATGTGGGTTAGCTGGCTAAAAGTGGCAAAAATCGAGTGAATAAATCGTGCATAAATTAGGGTCAAAAATGCATAGAGTTTTGAACCTGCGTAATGCTTGTTTTTCGCACTTTACCCCATCAGCTTTTTGTAGGCATCGGCTGCTTCCTGCGGCGTCATTGCTACGGTCTCTGTTTTAACCGGCCCGCCACCAGGCCCGCTAACTTCTGATTTCTTCGGTGCTTCCCAGCCCTGCATTTCTGCCAGCTGCTTAATAGCCGCTTTCGGATCGTGCATCTTCAGTTTGATGCCGTCTTTGCCGGTAGTCAGTTCGGCGATAGCGCTCATCGCGTCAGGGTCCTGCAATGAAGAATTCCTGAAGCTCCAGACAGCCTGGAAGACCGGTTGCCCGTCTTCATCTTCACCAACAATACTGTTGCTGAACTCGGCAATGTCGGCTATCGATGTTCGGCCCATCTTCGATAATCGTTTCAGGGCTTCTTCGCGGGTCATGATTGCCTCATCGACAACTTCACCCTGGACGGCTTGCAGGAATGCCACAACGTTAACATTTGCATACATTCGTGACGCCGCTGCTCGCATCGCATCACCTTTGGCTTTCCCTTTGGCCGTCTTGTAAGCGTCCGTCTGGTTCCTGCCTTTGATGATTGCAAGTGCGAATCTTTTTTGTAGCGGAGTCAGCACATCGAAAAGCTTCTGCTGCTCTGCCGTGAGCTTTTTCGATGTCATACAGAACATTCCTCTGGGTTGCGTTGATACTTCTCCGAGAATCCCGAGACCATACCCACTCAAAACTTATATAAAACTCTGCGAGATGAATTTATTCATCGCATAAACAGCATTAAATAAACATTATCGAAGCCACTCGATAAATGGTCTCTGTAATGCCAATAAAAAAGGCCACCGAGGTGACCTTTGATATTTGTATGCGACGTGTTTCTATACGTCGTATCCGTGCTTAACTACGGCTTCATTGATTTCGGCTGATGATGCATCTCTGAATTTAGCAATGTACGCAAATTTATGAACTGATAGTTCTCTATAAACGTACATTTCAACGGGCCTTTGGGAACAGCTCCCATCAGAATTCATCACATTCCAATGCAAGGTTCCATCTTCCGCATCAACGAGATGAATTCCATCATCCAAGAAAACAACTATTTTCATCATAACCTCAATACAAGAAGCTGTTGCGAATAGTATACCACCATCATTTCAGACATTGAGTTCGAATGTAGTTCTGCAAGTAGTTCACTTGCCCGGTAATGATGGTGATTCGTTCTCTGAGGGTGAAATAATCCCGTTGAGCGGTGTCATTAAGTCGGGGGCCGGAAGCATCGCCCATGCCGCTGGTTGCGGTCGCTCCGTTCGCGGTACATCTGGCGTTGAGCTGCAGCCGCTTACGGCCAGCAATGACATCGCTATGCAGACGCTCAATGGTTTCTTTCGCATCAGCCAGTTCTCCGGTGTATTTGGCATCCAGAGCAGCAACGTCGCGCTGGCGTACCTGCATGTCGGTAATTGTCGCGTTCGCCAGCTTTAGACTGTGCTCGGCGGTATCAGCGCGTTTCTGCTCCTGCTGGTACTTGCCGTGGTAGTGATTCGCCAGCCATCCCATAGTGGACAGGGCGACAATTACCACGGCACATGCAATCTCTGCGGCGCGACTCATGACAGGAACACTTCGCGTTCAGCCTTGCGGCGATTCGTAAGCCCCGGCATAACTTCCTTGCCAGATTTATTCCAGCGCAGGAACTCATCGGCAGCGCCTTTGATATCGCCAGCATTGAGCTTTTTCAGCAGAGTGGAAGTTGATAATGCGCGGGAGCCGACGTTGTAGGCGAATGATACCAGGGCATCAAATTGATTTTGAGTCAGCTTTACTTTAACGAGCTTCAGCACATCGTTCTCGTAGCTCACCAGCCCCGTTTTCAACAGTCTGTCAGCGGTGGCCTGGTCAATCTTCATTCCTGGCTTAATCGGCTTACCGTCAACCGGATATGTCCAGCCATAGCCAATTGTCCACGGAGCGCCGCCAGTGCCCGGATCGGGGTATGCGGTCAGGCGACAGCCTTCAAATCCTTTAATCAGCGCTATACCGTTATTGCTTGTCTGCATTACCGCCTCCGAAACGATTGCCGACGTAACCGGACAGGAATGTACTGAGCTTCTTCACGCCAATAAAGCCAATGAAGCCACCGATCCCTACAGTCAGGGCTTTTGGTACATCAAAGTAATCAAGCGCAGAGTAAGTTGTCAGCGCCAGAGCGCCGCACATCAATCCTTCAAATAAGGTTTCCTTCCAGCTACTACCTGAGTAGGCCATTCTCAGGACAGCCATCACGATTGCCATAATGACGCCACCGATGGGCACGTCACCGCGTTGAAGTCGTCTGGCGAGTCCGGCGGCATCGGCGAATCCCTGAAGGAGTACATGAACGCCGTCTCATGACGGCTGGTCCGGGATCATCCTGAAAACCGCGGCCCCGCTGGCCGCATTCCGATTCACATGCGGAATGCGACTGGCGCGGCCGCGCTGTCCATATATATCCGCCAAATGCTCGCTTTCAGAGTGACCGGTCACATAGTGGTTGCCCGATGCATGCATAGTGAGCGTTTTTGTTTCCTCGCAGCGCGAAAAATGACGACGCGGGACTACAGTGACACGGTGATTGCCATATCCGGCAAGGCACAGTCGTTGGGAAAAGAGGCGAAACATGGGCAGTGGGAAAACCATGTTGGTAAGTGAAATGGCGCAGGCGGTCCTCAAAGAGGACGCGCCGGTGTGCATCGAAGCCTTCGACGGATCGACGTTCGGGCCGGAAGACGCCGACCTGCAGGTCCGGGTCACCAGTCCTAAGGCCATCTATCAGTTGGCGAGCAACCTGAACGAGATCGGTTTGGCCCGCGCATACATCCTGGGCTACTTCGACATCGAAGGACTGGACGTGGCCGACCCGTATCCGCAGCTGCGCAAGCTCGTCGAACTGGCATCGTACATCCGAAAGCCATCTCCGCTCGAACTGGCGCGCATGGGGGCGGCCGTTCTCAGCCACGGCTACCACAAGGTGGAGGTGCCGCAGTCCGAAGGCCCCTCGAAATTCGAACGCATCAAGTCCGGTCTGTTCCCGCACACCGAAAAGGCCGACTCCGAGACCGTCAGCTTCCATTATGACCTGTCGAACGAGTTCTACGCCGACTTCATCGGACCGTCGATGACGTACACGTGCGCGGTGTTCGACACGCCCGACATGAGCCTGGATGACGCGCAGCGCAACAAAATCGGCCTGGTGCTCGACAAGCTGGACCTCAAGCCCGGCGACCGCATGCTCGACATCGGATGCGGCTGGGGCGCTCTGGTCATCGCCGCAGCCAAGCGCGGCATCAAGGCACTGGGCGTATCGCTGTCGCACGAGCAGATCGAGTACGGTCAGGAGTGGATCAGGCGCGAAGGGCTGGAGGATCTGGCCGAGCTGCGCGTGATGGACTACCGCGAAGTGCCGGAACGAGACTTCGACGGCATCACCTCGGTGGGCATGATGGAACATGTGGGCGCGAAGAACTACCGCCACTACTTCGATGAGATGTTCAAGCTGCTCAAGCCGGCCGGCCGCCTGCTCAACCACCAGATCACGATCTCCAAGGACAAGCCGAACAACCGGCCCGGAACGGACGAGTTCCTCGACCGATACATCTTCCCCGACGGCGACCTCGCCTCGCCCGGGTTCATCGAGTCGGCGCTGCACGACGCCGGCTTCGAGGTCGTCAACCAGGAGAACCTGCGGCAGCATTACGCGCTGACGCTGCATCATTGGAACGCCAATCTCAAGGCCAACTGGGCCGACGCCGTCAAGCAGGTCGGCTACGAGCGGGCGAAGGTGTACGGCCTGTATCTGGCCGCGTGCGCGTTGAACTTCGAGCTCAACGGCATCCAGGTGCACCAGTTCCTCGCCGTCAAGCCCGACAAGGAGGGGCTGCCGAAGGGCAACTGGTACCCGCTGCGTCCGTGGTGGGCGGCCTGAGCCGTTGAACAAACGGCGGATTACCGGTACAGCGCCGGCTGCTCGTTGAGCGTCACGGGGATGCGCCCGCCGTGGTGCAGGCTGTCCAGCGCGGCGTCGGCAACCACGTTCGCCACATAGCCGTCCCATGCGGTCGCCTCCTTGCCGCCCGGCTGCCGGTCGGCCTCGATATTCGCGAAGAACCGGTCGAACTCGCGGTCGTATGCCTCGATGAATCGGTCGAACCAGGCGGACGAGATCGCGTGGCTGATCTGACCGGCCTTGCGCACCTCCGGCGTGGCGACATCCGGCAGCGAGATGATGCCGGACTCGCCGACCAGGCGGCATTGGATGTCGTAGCCATACTGGCAGTTGACGTTCGCCTCGGCTGTGGCGAGGGCTCCGTCGGAGAACTCGACGATGGCCAGCTGCGGTTCGCGCAGGGACTCCCCGTTCGGGTTGAGCGTGTTCATCCGGGCGAACTTCATCTCAACGCTGGTGATGTCGCCGTCGAACATGTAATGCAGCATGTCGAAGTTGTGGATGAGCGTGTCGTTGATGACGTTGTCGGTGCCGTAGTAGCTCGTGGATGCCTGCGCGTTGTAGTGACGCATGCCGGCCATCAGCAGGGCGCCGATCTGTCCGTCGCCGACGAAGGTCTTCATCGCGTCGTAGCCGGGGTCGAAGCGCCAGTTGAAACCGACCTGAATGGTTTTGCGGCCCTTGGCCACCTCGGCTTCGACGACCTTCCAGCTGTCGGAGCCGTTGATGGTCATCGGCTTTTCGGTGAACGTCGGCTTGCCGATCGCGATAGTGTGCAGCAGCGGGTCGAGATGCACGTCGTTGCGGCTGGCGATGACGACGGCGTCGACGTTCGGGTCGTCGATCAGTGCATCGGCCGAATCGTAGATCGTCGCGTCGAGGCGGTTGTCTTCGATGGCCTGCTTCGCGTTGCCGAGCACGGTGTCGTATACGCCGACGACCTGCGCGTTGCCGCACTTGTCCGTGATCCGACGCACGTGGTCGCGGCCCATGGCGCCGCATCCGATGAAACCGACATTGATCATGGTTGATACTCCCTTGTTGACTTGTTGATGATGTGATGGTTGATGGTTGATGATGCGCGGGCGGCGGTCATGCGTTCTTCGTGATGCCGATCAGGATGCCGCCGAGCGCGATGAGAATCATGCCGGCGATGACGAACGCCATCTCCTTCTTGGTCTTCTTCTCCTTGAGAATGAACAGGCCGCCCAGCGTGGCGACGATGACGTTCATCTGCGACAGCGTCCAGCCGACCGCCAGACCGTTCATCTCATTGGACAGCATCACGGTGAGGTTCGCGGTAGCGAACAGGGCGCCGGTGCTCATGTTCATCCAGCTCTTCTTGCCGAACACGCCGATTTCGGGGTCCATCGCGTCCTTGCCGCTCATGCAGAAGGAGATGATTGTCGTGCCGAGCACCATGAACACGGCCTGCGGGAACAGCATGTCCCAACTGGAGACCGAGAAGAACTTGCCGGCGGCGGCGTAGCTGGTATACAGCAGTGAGGAGATCAGGGTGATGAGCAGGCCGCGCTTCAGGTTCGACGGACCCTTGTCCTCGCTCTT
>ERZ827469.939-NODE-939-length-29504-cov-11.382696_pt1 | contig 29504 bp, 26 predicted proteins | sample MGYA00519917_ERZ827469 | MGnify/ENA primary metagenome ERZ827469 (study PRJEB31778, sample SAMEA3449314) | human gut metagenome | biome: human gut; feature: human-associated habitat; material: faeces | place: United Kingdom | collected 2010/2012 ... | reverse complement strand
AGTACTCGCACTGGTACTGGCTGTCATCATGGTTTGCACCATGGCTATGGCTGTTGATGTTAGCACCGTAGTTCCTGATACCGGTTCCACTTCTTCTGTTGAGAACGCTTTCAATGTTGTTCATCCTGGCGATTCCATCTACTTCACCCGTGAAGAGCTGAATCTGGCCGATAGCAACGATCCCTATGTAGATGATGACGGTAACTTCGTTCCTGCAAAGAACACTGTTGCTATCACCTTCGAGAAAGGCGCTGAGCTGGTTGCTTCCCAGGGTTGGGTTAAGGCTACCATCAAAGGCGTTACTGATTATTACTATCTCGTAAACACCAAGGCCAGCGAGACTGCTGCTCTGGATAACATTGCGGACATCATCATCAAGTCCATCAAGGTTACCAGCTATGGACGCTCTGCTGCTGCTTTGAACCTCAAGTATGTTGGTACCGCTTCCGATGGTAAGACCGGTTATTCCGCTCAGACCAAGGGCGAACCTGTTCTGGCTAACGATAAGGCTATTGCTGGCAACTATTTTTCTCTTGATATGCTGAAGGCTAACACCTCCGCTATCGCTTATATGTGCTTCGATTATGGCTACACTGCTGCTACCCTTAAGGTTGCGGGCAAAGATGATACCACCACCTACAGTACCCCCAACACCATCGTTACTATTGAGAAGAGCGATGCTATCAGCGGTAAGTATTATAGCACTGTTGATTGGTCTCTTGAAGCGAATGACACTTTGAAGATTGTTGCTGCTCGTACCCTGAAAGCTGGCGAGAAGCTGTTCTTCTATGAGGTTGAGATGCCTGAGACTGGCTCCACCGCTATGAAGACTCTTGACAAGAATGTTATCGCCAAGGAAGTTAACATTATTGCCACCCTCGAAGGTGTTGTCCCCAATGCTGCTGTTAAGCTGACTGTTGAGAAGGCTCCTGAAGGCGCTAAGATGTATGTTGTTAACGCTGACGGTTCCGTTAAGGACCTGGGTGCTAAGTTTGATTCCAATGGCATCTTGACCGCTACTGCTGTTGTCACTGGCCCTGTCATTGTTACTGATGGCGCTCTGACTGCTACTGGCACCACCGGCACCACCACCAACCCCGGCACCGGCGCTAACGATGTAGTTGGCGTAGCTGCTGCTCTGGCTGTTGTTGCTCTGGTTTCCGGCGCTGCCATCTCCCTGAAGAAATAAGACAGTCTATTGACTGCTTAAATCTCCTAAGAGATAAAACCACAAAACACCCCCCGGTTTCTCCAGCCGGGGGGCTTTCTTTATGCTTGGTTATTCGGTTATCACACGCGGCACACGCTTGGAGATGCCGCAGATGATCTCGTAATTGATGGTGCCGGCCCAGCGCGCCATATCGTCAAAGGTGACTCTCTCGCCGCCCTCGCTGCCGGCTACCACCGCGATATCCCCCATACGGGCCTCCGGGATATCGGTGACATCCAGCATCAGCTGATCCATGCACACCCGGCCGATGACCGGGGCACGCTTGCCGTGCAGCAGCATCTCGGCACGGTTGCTCAAGGAGCGGGGGTAACCATCGGCATAGCCAATGGCCACCGTGGCAATGCGGCGCGGGGTGGGAGCGGTGTACTGGCGGCCATAACTCACCGTGGCCCCGGCGGGAATTTCCTTGACCATGGAAACCACTGTATACAGCGACATGGCCGGGCGGACATCCAGCAGGGCCTTCATGCAGGGATCGGGGTCCAGGCCGTACTGCGAAAGGCCCAGGCGGCACATATCCAGATGATAGGCCGGGTGCAGCAGTGTGCCGGCGGAATTGCAGCAGTGGCGCAGCCCCACATTCACGCCATCGGCCTGCAGGCGGTTGCACACCCCCATAAAGAGGGTAAACTGCCGCTCGGTAAAGGCCATGCTCACTGCGGTGTCCTCATCCGCCACAGCAAAGTGGGTAAAGATGCCGGTGATGCGCAGGCTGCCGCTCTGCGCCAGTTTTTCCACCATCGGCACGGTATTCTCGTTTTCGGCATCAAAGCCCAGGCGGCTCATGCCGGTATCGATCTTCACATGACAATCCACCACACAGCCGGCTTTGGCGGCCTCCGCCGCCAATTGCAGGGCGTATTCCTCGCTGAACAGCGTTTGCGTGATGGTATTGCTGGCCAAAATAGGGGCCGCGGCGGGATCGGTGTAGCCCAGCACCAAAATGGGCCGGTAGATGCCCTGTCGGCGCAGATCAAGCGCCTCCTCCATCGTAGCCACACCGAACCAATCGGCACCGTCCTTTTGCAATTGGCCCGCCACTGTGGCCGCGCCATGGCCGTAGCCATCGGCCTTTACTATGGCCAAATAACGGCAGCCGGGGCTGAGAAACCGGCGGATGCAGTGGTAGTTGTGAGAAAGAGCGGCCAAATCAACGGCCGCCCAGCAGCGCTTGTAATCCATAGTGATTCCTCCCCTGCGGGTATATGAATATAGTATAATCCTCCCGGCAGGAAATCGCAACTGAATATCCGTGAACTTTTTGCAAAAATGTCCTCTATGCCTTCCCCTCAGCGCAACAAAATCCACTTACACCACTCGATGGTGTATTACTTTTGCACAAAAATGGAAAGGTTACAAATTGGCAACGACAGTATTATCCATTTTACATATTAACTGGTGGAATAAGGATATTATTGGACGATAATAAAGGTAAAAACATTGTGATTTGTGATTTGCGGGGGTGGTGAGATGGACTTATCGAAGGCCAAAAGACCACCCCATTTACACCACTTTTTACACACAAATTTGGGGGTGGGTGGTGTAGGAAAGGGGCTCGAAAAGCCCTTGATTAAGCGGGTTTGCGGCCTTTCGCTTAATTATAGGAGGAAATCACAATGAAAAAAGTACTCGCACTGGTACTGGCTGTCATCATGGTTTGCACCATGGCTATGGCTGTAAAAGTAGAAGTAGTTAACCCCGATTCTTCGGCTCCTTCTGCTAATCTGTCTGGTAAGATTAACACTGTTGCCCCCGGCGAAAGCATTTACTTCTCCCGCACCGAGCTGAATCTTACCGATTCTACTGCTTATCTTGATAAGGATAAGAATTTTGTCCCCGACAAAAACACCGTTTCCGTGACTTTTGAGAAGGGCGCTGATCTGATTGCTTCTCAGGGCTGGGTAAAGTATAATGGTGAATATGTTTATGCTCTGAACACCAAAGCAAGTGAGACTGCAGCTCTTGATGGTACTGCTGAAATCATTATCAAGTCCATCAAAGTCAATGTTTATGGTGTTACCGCCCCCACCTTGGATGCTAAGTATGTCGGTACTGCGGCTGACAAGGCTGTAGGTTACTCTGTTTGCGGTCAAGCCGAAATGGGGAATGCTGCTGCTAATAATTCTTTCATGGAGAAGCACTACATGTCTTTTGCCGAGCTCAAGGCTGATGCTACTCAGGCCGTTGCTTATATGTGCTTTGACTACGGCTTTACTGCTGACAAGATCACCATCTCCGAAAAGGATGCTAAGAGCGCCTACAATACCGCTGATCGTGTTGTTAGCGTTGAGAAAGTGAAAGCCGCTGACGGTAAGTACTACAACACCATTGATTGGTCTCTGACCAACACTGTTGGTGACGGCCTTGCTATGGGTGGCTTCCGTACTCTGAAGGCTGGAGAGACTCTGTTCTTCTATAAGGTTACAATGCCCGTAACTAACTCTACTGCAGACAAGGCTCTGAATAAGAACCTGCTGAACAACGAAGCTACCGTTATCGGCACCTTGACGGGTGTTGTTCCCAATGTTTCTCTCCAGCTGGTCGCTGAGAAGGCTCCCGAAGGCGCCAAGATGTATATGGTTAATGCTGATGGTACCGTTAAGGACCTGGGCGCTAAGTTCGATGCCAACGGCATTCTGGTTGCTACTGCTAAGGTTACCGGCCCCGTTATCGTTACCGATAAGGCTCTGACCGCTACTGCTGCTCCCGCTGGCTCCAACACCACCAACCCCGGCACCGGCGCTAACGATGTAGTTGGCGTAGCTGCTGCTCTGGCTGTTGTTGCTCTGGTTTCCGGCGCTGCCATCTCCCTGAAGAAATAAGTTAAGCTACCGCTTGCTTAAATCTCCTAAGAGATAAACCAAATCACCCCCCGGTTTCTCCAGCCGGGGGGCTTTCTTGCGCCTGCATATCCCCGCCCGCGGCGGCATAGCATGGGGCAAGGGGGCGAGCGCATGAGAAAAATCCTGCCAATGATCCTGTGCCTGTTGCTGTTGGGCGGCTGCGCCAAGGGGGGCGAGCCTGGCATCACACCGGAGGAAATACAGGCCCGACTGACCGCGGATTGCCGTTTCACAGCAGCCTTTACTTACGAAAATATAGAGGGCTGCGCCGAGGTGGAAAAGACCGGCGAGGTGTTCAGCATCACGCTGACGGAGCCGGAGGTGCTGCTGGGGCTCAGCTTTGTGCTGGGGCCGGAGGGCTCCCAAATGATCTACGGCGATACCGTCATTGACCTGCAGGATCACACCATCCACGAGGAAGCGCTGGCAGCGGTGATGGAGCGGGCCTTTGCCGGGGCGGACGCGTTGACCGTCACCCGGCAGAACGGGCACATTACGGCTACGGCAGACTGCACATTTTTCCATTATGAGGTGATGCTGGCGGAGGACACTGGCTATCCCACGGGCATTTCCGTGCCGGAGCTGAATATCGAGATTGCCATTACCGATTACACCCCGGCGGCCGGCGTGTAGCGGTGGGATGAACACAGCAGAATTGTAACAAAAGCCCCCCGGCTGGAGAAACCGGGGGGTGATTTGGTTTATCTCTTAGGAGATATAAGCAGTCGTGGGACTAACTTATTTCTTCAGGGAGATGGCAGCGCCGGAAACCAGAGCAACAACAGCCAGAGCAGCAGCTACGCCAACTACATCGTTAGCGCCGGTGCCGGGGTTGGTGGTGGTGCCGGTGTTACCAGTATTGGTGGTAGAACCGCCAACATTGGGGATAACGCCATCAGTCTTAACCAGATCGCGAGCATCAGTGGTGGTCATGGTCCAGTAACCAGTCTCAACACCGTTGACATCCTTGGTTACACCAAAGGTCAAACCGGAAGCATACAGCTTACCATTCTTGTCAACGCCATAATAGTAGTCATTGGTATCGCCCTGAATCTTGTAGGTCAGAGAACCAGCAGTTACCTTAAAGCCATCAACCGCAACATCAGTGGGAAGGGTTACGCCAGTGGGGATAACAGAAGCGCTGATCTTGCTGGGATCACCATTAGCTACGGTAAACTTGAACGCAGTATTAGCGGGGACTTTCAGAGTAATCTTGCCATTTACATGAGTGGTCTCAATGGCCTCATTGCCAGTAATATACCAACCCTCGGTAGCCCAGTCAAAGCTGGAGCCAGCGGTCAGCTTAGTGGTCTTATAGCCGATGTCATAAGCAGCCCAGAAGTCGGCGGTGAAGACGCCAGTAACTGCCTTAGAAACGCCGCCTTCAACCAGCTTGCTCAGAATGAGCTTACCATCTTTAGCAGTGAATTCAGCATAAGTGTTGGTCTTGGCAACGGAAGTGATCTTGAGGGTGTTGATGGTCATATCAACTTTGCCATCCAGAGCACGGTCGGTGTTGTCAACAGCAATCTGATATTTACCGCCGCTGAAAGAACCAGCTACGCCTTCAACCTTGAAGTTTTTGGCATCACGAGTGGGGGTACCCAGATAGGTGTCAAGAACCTTGAAGAATGCATCGTCCAAATCCAGGACATATTTGCTATTAGCATCGTACTTATCAGCGAGAGTAACAGAGCCATAGGTGTTGTTACCAGAGCCGCCAGGGACAACAGTAACAGCGTTTCCAGTTTCAGCCATAGCCATGGTGCAAACCATGATGACAGCCAGTACCAGTGCGAGTACTTTTTTCATTGTGATTTCCTCCTATAATTAAGCGAAAGGCCGCAAACCCGCTTAATCAAGGGCTTTTCGAGCCCCTTTCCTACACCACCCACCCCTAAATTTGTGTGTAAGAAGTGGTGTAAATGGGGTGGTCTTTTGACCTTCGATAAGTCCCTTTCTCCGACCAGCCAAACAACAAATCACAATGTTTTTACCCTATTTTACGCCCAATATGGCCCAAATTGATCCACATAATATGCAAAATAGAAAATTGTACCGTTACCAAATTGTAATATTTACACTAATTTACATAAATCGCGGAAAAAATTACACCATCCGGTGGTGTAAGCGCAAAAACTCTTCCAAAAATATGTCCCAATAGTGTAGAATGGGGAATACCGGCGAATTTTGTCGCCGAGAAAGGAGTTAATGTGTATGCAAGAAGTACAAAAAACCGAAAAACGCAAGGACACCCGCGGCCGCGTGCTGCGCACCGGAGAAAGCCAGCGCCCCGATGGTAGCTACCAGTTCCGCTGGAGTGAGGGCGGCGAGCGCCGCACCCGCTATGCCCCCACATTGGAGGCCCTCCGGCAAAAGGAGGACGAGATCGCCCGCCAGCGGCTGCTGGGCCGCCTTTCCACCGGGGGCAGCGCCACCGTGGGCCAGCTGGTGGAACGCCACATGTTGCTGCGCCCCAACCTGCGGGAGCGTACCCGCCGCAGCTACCGCAATACCATCGCCCACCTGCAGCCGGATGACCTCTGGAGCCGTAAGGCAAAGGATGTCACGGTGGGAGATTGCAAGCTCTATTTCATCCGTCTGCAGCAGGGCGGCCTTTCCTACGAATCCATCCGCAACGACCATTCCTTCCTCTCCTCGGTGTTCAAAAACGCCGTGGAAGAAGGCACCGCCGGTTGGAATCCCTTTTCATTCCGTCTGGGCTTCCTCCAGCGGGAGCCAAAAAAAGAGCGGGAAGCCCTCACCCCGCAGCAGCAGGCCGCCCTTCTGGAATTCATGGAGCAGGATACCTACTGCCGCCGCTACCGCGACCTGTTTTTGATCCTCCTGCATACCGGTCTCAGGGCAGGGGAGTGCGCCGGGCTCACGGTCGAGGATATCCACCTGCACAGCGGCTATCTCCAGGTCGATCACCAGGTCTACTACTCCCCGGAGCAGGGAGGTATGGTGTGGGCGCCCCCAAAAACCGAAAAAAGCTGCCGCAAGATCCCCCTCACCGCCCCCGCGGCAGAAGCGCTCCAGCGGCGCATCCTCGTGGCCCGTCAGTTCGGCCGGTGTCAGGTCATCGGTCAGCGGCGGCATTTTTTATTTCCCTGCCTCAATGGCTCCCGCCCCTTGCATGGCGTCGATTTCGACCGCATCTTCCGCAATGTCCATCGGCGCTACGCCCAAAGCGGCGGTATCCCCATCGCCGCCCTCACCCCGCACATCCTGCGCCACACCTTCTGCACCGGCCTGGTCCGCCGCGGGCTGGATGTCAAAAGCGTGCAGTACCTCATGGGCCACGCCTCGGCCGGCGTCACCCTGGATGTTTACAGCCATGTCAATTATACCGATGTAAAGGAGAAGATGCTGGATCTCGCCTCGTAACCCCGGGCGCAAATGGATATAAAAACGGCAAACCCCCAAATGCAGGGAAATGGCTGCATACAGGGGGATTATTTTTTACCCTTTTTCAGTTTTCATCGGGGGCATAGCCCAGTACATTCCGGGGCTGGCCGTACACATCCCGCAGGATAGCCACCCGCTCCAGTCCGGCGTTTCGCAGCAGCGCGGCCACCGCCTCGCCCTGCTCCTCGCCTATCTCATACAGCAGCAGCCCGCCGGGGGCCAGCATCCGCGGGTAAATGTCATTAAACCCCCGGTAGAAGTCCAGCCCGTCGGTCCCGCCGTCCAGCGCCATAGCCGGCTCCTGCCGCACCTCCCTTTGCAGGGTGGGCAGCTCGCCGCTGGCAATATAGGGCGGGTTGCTCAGGATAGCGTCATACGGCCCTTGGATCGTCGGGGGAGGGCAGAGGGCGTCGCCCTGCACGGCGGTCACATTGTCCGCCTTATGCCGGGCCATATTGGCCCGCAGGTACTCCATCGCCTCCGGGGATAGCTCCAGCACCGTCACATTGGCCGCAGGCAGCGTTTTCGCCACCGTAATGGCAATACACCCGCTGCCGCCGCAGAGCTCCAGCACGCGGCATTCTGGCCGTTTTCGCAGGTAGTCTATGGCCGCCTCCGCCAGCTGCTCGGTCTCCGGCCGGGGGATCAGCACTCCGGGGCCTACCGTAAAGTCCCGCCCCATAAAGTCCCATTCCCCCAGGATATACTGTACCGGCTCCCCGGCGGCCCGCCGCCGCAGCAGCGCAAGGTATTCCTCCCGTTCGGCCTGCGGATAGCGCTCATCCTTTTTCAGGGGGTAGTTGGTGCGGTTCAGCCCGCTCACCTTTTCCAGCAGCAGGAATGCGTCCGTCGCGGCATCGTCGCAGGGGGCCGGGCGCACCCGCCGCCGCAGCAGATGCTCCCCTTGCCGCAGCAGCTCCCGATAGGTGCCTTTACCAGCGGTCGGCATTTTCGTCCTCCGGTATCACCGCCTCCAGGGCGGCAATGGCGCACTCTATCTGGCTGTCGTCCGGTTCGCAGGTGGTAATGCGCTGCAGCCACATGCCGGGTGCCGAGATGATGCGGGTCAGAATCCCATCGGAGCGGCCCGCCAGCTTGATGAGCTCATAGCTGATGCCCACCACCACCGGGATAAGCGCCAGCTTCAGCAGCATCCGGATGGCCGGGTTATCCCAACTGATAAAGGAGCCCACAATGATGGAGATAAACACCACCAGGAACAAAAAGCTGGTGCCGCATCTGGGGTGGAACCGCCGCTGCGGCCGGATATTTTCCACCGTCAGGGGCAGTCCGGCCTCGTAGCAGGCGATGGATTTATGCTCCGCCCCGTGGTACTCAAAGACCCGGTGGATCTCCTTCATGCGGCTGCTCAGCCACATGTATCCCACCAGGATGATGACCTTGATGAGACCCTCAATGAGCGAAAGCCCAATGCCGGCGCCCAGCAGCGGCTTCAGCAGGGAAGAAAGCCCGGTGGGGATAAAGATAAACAGCACCGCCGCCAGGGCCACCCCCAGCACCACGGCCACACCGCTCAGTACCTTCATCAGGTTATCGCCCAGCTTTTCCTCCAGCCACTTATCAAATTTGGTGGGCTCCTCCTCCACGCCGGCCTTTTCGGCGCTCTTCATCAGGCAGCCGTAGCCCACCACCATCGAATCCACCATATTGAAGATGCCCCGCAGAAAGGGCACCCGGCGGGTCCAGTGCGCCTTTTGACCCCCCTTGTGGGTGTTCCAGGTCTCCACATCTATGCTGCCGTCCGGCAGCCGGGTGGCCATACTCGTCAGGAACGGTCCCCGCATCATAATGCCCTCAATCAGGGCCTGTCCGCCTATGGAAGTTTTCTTCTTTTCGTTTGCCATATGGGTATGTTTATTTCCTTTCTCAGCCCCTTGCCAGCGGCAGGGTAATGGTCACGGTGGTGCCCTCTCCCTTGCGGGAAGTAAGCTTCAGGCTGCCGCCGTGCATATTGATGATCTCATCCGCCACCGCCAGCCCTATGCCGGAACCGCGGCGGGAGGATTTTCCTTTGTAAAAACGGTCCTTCACCCTCGGCAGCTCCTCCGGCGCGATGCCGATGCCGGTATCCGCCACCGAGATAACGGCGCTGCCGCTTATGGTGGTCAGCGTCACCGCCACGGTGTCCCCGCCGTCGGAGTACTTGATGGCGTTATCCAGGATATTGATAAACACCTGCCGCAGCCGGTTGCGGTCTGCATAAACGATGATGACGCCCTCCGGCTCCTCGTACAGCAGGGTCTTGTTTTCCCGTCGGGCCCGCTCAGTGTACATCAGCACCACATCGCTCAGCTCCGCCGCCAGGTCCACATTCTCGCGGGTAAGCACCATCCGTCCGCCCTGGATGCGGGAAAAGTCCAAAAGCTCCTCCACCATCTGGGAAAGCCGCTCTGTCTCCCCCATGATGACCTGCATGCCCTTCCGCCTCGTTTCGGGGTCCAGGTCGTCGTCGCTCAGCAGCGTTTCGCCCCAGCCCCTTATGGCGGTCAGCGGGGTGCGCAGCTCGTGGGAAACCGAAGAGATGAAGTCATTTTTCACCTGCTCGGCGTTACTCAGCTCCTCCGCCATATTGTTGATGGAGGCGCACAGCTGGCCGATCTCATCGTCATTGTGGGTGTCCAGCCGCACATCAAAGTCGCCCTGGGCGATCTGCCGGGCGGTCCGGCTCACCTCGCCCACCGGCGCGATGATGGAATTCATGAAGTAGCTGCTGGTATACAGCACAAACAGCAGGATGGCCAGCGCCACCAGCGAAGCAAATACCGTGATGAGGGTCAGCTGCCGGTCGATGGCCTGCATGGAGACCACATACCGCAGCCCCAGCAGGTCCTCGCCCGAAAGGGAGGAAAGCACGGTGACCGCCATGATCTTCTGGCCCTCCCACCGCCCGGTAAAGGAGCCGCTTTTGCCGTTTTCCCTTGCCATGGCCAGGTCCGGCATGGTGGTATCCTGCGGCACAAACCCGCTGGAGGTGAGGAACACCGTCCCTTCGCTGTCTATGGCCATCAGCTCTATGCGGTCCCTGTACTCAAAATCCTGTACCAGCTCATACAGCCGGGCATTAAAGTCGCTGCCCGCATCGGCCGCGGCGCTTTCCAGGCGGGCGCTTACCGCGGCCGCCCGCGTGCGGATGTACTGGGAGGCACTGTTATAGTAGAAGGAATGCATGGCGGCGGAAACACCGATGACCATTGCCACCATGATGACCACGATAATGCCAAAGCTATTCAGTAACCACCGCTTGGTGATGCTGCTGCGTGGTGCCATCGGCTTTCCGCCTCCTTTCTTCCGCTTCGTTTTTTGGGACGCTCCGTCCGGCGAAAACCGGCGCTGGCGGCGTCAGAGAGCCTCGACAGGCATCAGTCCGCCTTCACCGGACAAGAGCCTGCCTGCGGCTCTCTTTCTTGCCATCCTCCGTTTTTCGGCCGGCCGCGGCTTATTCCACCCACTTGTAGCCAAAGCCCCACACCGTGGTGAGGTATTTGGGGTTGCTGGGCTCCGGCTCTATCTTCATCCGCAGCCGGCGCACATTCACATCCACTATCTTGTCATCGCCAAAGTAGCTGTCGCCCCACACGGTGGCCAGCAGGGCGCTGCGGTCCAGGGCTACATTGGGGTTGCGCATAAAATGCTCCATCAGCTGGAATTCCACCTGCGTCAGGTCGATCTTCTGGCCGTCGCGGGTCAGGCTGCGGCTGCGGATATTGAGCTGGAACGGGCCGGAGCGCAGTTCTGTCTCCGGCTCCTGCTTGGCGCTGCTCATGCTTACCCGGCGGTAAACGGCATCCACCCGGGCCACCAGCTCGCTGGGGCTAAAGGGCTTGGTGATGTAGTCATCGGCGCCCAGCATCAGGCCGTTCACCTTGTCCATCTCCTGGCTTTTGGCGGAAAGCATGATGATGCCCAGGGTGTTGTTTTTCTCCCGGATATGCTTGCAGACGGCAAAGCCATCGATGCCGGGCATCATGATATCCAGAATGGCGACCGAAAAGCTGTCGCCCTGCTCATCAAAGACACGGATGGCATCCTCGCCGCAGCTGACATCCACGACCTCGTAGCCGCTGCGCTGCAGATTGATGACCTCAAATTCACGGATGGCGTCCTCGTCCTCACAGATGAGAATTTTGCGGGGTGCTGCCATAAGTTTTACCTCCTGTGTGTTGGTTTTTTGGGAACCCCATGGGGGAGAATTGCGATATTTTTTCCGGCTTCTGGTTTTACTGGGGGAGGGGATTGGCCATCTCCCGACGCAGGGCGGCGATCCCAGTAGGGAGAACGCTGTTTTTCCCCTGGCCGCGGCCGACGGGCTGCCGGTTGGTTTTTAGCGAGCCGTTTTCCCTCTGCTTGAATTTTAAGCCCAATAGGGGGATCGGCTGGCACTTTGCCGGTTTCCCGGTGCAGGGCTGGGACAGCAGTTATCCCAGCAGGGAGAAGCCTTCTTCCACCTGTGTCATGCTGATGGGGCTGCCGGCCGGCAGGAAAGCGTAGTAGGCAAATTGACCGCGGGTGGCCAGCAGGGTGTAGCCCTCCGGCTCGGTGCCCTCGGCGGCGGAAACCACCCGCAGCCGCAGGTATTCCTCGCCGGTTTCATTCAGGCTGCCGGTGTACCGCCGGAAAATGACCTCCCTGGTCTCGGCCCGGCGGGAAAGGGTCAGGGCATCCATCCAGTACTGGTCGTATAGGGCGGGCGGCAGGATAAAGCGCCAGCCATCGGTGGTATTCTGGTAGCAGGCGGCCACGGTGGAATAGCTGCCGTACTGCAGGGTCCGGTACTCGGTAAAATAGCGGGTCTCTTCCCGGCTGCTGCCGGCGGAGCCGGGCACAACGGCGCTCCAGGGCAGCTCCACTATGCTGTCGCCGTTGATATCGGCCGGGGAGGCCCCGGAGTAGCAGTAACCATCAGCATAGCCGGCGGGGGCTTCCTCCTGCGGGAGGACCAGCCGGCCGTTCTGCACGCCCACAAGAAGGGAGGCAGTCATATCGGCATTGACGCGGCCGGAGAAAACGGTGCCGGGCAGCTCCTGCGCGATGAGGCCGGTGACCGATTCCAGGATGTTCTGCAGGCGCAGGGAGCTGTAAGCGGAATCCAGCACCGAGATGCCGGCGCCGCTCCAGCCGATGTACTGCAGGGTGACACCGCCATCCACGGTGGCCGCTATGAGTTCTTCATAGCCGTCGCCGTCAAAATCGGCAATGGCCATGCCATCGCAGCTGATGTGAAATTCCTCCGAGAGGGCGGCATCCCGGTAGCGGTACAGGTACAGGGTATCAAATTCCCGGTCGGGCTCCCGCCAGCCAACCAAAAGGTCGGTGGCGCCATCGCCGGAAAGGTGCCTGAAATCCACGAAAAGGACCTCGCCCTCAGTGCCGGGCAGGGCATTGCGGGCCCGCCAGCGACCGTCGGATTTATCCAGAATTTGCAGGTAGACCAGTGGCTCATCCTCCACGGTGTAAAAGACAACGGCTTCTTGCTCTTCATCACCGTCCAGATCGGTGAAAATGTAGGGGGAGCGGTAGCTGCCGCCGGCGGGGTAGCACAGTCGCAGCTCCTGGCCGACCACATCCCGCAGGGCTTCATCCACCTCGGTTTGCAGCTCGGAAAGGACGGGAGGTGTGAGGAGGGAATCGACATCGGGCTGGTAAAGATCGCAGCCGGAAAGGCCCAGCAGCAGGCCGGCCCCCAGGGCCAGGGTACAGATGAGCTTTTTCATGGCGGTTCCTCCTTTCCGGTCATTTGGGTACAAACACCCAATCTACCATCCTTCATTGTAGTCTTTTTCCAGCAGCCTGTCAATGAACGGGGTGTAAATTCGGCGGGCCGAAAAAGGAAAATTTTCTACGAAAAGGAAGCAGGAATTTCCGGGGGAAATTGCGTATCGCGCGCGTGCGCGCAGGCGGGCATGGGTACGCGCGCGCGGGAGGGGTTATCCTAAAAATGGGAAAATGGGGGCGACCGAAGGGGTGCGGAGTCGAGCGCCGCCGGTGGCGGATACAGCGAGACGGAGCACCCGTAGTGGTCGGAAAGAACGAGCAAGCGAGCAGCGCGAAGTTCTTTTCGGGTACCACAAGGTGGGCGACCGAAGGGAGCCCACAGAGGGACAAGGCCACGGGGAGGGGCGGCGGAGCCGCCGCCGGGCGCAGCCCGGCGGCCCGCGCCCGTAGGGCGCGGGGGCGCACTGCGGAAGCAGCGCGCAGCGGCTCCGCCGTGGCCGGCCGGCTGCAGAAAGCGGTGGAGCAAAAAGAACTCCCCCGCTGGGCGGGGGAGAGAAAGGGCGGAAGCTTTATTTATGGTCGGTGGGGGCATTGGCGGCCAGCACCCGCTTTTCGGCATTGGTGACAAGATTGAGCAGGGAGGTGGCGAACAGCGGGTAATCCCGGCTGAGGGATTCGGTGGAGAGAGCCAGGGCATCCGGGTGGGTGATGGGGTCCATGCCCTCGGCAGGTTTACCGGCGGCGATCTGCTCGGCATTGGCCTGGCAGACCTGCATCATAGCGGCGGAATAGGGATGGGCGATCAGGCGGTTCAGCTTGAACATGGCGGGCTGGTTCTTCTCATTAGCGCCATGCAGGACGCGGAATGCCCGGTAGACCGCGAGCATCAGGAAATCGCTGACCTCGGTGACGAGGGCGCGGCTGCCGCTGCGGTTCAGGAGATCAAAGATGATATTAAGGGAATTGGTGATAAGCTTTTTATTAAGGGTGCACTGCACGCCATTGCGGAAGCTGTTCTCCTTGCCCGCGGCATCACTTTCCGGCAGCTCCTCGATGGTGAGGGTGAGGCCGTTGCGGTCCGGGGTACGACCCAGGATGTAATCGCAGGAGACCCCGTAGAAATCGGCGGCGCGCACCAGAAAATCAAGACCGCATTCCCGGATGCCGTTTTCGTAATGGGAAAGCAAAGCCTGGGAGACCCCAAGCTGCTGTGCGGCACTTTTTTGGCTGATGCCCTTTTCTTTTCTTAGGAGAGTAAGCAAACGGGAAAATTCCGCGGCCACGGCGTACACCTCAAATCTAACATTATTACAGATAGTATAAATCATTATAATGGGGAAAGGGACATTTGTAAACCAAAAATGTCGAAGAAATGAAAGTTTCCTTAAAGTTTGTAAAATCCCATCAGAAATGCCCCGAAATTTTGTGATATTAAATAATGAGGAGTTCCTTTCACACCAAAACTGTGCTATAATATTATCCGGAAAAAGGAAAGAACGCAGGAAGGAGAGCAGGCATGAAGAACTATGTGCTGCACTTTATACGGCACGGCCGCACCGAACACCAGCGCCAGGGCGTTTATATGGGACGGCGCACCGGCTCCGAGCTTTCGGCTGAAGGGATAGGGGAGCTGCTGGCGCTGCGGCGGGAATATGACTACCCCTCGGCGGAGGTAGTATTCAGTAGCCCGCTGCCGCACTGTTTACAGACGGCGGATTTTCTCTACCCGGAGAGCCGGCTGATGGTGGTGGACGAGCTGGCGGAGATGGACTTTGGCAGCTACGAGGGCAAGAGCCTGGAAGAGCTGAAGGACGACCCGGAATTTGGCCGGTGGCTGGCGGATTCTCACCACCAGAAGCCCCCGGAGGGGGAAAGCGGCGAGGAGTTCTTGATAAGGATCCAGGCGGCGGTGGCCGCAATGATAGATTACATGGCGCAAAATGAGATCTTTGAGGCGGCGGTGGTGACCCATGGCGGTGTCATTGCTACGCTGATGTCCACCCTGGGGCTGCCGCGGCAGCCGCTGCAGTTCTGGAAAACCAGCGGCGGGCGGGGCTTTACCTGCTTTGTGCATCCGCAGATCTGGCAAAACGACCACCTAATGGAGGTGGCGGGCATTCTGCCGCACGGTGCGGCGACCGCCTGCGATAATGGGACCGAAAAGAAAGGATGAGGAACAATGACGCTGAATAAGGCCATAAAATTTAACGCGAAAAAGTGCCTAAAGAATAACTGGGGACGGGCCATTCTGATCTTTGTGATCATGGCGGCGGTGAGCGCGGTGCTGGGCGCTTTGGATAATGCGATCTTTTCCGCCTTTGGCTTTCACCGGGTGGAGATCAGCATAGATCTGCTGCGGGGCGGCTATATGGAATGGTGGCTGGCGGAGGGCGCCGATGTGACCTGGTATGAGGTGGCGCTGAGCATCCTGCTTTCGCTGGTGCAGCTGTGCATTATGGCACCGCTGACATTGGGCGCCGCCAACTGGGCGCTGGAGCTTTCCGATGGGCGTAGCAATGCCATAGGTGAGCTGTTCTGGGCCTTTGATAACGCGGCGTGGTACCGCAGCGTATGGATGAGCATTACCGTGGCGGTAAAGACGGGGCTGTTCGCCATCGCGGTGGAGGCGATCCCGACGGTAATGATGGCGATAGGCGCGGCCAACCTGTGGGAGAATCGCTCCCTGGGGGTGCCGCTGGTGGTCATCGGCAGCGTGCTGATGCTGGTGGCGCTGCCCTTTACCTGGTGGTTTGGCGCGCGGTACATGGCGGCCAACCTGCTGCTGTGCGACCGGTACTACTACACCGTAAAAGAGGCGACAAGGCTTTCGGTAGCGCTGACCCGCGGCCGCCGTTGGCAGATCGTAGGATTTTACCTTTCCTTCCTGCCGTGGTACCTGCTGTGCTGCCTGGTGCTCCCGCTTCTGTATGTCATCCCCTATGTGGCGGTGGCCGGCACCATGATGGCCCGGTATCTTTTTGAGGACTATCTGCTGGGGCAGAAGAAGCTGGATGTTTCCGACCCGGATCAGCTCATCATTGATGATGTGGCGCCGGAGGATTACCACAAGGCCCGTGAGGAGCAGGGAATGGAGGCTCCGGCCCCTGCCGAGGAGCCTGCGGGGGAGCCTTTCGCCGCGCCGGCGGAGGAGGCCCCGGAGGAGGATAACGGCGGCATAGCGGAGCTGTAAAATGAATAGACGGCAAAAAGGAAGAGCCCCTGTGAGGGGGCTCTTTTTTGCAGTTTGTAAAAGGGGATGGGGCCAGGCGGCGCGGCGAAGCGGGGGAGGGCCGTCCCGCCCCGCAGGGGCGGCGGCCCGAGAGACAGCACAGCCGTGCCGCCGGGGATTACATGAGGGGGGCCAGCAGCTTAAGCAGGGCGCACAGGGCACTGGTGCCGCGCAGTTTGCTGCGGAGCTCCTCAATGGTGATGAGGCGGCTTTTTTCCAGGGTCTCTTCGATGTCCTTTTTGATCTCGGCAAGGACGGGGGTATGGTACAGCAGCACGGCGTTTTCGTAGTGGAGGTACAGGCTGCGGTAATCCAGGTTGGCGGTGCCCACCATGGCTGCCTCGTCATCGCACAGGCACATTTTGGCGTGGATGAAGCCGGGCTGATATTCGTAGATCTTGACGCCGCTTTGGATGAGGGTCTGGTAATAGGAGCGGCTGACCATGTGGACATACCATTTATCCGGGTGGGAGGGGGTGATGATGCGGACATCCACGCCGCTTTCCGCCGTGGTTTTCAGGGTGGTGACAAATTCATTATCCAGGATGAGGTAGGGTGTGGTGATATAGACATAATGGTCCGCCCGCTGGATGAGATGCAGATAGGCATTCTCCGCCGCATTAAAGTGATCCAGGGGGGAATCGGGGTAGGGCTGCACATAGCCCTGCGCCGGGAGCGCCAGCGCGGTGAGGTATTCTTCCTCGGGACGATCGAGGGTATCGCTGCCGGCGTTCAAGGTCCACTGCTGGAGGAACATACGGGTAAGGCTGCGCACCGCGGCGCCACGCAGCAGCACGGAGGTATCCTTCCAGTGGCCGAAACGCTCCACCTTATTGATGTATTCATCGGCCAGATTGATGCCGCCGGTGAAGCCAACCTGGCCATCGATGACACAGATCTTGCGGTGGTCGCGGTAATTAAGGCTGGGATCCATGCTGGGGCGCATGGGGTTATACGGAACAGCCTTGATATTGAAGCCGGCCAGTTCCTTGGGATAGCTGGCGGAAAGCCGCTGAATGCAGCCGAAGTCATCGTAGATGACGCAGACCTCCACCCCGGCGGCGGCCCGCTCCCGCAGAATTTCCAGGACGGAATCCCACATCAGGCCTTTTTCGAGGATGAAATACTCGAGGAAGATGAATTTCTTGGCCTTGGGCAGCTCCCGCATCAGCTGGCGGAAGAAATCCTCGCCCAGAGGGGCGTATTCCACCTGGGTGCCGCCATAGGCCGGAAAGCCGGAGATATTGCGGATATAATCGGTGAGGACGCGGTGCCGGGGGTATTGCTCCAGCAGGGCGGCGGTGTCGCCTTCCTCAGCGGTAAAGAGCGCCGGGTGGGCCGCTTCATTGGCGGCGATCTTCTCCCAGTAGCGGTGGGGCAGTGTTTTATTGCCGAACTTGAGGTAGAAGAACCAGCCCACCACCGGCAGCGTCATGATGAGGATGATCCAGGTGATTTTGTAGGAGGGGTTATCATCCTTGGCGACCAGCCAGATGACAATGATAAGGCTGAACAGCACAAAGGCGGCGTAAAGATAGGTGGAGTAGCTGCTGATATTGAACAGGATAACGGCGAAGATGCCGATTTGGACCACGATGAGCAGAGAGAACCAGAACACCCTGCTGATGAGGAAACGCAATATTTTTTTCATGCTGCACCGCCTTTCCCGAAAAATGCCGAATGACTATATTCAAGTGTTATAATATGCTATATCTATTTTACATCAATTAGAGGGAGCTTGTCAAACCACAGTGAGGGGCTGGTGTACCAAGGAAAAAGGGTGTATAATAGGCCAAGAAACGCAAGGGAGGCGGGAATATGCCGTGGAGCGAATGGATAAAGGAGCCGGTATGCTGGCTGGTGTGCTATCTTATTATCGCCAATTTGGCGGGCTTTGCTATGATGGGAATCGATAAATATAAAGCGAAGCATGAGCGTTGGCGCATCCGGGAGCGGACGCTGATGCTGACGGCCGCTTTGGGCGGCTCGGTGGGAGTGTTCTGCGGGATGCGGGTATTCCACCACAAGACGCTGCACAAGCTGTTCCGCTGGGGCGTGCCGGCCATTATGGCGGTACAGGCGGCGCTGGCTGTATATCTTATCTGGTTCCGGTAAAAAGGAAAGGAATAAAAGCAACAGAAAAACCGCCGCATCGCTGCGGCGGTTTTTCTGTGCTTGTGACAATTGTGTGATAGAGGTAAGAGAGAGGTTAATGTGTTGACTGTAATCTGAGGGTTTTTGAGGAGGTCAGCTAAGGGTTTTTGTTCCCTTGCTGTGATTTTATTATAGAGCATCGCAAAGGAAAAGTTGTAAAGCGTTTATGAACAATAAATGAAACTTTTTTGGGAAATTTAACACAAAATCGTGAACAAGGCCATTCGGAGAGATTTCACAAAGGAAAATGGCGTTTTGACTAAAAAATAACAAGCATTTTGCAGCAAAATATATGAAAAACAAGGATTGACAGCGGGCCGCGGCGTGATTATAATGACTAATTTGTTAGAGGAATAAAAATGCGAAAGGCCGGGGAACGGCCTGTGGAGTGAAGAATATGAATGAGAAAACAGCCCAATTTTCCCTGCGGGGGCTTTTTCAGCCGCGGGACCTGGCAGAGGGCACCCCCTGGAAGACGATCCTGGCATTTGCGCTGCCCATTATCATCAGTTACCTGCTGCAGCAGGTGTATACCATCAGCGATGCGGCCATAGTGGGGCAGACGCTGACGGCCGGTGAGGTGGCCGGGGTGAATGATACCACCTCCATCATCTTTATCTTTTTGCAGTTCGCGTTCGGTGTCAGCGCGGGTTTTTGCGTGGTGACGGCCGCGGAGATGGGCGCCCACCATGAAGCCGGGGTACGGCGCTCGCTGGCGGCGCAGATCCTGCTTTCGGCGGCGCTGACGGTGCTACTGACCGGGCTGGCACTGCTGCTCTTGAAGCCGATGCTGGCGTGGATCAATGTGACGCCGGAAAGTCCAGAGGTGTACCGCGCGGCCCATACCTACTGCGCTATCATCTTTGCGGGCATCGGGGCGCAGCTTTTCTATAATTTTATATGCTCCTTTTTGCGCAGCATGGGGGATTCGGTAACGCCGCTTTTGTTCCTGCTGTTTTCCACCATCCTCAATATCGGGCTGGACCTTTTGTTCATTGTGTCCTTCCATTGGGGTGTTGCCGGGGCGGCCATTGCCACGGTGGCGGCACAGCTTATCAGTACGGTGGGGTGCTTTCTTTACGCGTTTATAAAGTACCCCAAGCTGCGGCTCCACAGGGAGGACTGGCAGGTGACGCTGGGGGATATGCGCCGGCACCTGGGGCAGGGTATCCCGCTGGGACTGCAGTTTTCGGTACTGGCTATCGGTATTATCGTGATGCAGAGTGTGGTGGTGAAGTTCGATATCCTGGAGGGGGAGATGATCTCCAACGCGGCGCAGAATGGCTTTGGCGCGGCGAATAAGCTGAACAATCTGCTGATGACCCCGATGAACGGCCTGGGCGCGGCCATGACCAGCTATACGGCCCAGAACATGGGCGCCGGGCAGCCGGAGCGCATCAAAAAGGGAACGCTGCAGGCGCTGGCGATGGTATCCATCCTGGCGGGCATCTCCATTGCGATTGGGCTGGGGCTTTCCTTTGGCGGCAGCTACCTGCGCATCTTCCTAAGCATCGATAAGGTGACGGCCGAAACGATGCGCTATGGCAACACCTATCTATATGTGGATCTGGCGATGTATCTCTTTTTGGGGTTCATCTTTGTGGTGCGCAACTGTGTGCAGGGCATCGGGCTTTCGCGGTTTATCCTGGGGGCAGGTACCGCGGAGCTTCTGGCCCGGGTGGCGGTGTGCCTGCTGCTGCCGGCGGCTTTTGCGGGCGGGGAGGTAACAGTGGCGGCCCCGGCGATTTCCTTCTACGCGCTATGCGCGGCGGACCCCGCAGCCTGGATGGCGGCGGATGCCGTGCTGATGATCCCCTTCCTGCGGGATATTATGAGAAAATGGCAGTGAGAGCTGCCGTTTTTTCTTGTCCGCAGGGAGGAAAAAATTTCTTCTTATTTTGGTAAAACAAATGTTTGCAATTTAAGAACATATGTGCTATACTACACTTAGAAATAGATAAGGGAGGCCGTGCTATGCAGGAAATCAGCCAAAAAGCCCGCCAGGTGCTGGAGTATCTGACCCAGAGAGAGAGCAGCATTCCGCCCACGGTGCGGGAGATCGGTGCTGCTTTGCAGATCAAATCCACCTCGACCGTCCACAAGTATCTGACGGAGCTTGCCGCCGCCGGGTACATCGAAAAGGGCGATAAGATGAACCGTGCTATATCCCTGCCGCAGCAGCAGAGCGCCAAGGTGCCGCTGCTGGGCGTGGTCACCGCCGGCCAGCCTATTCTGGCGGTGGAGGACATTGAGGGTTATGTGCCCTACCAGGGCGGCCGTTACCCCGCCAATGAGCTGTTTGCGCTGCGGGTCCGCGGCGAGTCCATGATCGAGGCGGGGATCCTCAGCGGGGATATTATTATCGTGCACCGCACGCCCGCGGCCCAGAATGGGGAGATCGTGGTGGCGCTGGTGGAGGACGAAGCCACCGTCAAGCGCTTCTACAAGGAAAACGGGCATTACCGCCTGCAGCCGGAAAACAGCACCATGGAGCCCATTATTGTGGATTCGGTGCTGATCCTGGGCAAGGTGGTAGCACTGCTGCGGGAATACTAAGAAGAAGTCCGCAAAAAAGGCGGGCGGCGCGGCGGCGCGTGCGAGGGGCGACCGGAGGGAGCCCCGAGGAGAGCAGAACCGCGATGCCCGGTAAGCGTGCCGCTATTTTGAAAAGCTGAATAAAAGGAAGCCTCCTGCCAAAGATGTGAGTATCTTACGGCAGGAGGTTTTTATAATGGAAAGCATGATGGAAAAGCTGTGCGGCACCCGCACCGAGGAAAATCTCAGGACAGCCTTTGCGGGAGAATCACAGGCAAGGAACAAGTACACCTACTACGCCAAAAAGGCCGAGGAGGACGGCATGAACCAAATCGCGGAGATCTTCCGCATTACGGCGCTTAATGAGGAACAGCACGCGAAGATCTGGTTCAAGCTACTGAATGACGGAATAGGCTCCACAGAGGAGAACTTGAAAAACGCCGCGGAAGGAGAGCACTTTGAGTGGGCGGAAATGTATGCCGATTTTGCCAAAACGGCCGAAGAGGAGGGCTTTGCAAACATCGCGCGGCTATTTAGTGGGGTGGCGGCCATAGAAAAGAGCCATGAGCAGCGATTCCTAACGCTGGAGCGCTCCGTCCGGGAGGGGGGAGTATTCCAAAGTGGGGAGGAGACCACTGTTTGGATCTGCCGCAACTGTGGGCATATTGCCGTGGGTAAGACAGCGCCGCAGGTTTGCCCGGTGTGCAGCCACCCGCAGGCGTACTTCCAGCGCCGGGCGGAAAACTACTGATGTGAGAAGGCGGGCGCACCGGAGCGGGCAAGGGCTGCCCGCAGCAAAGCGGAGGGGCAGCCCTGAGAAGCGCAGGGGCGCCCGCCTGGCTAAATGGGATAAAGGAAAAGCCGCCCCTTTGCAGGGACGGCTTTTTAAGTTAGCTTATTGCAAGGATCAAGCCTTGAACATGAGCAGCAGGAAGCCAGCGGCTACAGCGGAACCGATAACACCGGCTACATTGGGGCCCATGGCGTGCATCAGCAGGAAGTTGGTGGGGTTGTACTTACGACCCTCAACCTGAGATACACGGGCAGCCATAGGAACGGCGGAAACGCCGGCAGAACCGATCAGAGGATTGATCTTGCCGCCGGTGAGCAGGCACAGCAGCTTGCCCAGCAGTACACCACCAGCGGTGGAGAAGCAGAAGGCAGCCAGACCCATTACGACGATACCAATGGTCTGCAGGGAAAGGAAGGTCTGACCATCGGCGGTAGCGCCAACGGTGGTACCCAGCATGATGGTAACGATGTTGCAGAGAGCGTTCTGCGCGGTGTCGGAAAGACGCTCAACGCAGCCGGCCTCACGGAACAGGTTACCCAGCATCAGGCAGCCGATCAGAGAAGCGGTATCGGGGATGAGCATGATAACAACGCAGGAAACAACAATGGGGAAGATGACCTTCTCCGCCTTGGAAACCTTGCGCAGCTGGCCCATCTTGATGACGCGCTCTTTCTTGGTGGTAAGAGCCTTCATGATGGGAGGCTGGATGAGCGGGATCAGAGCCATGTAGGAGTAGGCAGCTACTGCGATGGCAGAGAGCAGCTCGGGAGCCAGCTTATTGGTAACAAAGATAGCGGTAGGACCATCCGCGCCGCCGATGATACCGATGGAAGCAGCCTGAGCAGCCGTGAACAGGTGCTCGCCGCCGACGGTGATGGCATTGGCGAAGATGAAGGCAATGTAGATACCCAGCTGAGCGGCAGCGCCGAGCAGCAGGGAGATGGGGTTGGCCAGCAGCGGGCCAAAGTCGGTCATCGCGCCTACGCCCATGAAGATGAGGCAGGGGAAGATGGAAGACTTAACGCCGCGGTGGATGATACGCAGAACGCCGGAATCATACCAGTGAACATTGGCCAGCTGGGACTGGGCAGCAGCCAGTTCCGAGACAAGCGTTGGGTTGGTAGGATCGGCGGCCAGTGCGGCCGAAGCATTCTTTACCGCAAGGGTGGCGGCTTCGGTGGCATCGGTCATAATACCGGTATCAGGCAGGTTGGCCAGCATCATACCAAAAGCGATGGGCAGCAGCAGCAGCGGCTCAAAACCCTTTACAATGGCGCAGTACAGCAGCACAAAGGAAATGAGCAGCATGACGCCCTGCTGCCAGCTGAGATTAGCAAAGCCGGAGCGAGCAAAGGTCTCGCTGAGAATTCCTAAAAAGTCCATTTAGTATATCCTCCCTCTATCAAGAAAGAGTAGCAAGAACATCATCGGTGTTAACAGAAGTGCCCTTGGCAGCGACGGAAGCAACGGTACCATCGCAGGGAGCAACGATATCGTTTTCCATCTTCATAGCCTCCAGAATCAGAATGACATCGCCGGCCTTTACAGCGGTGCCAACAGGAGCGACCACATTAAGTACAGTGCCGGGCATGGGGGCGGTTACATTGGCGCCGCCGGCGGGAGCAGCCGCTACGGGAGCGGGGGCAGGAGCGGGGGCGGGAGCGGCTACAGGTGCGGGAGCAGGAGCAGCCTTGGGAGCGGGGGCAGCAGCAGGAGCGGCAGCCGCGGTGGTATTGGTGATCTTAGCAGTATTCTTCTCAACTTCTACTTCATAGTTCTTGCCGTTGAGAGTAACAACATACTTGGCCATTTGGTTTTTCCTCCTCTAAAAATTAGCAAGCTTTGATGGATTTGATGGTGACGGTATCCAGCGTAAAGCCGTTTTCGGTGGCGCACTTGGAAACCAGCTCAGCAGCCTCCTCAGGCTTCAGACCGCCCAGATTCTCAGGCAGCTCGATAGCGCGGATCGCACGGAAAGACAGCTCAGAGGGCTGAGTTCCCAGCTTATCAGCGGTGATCGCCATGACCATGGCAGCGGTGGGCTCATCCACGCCGCACAGGGCCAGAACAGGCTTCAGAACATTGTAGCCGGCAACGAGGGTACGCACGGCAGCCGCCGGTGCAGCAGCCTTAGGAGCAGGCGCAGCAGCGGGAGCGGCTTTGGCAGCGGGTGCCGCGTTACCTTTTTTTCCAGCAATGGAAGACACGACCTTGCCCATCAGCATGATGATAAGAGCCAGAATGATCAGCTCCATGAATACGACCAGCATACCGATACCAGCCATAGTGAGCGACTCGCCAAAGGTCAGGTTGTAGCTGCCGCCGTTGGCTACGCGCTCAGTCAACATTTGTACTAACATCAGTCTTTACCTCCTTCTTGTGTTATTTTACCTCACGGATAGAAAAGTGAATTTCGTTATCATCCTCTTTGCGGTCACGCTTCTCAAAGTAAGCCTCCGCCTGCGCGGGGAACGCAATGTAGGAAAGAACATCCTCATCGCTGTGGGCACGCTCTCCCAGCTCCCGCTTGGCTTTCTCAAAGCCGGGCTCCAGCAGGTCGGCGTAGCGCTGGGTAATGGGTTTTTCGTCACCCAGCACCAGCTTCTGTACTTCGGGGTCTATCTTGCCCGGAGCGCGGCCATACTCGCCTTTGACATAGGCTTTGATCTCTTTGGAAACATTCTTATAGCGTCCGCCGGTCAGCACATTTACCGTGGCCTGAACACCGACCATCTGGCTCATGGGCGTAACGAGCGGAGGATAACCAAGATCTTTGCGTACCTTCGGTACTTCCAGCAAAACGGCATCCAGCTTGTCCAGCGCCTTCTGCGCGGTAAGCTGGGCCACCAGGTTGGAGAGCATACCGCCCGGCACCTGATAAATGAGGGCATCGGTGGCATTGCCCATGACCACGGGGTTCAAGAGGCCGTTGGCCAGGTACTTGGCCCGGATGGGCTTAAAGAAGTCATTGATCTTCTTTACCACATCATCCTTGACGGAGATCTCGTAGCCCATTTCACGCAGGGCGTAAACAAGGGTCTCCGTGGGGGGCTGGCTGGTGCCGCCGGAGAAGCAGGAAACAGCGGTATCGATAACATCGGCGCCGGCTTCCACAGCCTTCATCAGCGTCATGGGGCCCAGACCCGTGGTATTGTGGGTATGGATGACGATGGGAACCTTGATCTCTTTCTTGAGCGCGGTCACGAGGTCATAGGCCTCCTTCGGGCTCATAATGCCGGCCATATCCTTGACGCAGATGGACTGAACGCCCAGCGCCTCGATCTCCTTGGCCAGCTTGACATAGCTTTCAAGATTGTGGATGGGGCTGATGGTATAGCAGATGCAGCCGGAGGCGATGGCACCGCACTTGAGGGTCTCATCCACGGCCACTTCAATATTGCGGATATCATTGAGCGCATCAAAGATACGGATGATATCAATGCCGTTTTCCACCGACTTGCGGACGAACATGCGCACCACATCATCGGGGTAGTGCTTGTAGCCCAGCAGGTTCTGGCCGCGCAGCAGCATCTGCAGCGGGGTCTTGGGGCAGGCCTTCTTTATCTTGCGCAGCCGCTCCCAGGGATCTTCGTTGAGGTAGCGCAGGCAGCTGTCAAAGGTGGCGCCGCCCCAGCACTCCAGCGAATAGTACCCGGCGTTATCCAATTCAGTCAGAATCGGCTCGAACTCATCGAACGCCATACGGGTGGCGATGAGCGACTGGTTGGCATCACGCAACACGGTCTCGGTGAACTTTACGGTTTTTTTCATGGCAATCCCTCCTGCGGTTTTGTATTCCATTTGATCTGATGCAAAACAGGAACGCTGCAGATGGCGGCATAACGGGAATGACCCGGCAGGGCCTATTATGCCCCCATTAAAACGCTTACCTTGGTATTATAGTACATTTTCGACCGAAAGTGCAATACCTTATCGATTTAATTTAGGGAATTTTTCATAGCAAAATCATTATAAGAATTGCAGGAGATCAAAAGGAAGCATACTATTTTATATAGGTTAACAGATTTTTAGCGAAAAACCCGTCAAAACAACAAGAACGGGGAGGACGCATTCCTCCCCACTTGTGGGTTTTTTACATATCGCGGCTGGCAACAAAATTGACGCCGGTCCCGCCGATATCGGGCAGGATCACATCGCCGCAGCACACCGGGGACGAAATTTCCACCGCATCCAGCATCCGGACAGCTTCCCGTACCAGCGAACGGGGCAGGGGGCCGTCGGTTTTGACCGGCAGGCGGGGGTGAATGCCGCCGGTGATCCGGACGGTAGAGGTGACCACACGGGTGGGGTTGGTCATCTCGGCAATGCCGTACTGCTGCCCGCGGGGACAGCCGAAGCCGGTGATCTGCCAGCCCTCGGCGGTCTGCTCGGCGGTCAGGTGGCAGCCCTTGGGACAAACGATACAGATAAGCTCCTGTTTCATTGGGTAAGCTCCTCCTTTGCGATGACCGAAACGGTGACGCTGCCGACCGCCTTTTCCAAAAGGGGACGGGGCAGCGCGATCTTCTCCATCTCGCCGGGGGCCATGTGCTCCCGCGGGAAGCGGCAAAGCAGCGCGCCGGCCTCATCGGTCACGGTGATGACACGATCCCGGTAGACATTATTCACCCGGAAAAATACTTCGCACAGCTTATCCACACCCTCTACCCGGATGTGCTGGGGCACGGTATAGTTGACGGCATTGCCGTTTTTCAGCTCGATGCACCGGCCGCCGATCTCTTCGCCCAGGGCGTAGCGGGCCGCGGCGGCTCCGGCCTTTTCACTTTCGGACGAAACGAAATCCACCAGGTCATGCACATGCACCACATTGCCGCAGGCAAAGATACCCGGCGCCATGGTCTCCATGTTCTCGTATACGATAGCGCCGTTGGTGCGGCGGTCCATGGGAATGCCAGCGCCGCGGGTCAGCTCGTTTTCCGGGATAAGCCCGACTGAAAGCAGCACGGTATCGCAGTCAAAGGTCTGCTCGGTGCCGGGAATGGGCCGGCGGGCCTCATCTACCTGGCTGATAACCACCTGCTCGACACGCTCCCGGCCCTTGATATCTGTAATGGTGTGGGAAAGATACAGGGGGATATTGTAGTCATTCAGGCACTGGACGATATTGCGGTTCAGGCCGTTGGAATAGGGACAGAGCTCCACGCAGGCCAGCACCTTGGCGCCCTCCAGCGTCATGCGGCGCGCCATAATAAGGCCGATATCGCCGGAGCCGAGAATGACCACCCGGCGGCCGACCATGTAGCCTTCCATATTGACATAGCGCTGCGCCGCGCCCGCGGTAAAGATACCGGCAGGCCGGTCGCCCGGAATGGCAATGGCTCCGCGGGTGCGCTCCCGGCAGCCCATGGCCAGCACCACAGCCCCGGCCTTCAGCTCCTGGTAGCCATCCACGGTATTGATGCAGCAGACCCGGCGGTCGGCGGTGATCTCCACCACCATGGTATCCAGCATCACTTCCGCCTTGGTTTGCCGCAGCAGCTGAATAAAGCGCCCGGCGTATTCGGGACCGGTCAACTCCTCCTTAAAGCGGTGCAGGCCAAACCCATTGTGGATACACTGATTGAGGATGCCGCCCAGCTCTTTGTCCCGCTCGATGACCAGGACTTTCTTGGCGCCCTTTTCGCAGGCGGCGCAGGCGGCAGCCAAGCCGGCGGGTCCGCCGCCGATGACAATGACATCGTATTTTTTCATTGGGCGTCGCCTCCTTTTTCGGCTTTGGAGCCGGTCTTGGTCTCGCCGCACAGCAGCCAGCTGCCTTCCTCATCCATCAGCACCTGCTCTTTGGGGAGGCCCAGCTCCCGGGCAATGATCTCGTGCACACGCGGCCCGCAGAAGCCGCCCTGACAACGGCCCATGCCGGCATTGCAGCGGCGCTTGATGGCATCGATAGAGGTGGGAACGATGGGCCGGTGCAGCGCCTCTACGATCTCCCCTTCGGTAACAGTCTCGCACCGGCAGATGACCCGGCCGTACAGAGGATTTTCCTTAATGAGAGCAGCCTTTTCCTTGGGGGAAAGGTGCCGGAACACTGTGCGCTTGCGGGTATCGGTAAAGTGCTCTTTTTCTACGGTTTCCAGGCCGCAGCCACGCAGCAGCTCCACCGCCTTTTCCGCTATGGCAGGTGCGGCGGAAAGTCCCGGGGAACGGATTCCGGCCAGATTGATAAAGCCAGGCGCCTGTTTGGATTCCTCTATAATAAAATCCTCCTGCTGGGTATAGCAGCGTACCCCGGAAAAATTGCGGATGCTCTCCCGGTAATTGAGATCCGGCACGCTGCGGGCAGCCGCGGTGCGCACCTCCTCCAGCCCAAAGGCGGTATTGGCCACGCTTTCCACATCCTCCACAGCATCGGCGCTGGGCCCAACGATCAAATTCCCGTGAACGGTGGGGGAGACTAGTACGCCCTTGCCCCTTTCATTGGGACATTGGAAAATGACATGCTCCACCACATGTCCCTGCGATTTATCCATTATATAATATTCGCCCCGTACGCCCTGCACGGTAAAGCCGGCGCCGCCCGCCATCTCGTGCACCTTATCGCAGTGCAGCCCGGCGGCATTTATAATATAGCGTGCCTCAAAATTCCCCTTGGGGGTATGCAGGCGGTAGCCCTCCCCGGCGCGGTCTATGCCGGTAACGGGGGCGGAAAGCCGCAGCTCGCAGCCGTTCACCACGGCGGTCTCGGCCAGCGCCAGCGCGTATTCCCACGGGCTTACGATGGCGGCGGTGGGGGCGTACAGCGCGGCGGTCACTTTGTCGCTCACATTTGGCTCCAATGCGTGCACTTCATCAGCGGTCAGCAGCTCAATGCCGGGCACACCATTGGCAAGGCCCTGCTGGTACAGCTTCTCCAGGTGGCGCTCGTCCTCCTCACCAAAGGCCAGCACCAGCGAGCCGATCTCCTCCCGCTCCACATCCAGCTTTTCACACAACTCCTTGGCCAGCGCCACGCCGCGCACATTGGTCTCAGCCATCAGGGTGCCGGGGGTGGGGTCATATCCCGCGTGCAGAATAGCGCTGTTGGCTTTGGTGGTCACATTGGCCACATCGTTTTTGGCCTCCAGCACCAGCACGCGGCAGTTGTACCGGCTCAGCTCGTAGGCAGCAGCGGCGCCCACTATCCCGCAGCCGATGACAGCAACATCATACATCATTGGTTCCTCCTTTTTAATGAAAGAAACAGATTGTTAAAACCACCACAAATATACCATTATAAAGGGGGCTTTTCAATAGCAAAAAAAGAAAAGAAAACCGTAAAAAAGTGATTGACACCGGCTTTTCGCTGTGGTATGATATAAAAGCTGTCGGGTAAGACAGCAAGCCGCACCTTGAAAATTGAACAGCATTCACTTGAAATTGATTGAAAAGTCAATGGAGAGTCCTTGTAAATTCTTAAGAGAATGTACTCTTAAAAACACAAGTAATAACGCAAGCGAGAGCTTGGGTTATGGATTAAACGATCATAATTACCTTAATAGGTAGTGTGAATACTATTTATTAAGAGTTTGATCCTGGCTCAGGACGAACGCTGGCGGCGCGCCTAACACATGCAAG
>ERZ827469.928-NODE-928-length-29690-cov-8.386131_pt1 | contig 29690 bp, 28 predicted proteins | sample MGYA00519917_ERZ827469 | MGnify/ENA primary metagenome ERZ827469 (study PRJEB31778, sample SAMEA3449314) | human gut metagenome | biome: human gut; feature: human-associated habitat; material: faeces | place: United Kingdom | collected 2010/2012 ... | reverse complement strand
CCGTGGGCATGACCACGGCTGACGGTGCCGAACTGCTGATGCACATCGGCATCGATACGGTCAAGCTGGGCGGCAAGCACTTTACCTACCTCGTCAACGAGGGCGACAAGGTGAAGAGAGGCCAGCCGTTGATCCGCTTTGAGCTGGAAGCCATTAAGGCAGAAGGCTATCCCGTGACCACGCCGGTCATTGTCTGCAATACCGATGACTATGCCGTTGTCGAGGCTAAAGCCAGTGGCACCGTAAAGCAGGGGGATGCGTTGCTGGAACTGAAGCGCTAAGCGTTTCTCCCAAACTGTAAGGTGAGGTTGTTGTAAAGGAAAGAGCTATTCCGATAAAGGCAATGTCACTTAGTTAAATAGGCAATCCCTCTACACCAACACAGAAATTGGTATAGAGGGATTTTTTTCTTATAAATACTTGACAATAAGCTCAGAATGTGCGGCCTCTTTGCTTACTTCGGTAAGCAAAGAGGCCCTTGTAGTTAGAAAGTGTCCGCTGTGACAGCTAATTGCAAGGAGTGAAGTGTATGACCGCAGAGAATGTCAACGTAAGCACTTATTTACAATCGAAGTAAAAAAGCACGAACTTCTTGTACCGAAAGAGGTATGAAGGGTTCGTGCTTTTCTTCGTTTTTGCAAGAGCTATCCGGCATGTTCTGTTCGGCTTTCACATTGTGGCTTGTTCACATTATCCATCAAGTATAATTGATTGCGTCGATAAAATGAGTGCGGGAATAAAAACCTGAAATAAATACTGGAATATAATTCTCTTGGAATTTCAACAAAGTTCGACAGAAAAAGAGTGAAAACACGTTGAAATTGTTTGTCTGAAGGTTGTATTGTAACTGATGCGGACAAATGTAGTATGATACGGATTATTCAACTGGATGCGGATAGTAAATTAAATACAGTCAGTATGATGGCCACCTAAGAAGTCTTTTTTGGCTTCTCTGGTGGCCTTCTTTATAAACCACATGCGGGAATTGTGAAATTTATATTTATGATTCCCAAATCACCTAAGCGACGCAATCAATTGTAACTGAGGGGATAGGTGATTTTGTGGTGAAACTGCTTAGTTGCGCTCGGAGCAGGGGACCTCCTAGATGTGATTTGACCGAAAAAACTCAAATCGCTATAGGAGGTCAAAATGACTGAATTAGAAATGTATGAACTTTGGTGCACACTTCGTGTATGGGCCAATTATAATCAGCTTAACCAGACGATAGAAAAAAACTGGCTTAGTAATTCGTTCAACAGCCATATCCTTGATTTGTTAGACAAAGAGGAAATTAAATACAGGTCGGAGAAACGTCTCCTTGGATATAGGAACAAGGGGAAAAGGCGACTTGCTGGTAATGCAAATCAGCCGATTATTATCAATATTGATGATGTGGCTGATGTCATTGATGTTCGTGCAGAAGATGAATTCGCTCGAGTAGAGCTTCTGGTATCATTGAAGCAGGAATTGGAAAGGCTCTCACCCAGAGAGCTAATGATTATTCGTACTTATTTGGATTATCCTATAGAGGTTGTGGCGAGGAAGCTTAAGGTTAGACCCAACACGATTTCTAAGGCACGAAGAAAAATTGCAAGAGAATTGAGAAAGAAGCTGGTTTGAGATGAAAAGGGAAGAACTGTGGAATCCATCTGCAAGGCGGTTTGAATGCCTGCTCAAGGCTGCGCAGAATGGCGACTATAACGCATACATGAGTTTGATGGCGAGGTTTTTTAAGGTAATGGATGACAAGGCAAGGAATAACTACTTGCGCGATTACGAGATGTTTACGGCACTGGTTAAACGGGTCTCAGAAGGAATCTTTGGTTTCAGTTCTGAAGATGCGTATCAGCGTGAATTGAACAAGGAAAAACACCCGTCAAAGAAGCGGAAGAAGTTCGGACGCAGGTGATGATCTGAGCGTTAGTAGTTAATATTGATTCAAAAGAAAACAGATTGCTGCAAGCGCAGCAATCTGTTTTCTTTTGAATCGGTTTCGTTTTAAGCAAAATTTAAATCATGTACCAATTGACTGTTACATATAACAATCTATCGAATTTTAGCCTCATTCACCTTATGAACAAGGGTGTATTTGTAAAATATGCTGAATTTGTGTACTTGTATAATTAAAATGATTCCGATTTGTTGATAAATGTCGAATTGTGTGCTATTATATCCATACATATATTGGCAAAATATTGCGTTGGTAGACTGCTGAATTGTGCTAAGGATTTTCCATGAGTAATTTATGGGAATGCCTTTTGCTGCTCAAAACTGCTTTCCCTGATTTCAATTGCAATATTGAAAATAATATGTGTACAAAGAAGAACGAGGAGTAAGAACATGACAAGATTTAGGCATGACTTGATTTTGCGGATGATAAAGCTGTTAGATGCTGTGCTTGTGACGATACCATTTGCAATGTGCTGGTATCTATACTATGCTAAGCGCGTTGCATCGCCGTACTACGCAAAGGGCGATTACTTGGTCGTGGCACTGTTCTTTGTGCTGTTCATCATCTTTGGACGCGTATATGACGCCTTTCTGATGTCGATGCAGCGTATCTCCGAAATTATCTACGAGCAATTTTTGGCGGCTGCGGTCAGCAACTTTATCATGTACATTGTGATTTGGCTACTGTCCAAGCACCTGCCCAACATTCTCCCTGGCGTTGCAGCCCTTGTGGGGCAGGTTATTATGGCCTCAATTTGGGCTTATAACGCTCACCACGCCTACTTTAAAACCTTCCCGCCGCAGGCCACAGCTGTTATTTATGATACCAGACGTGGTATGGAGCAGCTGATTGGTAAGTACGGTCTTGATGCCAAGTACAAAGTGGTTTCCACAGCTACGGCGGGGGAATGCATCGAGAATCTTTCCATGCTGGACGGCATCAACACAGTGTTTTTGAGCGGCATCCACAGCCATGATCGGAATATTATTTTGAAATACTGTGTAGAAAACAACATTATCGTATTTGTTGTCCCGCGCATCGGTGACACCATCATGTCCGGTGCACATCACATGCATATGTTCCATCTGCCGATGCTTCGTGTTGGCCGGTATAATCCTCAGCCGGAGTATCTGTTTGTAAAACGACTGCTGGATATTGTCATTTCTGCTATTGCGCTTGTGATTCTGAGTCCGATCTTCCTTGTGACGGCTATTGCCATCAAAGCAACGGATCACGGCCCAGTATTTTACAAGCAAATTCGTTTGACGAAGGATGGCAAAGAGTTCGGCATTCTCAAATTCAGAAGTATGCGTGTTGATGCTGAAAAGGACGGCGTCGCCCGTCTTTCCAGCGGCGAAAACGATGACCGCATCACGCCCGTTGGCAAAATCATTCGTGCTTGCCGCGTTGATGAATTGCCGCAGCTTATAAATATCTTGAAGGGTGACTTGAGCATCGTCGGCCCCCGTCCGGAGCGCCCCGAGATTGCAGCTCAGTACTGTGAGGAAATGCCAGAGTTCGCACTGCGCTTGCAGGCTAAGGCTGGATTGACTGGGTATGCACAGGTTTATGGCAAGTACAATACTACTCCTTACGACAAGCTGACTATGGATTTAATGTACATAGCTCATCCGAGCATTGTCGAAGATTTGAAAATCATGTTTGCAACAGTGAAAATCCTGTTTATGCCTGAAAGCACCGAGGGGATTTCTGAGGGCCAAACCACTGCAATGAGTGGAGAAAACAACTAAATATAGACGCTTTTGACCGCTTTCTGAGGGCGAAAATCGACATTTCCTCGGAATGTGCAGTCAGGCATAAACAAGGGGTTTCGATGACAACATCATCGGAACTTTCAACCCGGTCATGGAAATGTTATCAGGCACAAATACGAGGGCTCCCAGTGAAAGGCATGGTGCTGTCTGGAATAAACTGATGAGTTTCCATAGCGATATGAGTGCTGTCGGGCATAAATACATGGATTCCCATAGCGAGATGATGGTGTCATCTGGAATAAAGACAAGGGCTTTGATAGTGCTATGGAAAGGCAAGATGGAGCGCAGTGGAGACCCACTGCAGCGGTACAAGACATAGCGGCAGCGTGTAAATCACACTGCTGAGGACGATTAGTAGAGCTTTATAAGGAATAAACGGCTCAGACTCTTTGAGATTGAGTCTGGGCTGTAATCTTTGATATGCGGAGAGAGGAACAAGATAATGGACGCAAACAAGTATGAAAATTACTCGGTTTTGATGTCAGTGTACTTTAAGGAAAAACCGGAGTACTTGAAGACGAGTATTGAAAGCATGATGAACCAAACGATGCCGACGAATGACTTTGTGCTTGTTTGCGATGGCCCTTTAACTCCAGAATTGGATGCGACTATTGCAGAGCTGCAACAGAAGTATGGCGAAACAATTCGCACAGTTAGATTTGAGAAGAACGGCGGTTTAGGTCATGCCCTGCAGGTTGGCGTGAAAGAGTGCCGCAATGATCTGATTGTTCGAATGGATAGCGATGATATTAGCCGACCTTACCGTTGTGAGAAAGAACTTGAAGTATTTGCGGCCCATCCGGAACTTAGTATTGTTGGCAGTGTTATTGAGGAGTTTTCTACAACCCCAGAAGTCATAGATGCAAAGCGTGTTGTGCCTGAAACTAGCGATGAAATTGTAGCCTTTTCTAAGAAAAGGAATCCCTTTAACCACCCATCTGTAATGTATCGCAAGAAAGACGTTTTGAAAGCAGGAAATTATTCTGATGTCCGATATATGCAGGACTACTATCTGTGGATCGATATGCTGATTGCAGGCATGAAAGGGTATAACATTCAGGAACCATTGGTATGGATGCGAGCTGACAGTAACCTGTTTAAGCGGCGTTCGGGAAAGCTTTATGTCGAAATTCAGGTCAATCTTTTTAAGAAAATGTATAAAGCTGGATACATTACATACCCACAGTACTTAAAGTCTTCGGCAATTCGAGTTTGTTCGGCCTCTGCTCCTAATTGGCTACGGCAGTTCATGTTTAAAAAGGTATTGAGAAAGTAACAGGTTGAGGAGAAATATTGCTATGGGATTGGAACAAAAAATCAATCAGCAGTTAAATAAGTATCCAGCTATAAAAAGGACAGTAAAGAGTGTGTATCAGCATACAATGTATGCTATTTCGTCTAAAGTGGATCATGAGGGAACTGTCATTCGGCTATCACCGGATGATCCAAATCATGAGTATTTTTTTGGCTACTACGATAAGTCTCCTTGGGATGCCTCTGGGCGGTATGTGCTTTGCCTAAAAGCGAAAGATACATGGTCCGATGTTGCACCGAAAGATCCTGCGGATATTCTGCTTATTGACACAAAACAGAATAACATGGCCACTAGAATTGCGACCACTCACTCGTGGAATGTTCAGCAGGGGTGTATGGCACAGTGGCTGGGGCCCAAGTTTGATCAGAAAATTATCTATAATGACTTCCGTGATGGTAAGTTCGTTTCGGTCGTGCTGAATGTTTTTACCGGAAAAGAACGTGTGTTGGAAAAACCGGTTTATAGTGTTGCTTCCGATGGTAGTTTTGCGTTGACACTAGATTTTGCGAGATTGCATCGTCTTCGACCTGGCTATGGATACTCGAATGTGGAGGAAACAACAAAAAATGAGAAGATTCCTGATGCCCCATGCATCTGGAAACTAGATATTATCAATAATACGGTAGATCCTGTTCTGAAGTATGCAGATTTTGCTTCCTTTGAACCTCGTAGGGAGATGGCGGGTGCAGAGCATAAGGTAAACCATATTATGGTGTCTCCGAGCGGAAAGCGTTTTATGGTCTTACATCGATGGTTTAATGGAGAAAGAAAATATAGCCGTCTTGTTACTGTGAATGTAGATGGTACGGAAATGTACAATCTGAGCGATGACGATATGGTCAGCCACTGCTATTGGAAAGATGATCAGACGATCATTGCATTCGAGAACAAAAAGAAAACAGGTGCGGGATACTATCTGATGCATGATAAAACGCAGGAGTACCGCCATCTGTGGCCACATATCAGTTCGGATGGTCATCCAAGTTACTCCCCGGACAGGCGTTTGGTTGTGACAGATACATACCCCAATCGCAAACGCATGGCGATTCTGAAGGTTTTGAATGAAGACTTTAATATTGTAATCGCAAAGGTGTTCGCTCCGTTTAAATATGACAATGATACTCGATGTGATTTGCATCCACGCTGGAGCCGTGATGGAAGAAAAATCTGTTTTGATTCTGTCTATGAGGGACATCGCGGTTTGTATATGATTCCACTGGACACTATCAAATTTGCGTATAGCGATACCGTCGGCACAAAATTGGTTAGGCCTGTAAATAATAAGAAGAGAATTAGAATTGTGTATTTAATGACCGCTTGCAAAAAATGTGGACCAACGCAGCAGACATTGAATATTATCAAAAATCTTGATCCGGAGGAATTCGAGCCGATTCTGATTACGCTGTATGACGAAGAGGCGGATAGCAGAATGGCGGATTATCTCCCGTATGTTTCTGCTCATTATCTTGTGAAAACCGGAAAAAAGAGCATTATGCTGGGGCAGGATAGTGCTCTACGGAAGAAATTAGAGGAACTTCAGCCTGATTTAATCCATACAGTTGGCGTTTTCCCTGACTATGCAGTCAGCCAGATTGCTAAATATAAGCAAATCCATACTTTGAGGAACTATGTGTATGATGATTACCCGGCAAAGTTTGGAAAGGTGAAGGGAACAATTCTGGCAAAGATGCAGCTATCGGCTATGAAAAAGAGCGACAAAACGATTGCTTGCTCTGAAAGTCTTACAAAGATTTACAAAGAAAAGCTGCAACAGTCCTATGATTTCATTCGTAATGGTGTTGATATTGAGCAGTATACCATGCCCGATGAGAGCGAAAAACTGGCGATTCGGAAAGAGCTTGGATTGCCTGAGAATGCATTTATTTGGGTTTATACTGGGCAATTTATTGAGCGTAAGAATATCCCATTCTTGTTGGAAAACTATGTGAAGAAGTTCGGAAATGATGAACGCTCTTATATGCTGCTACTTGGAGGCGGGCCGGAATTAAAGGCGTTATCAGAAAAGTATGCGTCTAATTTGCGTATCGATTTCCGTGGAAGTGTATCCAATGTGAATTATTACCTAAAAGCCTGCGATGTTTATGTTTCTACGAGTAAGTCGGAGGGACTGCCGAATGGCGTTCTTGAAGCAATGGCCACAGGCTTGCCAGTTGTACTTTCTGATATTGAACAACATAAGGAAATCTTTGGAGTAGACGACAAAATCGGATTCCTTTACCGTCAAGATGATGGGGAAGACCTTGGAAGAAAACTTGAGCAGATGTATCACAGCAATGTGAAAGAGACCGGAAAAAAAGCCTATACATCAGCACATGAGAATTTCAGCTCAGTAAAGATGAGCAAAAAATATCAGGCCGTTTATGAGGAAATCGTAGGATAAGGGGAAAGACAATGTCTAAGAGCATAAAGAATTTTCTTGATAATCCAGGGCTCCTTTTTATTTCGCTTGGGCATCGTGGATGGTTTCATTGGATGGATGATGAGACCTATCTGAAGATTGCCTATCGGGTTAAGATGGGGAAAAAGCTGAACCTCGATCCACCAGTAACCTTCAATGAAAAACTTCAATGGTTGAAGATCCATGATCGTAACCCGGAGTATACGACTATGGTCGATAAGTATGAGGCGAAGAAATGGGTTGCTGATAAAATCGGGGGGGGGATGTCATACCTACTCTCGGTGTTTGGGATAGCTTTGATGACATCGATTTCGATAAACTACCGAACCAGTTTGTTCTGAAATGCACACATGACAGTGGCGGATTGGTTATTTGCAGAGATAAAACGAAATTAGACAAATCCTCAGTACGAACAAAAATTGAAAAATGCCTCAAATATAATTTCTTCTGGGGACAACGTGAGTGGCCATACAAAAATGTAAAACCGCGTATTATTGCTGAAAAATATATGGAAGACACAGCTGCAAAAGTGCTGGGTAGTAATGGCCTTACAGACTACAAATTCTTTTGCTTCAATGGAACGCCTGAATTTGTATATGTTTCTTGCGGTTTAGAGGATCACACGACGGCTCAGATGAGCTTTTTAGATATGAACTGGGAAGTCGCGCGGTTTAAAAGGAGCGATTATCGACCGTTGAGTACTGTTCCTCCTAAGCCAGAAAGATATGAAGAAATGAAGACAATAGCAGGAAAATTGTCAAAAGATATTCCATTTGTGAGAGTTGACTTGTACGAAGTTCAAGGAAAAGTATACTTCAGCGAAATGACATTCTTTCCCTGCAGTGGCTTTTTACCGTTTGAACCAGAAGAGTTTGATGGAATTCTAGGGAAAAGTAGTGGGATAGACGGTCTTTAATAGAAGGGGAAAAAATGAAAATAGTATTTTTAATGCCTCAATCGTTTCCATACGGTATTGCCTATTCTTCACGGGCACAGAACTTTAGTAGGGCCCTTTCGGAGTTGGGATATAATGTCGATGTTGTATGTGACTACTTGAGTGATAATAAGTATAGAATGCATGATAACATTGGGAGATTTGAAAATACTAGAATCTATGAGATAGTGCCGAAGAAAAGTAAGCTGAATCGTTTTTTAACAAGACCACGTTTGTCATCTTTTTTAGAAAACTATATTCAGTCAGAACACCCGGATTTAATTATTAGCAGTTCGGCATATGACAGATTTCCGTGCGTATTACATGCAGCAAGGAAGTATAGAATTCCAATTATTCTTGAAAGTTGTGAGAAATATGACTCGACAAATTGGAGGTTTGGCAAGGCGGATTACAGATACTACCAATTTCACAGTTGCTGGAAATGGTATTATCCAAAGGTTGATGGAGTAATTGCAATTAGTCGCTTTTTAGAAAATTACTATTCGGAACAAGGCTTAAGAACATTGAGAATTCCAACAATTTTGGATGTTGAAAAGACAGAAAGCCGAACAAAGTGTAATGATACGGAACAGAGGACATTTGTTTTTGCGGGTACTTTGGGCGGTGGAAAAGATAAATTAGTGGAATTCATAAGGGCAATGTATGAGGTTCACAATAGTGAGAATTGTATTCCTATTTTAAATATATATGGGCCGTCTAAGGAACAAGTTGAAGAACAGCTAGGTAAATACCGAGAAATTTCGGATTCACTAAAAGATCAGATTAATTTCTTCGGCAGAATTCCACAGAATCAAGTTGCAAATGCTGTTAGGCAGGCAGACTTTAGCCTTGTGATTAGACCGAATAGAGAGTCATCTAATGCTGGATTTCCAACGAAATTAGCAGAAAGTATGGCGGTAGGAACCCCGGTATTTGCTAACAAAACTGGAGATATTGGAGTGTATGTTGAGGACAACATTAATGGATTGATTGCGGATTCAGATAGCGAGCAAGATATTCTTAAGACATTGAGACGTGCTTTGAAGATGAGCACGGATGAACTTGAGATGATGAGAATGTCTGCAAGGAAGGTGGCAATCGAAAGTTTTGACTACAGGGGCTATGAATCGAAGTTGAATCAGTTTGTGTTAGACGTGATAAATGGAGGAAACCGGAATGGCGTTTAATGTTCCAATTGTGCTTTTGATTTTTAGAAGAGACAAGATCACTCAAATAGTAGATCGGTTAAGAGAGATACAAGCGAGCAGAATTTATCTAATGGCCGATTATGGAAGAAACGATGCTGAGATTAAACAGGCCGAAGAATGCAGAAGAGCAGCCGAAAATGCAATTGATTGGGACTGTGAAGTCATCAAGAATTACGCTGTTGAGAATAGGGGCGTTTATGGGAATATTGGCAAAGGAGCGCAGTGGGTTTTCGAGCGTGAAGAGATGGCAATTTTCTTGGAGGATGATAACCTTCCGGAGGTTTCGTTCTTTCAATATTGCGAGGAACTTCTTTTAAGATACCGTGATAACGATAAAGTCCTTTGGATATGCGGAACGAACTATCTCGGCAAATATGATGCTCCCAATGGAGAATCTTATATGTTTACTAGACATCTTCTTCCTTGTGGGTGGGCGTCGTGGTCTTCAAAATTCTTGAAATACTACGATTTGGATTTGAAACTATGCGACGACAAAAAGAATTTTGCAGGAATGCGGAATAGGTTTGTTTCAACGCAACTTTACTATCAATATATGTATAGATGGAGAGCGGAGAGAAAAAGAATAAAGGAGTGCGGCAGATCTAAATCTTGGGATTATCAAATGGATTTTGCTCTCAAATACTACGATTTGTACGGCATTTCACCTGCAAAGAATCAAATAAAGAATATTGGCGTTGACGAAATTTCAGAACATGGTGGTACTTCAACTATGAATGAAATGACAAGACGATTTTGTACGATGCCTTCTTACCCACTTGAATTTCCATTAAAGCATCCCAAGGAAGTTAGAATTGATGAGGTGTATGAAAAGAAGATTGGAGATATTCTTCTATTTCCGCGCAAGCAAAGATATAAGTATTTTGTTTCTTCTTTTTTACGTGACAAGTTTAATCTCCCTGACAAGCCGTTAAGGAAGATAATTATGGGGAAATGATGAATAAAGTTTTAGATAATAAGCTTACAATTAGAAGAATACTTGTACTGCTCATTCTTTACATATTAAGCGGCTCAACATATATAACATTAATTTCAAGCTCAGAACGTATAGCTGCAGCCGGAATTATACTGATGAGTCCTGTAATAGTGTCAACCATGAGGCGAAATGTTTCGGGACCTGCATTTTGTAGAGGCCTTCTTGCCTATGGATTTGCGGCTTTTGTAATTGGGATAGGCATGATTAATAAGGATAATATGGGTTCCTATTTTCGAACATCATTGATTTTCCTATTTGCCTTTTACATCACTCAAGAGTTTACATTTTCTGACTTTAGGAAGATTTTTACAAAATTTATAACTACGATGTGTGTGGTTGACACGTTAATCTATTTCGTACTTCAAAGAGTTGGGCAATTTTCATTTTTACCGATTGCTTACAATAGCAACGGAGAAGGCTACAGAATAGGCGTCATTTTCAATTATTTATTGTCGCATCCGGAAAGAAATTCAGGAATTTATTGGGAACCAGGACTTTTTGCGACAATGATTATCCTATCCTTCATTATGGATTTGACGTTCGAAAAGGAAGTGCCATTTTGGAGAGCGCTTATTTATCACATTTGCATTTTCACTACAGCCTCATCAGCGGGCATTGTTCTTATACTATTTTGTGATCTTCTGATGCTCAATAGATTTATGGATTCGATTTCAAATAAAAAGGTGTTGAAATATTGTGTCTTTTTCATAGTCTATATGCTTCTTCTTCTGCTGTTTGTTAACCTTGATACATTTCTAACTTTGACGGGGCTTGCACAACAGCGCGCTTACGCAAAACTTCTGAGTGATAATATGGGTAGTTCTGCAAGAATGCAGGCGTTGATTAAGAACTGGAGCTTATTTGTTCAGAACGCAATTATAGGAAGTGGAATAAGTAATGCGTACAGATTGGCCTCTAACTTCTCTGATACATCAACAACAACTTTCATGATGGTTGAATTTGGTGTTGTTGGAGCGCTACCGACAGTATTCGTTGTCAAGAGTATTATCGGGTTAAAGAGAGGACTTATTGAAAATATAAGTTTAATAACCATATTCTTGTGTATTTTAAATAAGGAACCCCATATGAGAATTGCTGTTATATGGATTCTGGCTTTCTATTTTTCAAAGGAAAGAGAATCACAATTCGCACTTTCGAATAAAACAGCATAGATAATACCGCTGTTTTAGCTATAAGATTTGGAGGAAATTAAAAATGTCTGCATTTGATAACGCAACCCTTATGATCACTGGTGGTACTGGTTCTTTTGGTTCTACTGTTTTGAAGCATTTCCTGGATTCCGACCTGAAGGAAATCCGCATTTTCTCTCGAGATGAGAAGAAGCAGGATGACATGCGTCATGAGCTTCAGGCCAAGCATCCGGAGAATGCCAAAAAGGTGAAGTTCTATATCGGCGATGTCCGTAACCCGCAGTCCATCCGTGATGCAATGCCCGGTGTTGATTACATTTTCCATGCCGCTGCTCTGAAGCAAGTTCCTTCCTGCGAGTTCTTTCCCATGCAGGCTGTTCAGACCAACATTATCGGTACCGATAACGTCCTGCACGCCGCTATTGATGCTGGTGTCAAGCGCGTCGTTTGCCTGTCTACCGATAAGGCTGCCTATCCAATCAATGCCATGGGCATCTCCAAGGCCATGATGGAGCACGTCATCTACGCTAACGCCCGTGTGGCAGCTGAGCGTGGCGGTACCACTATCTGCTGCACCCGTTACGGCAATGTTATGTGCAGCCGCGGCAGTGTCATTCCTCTGTTCATCGATCAGATTAAATCGGGTAATCCCATTACCATCACCGACCCCAACATGACCCGTTTCCTCATGAACCTGGATGAGGCTGTGGATCTGGTCATGTTTGCTTTCCAGCACGCCAATCCCGGCGACCTGTTCATCCAGAAGGCGGATGCTTCTACAATCGGCGATCTGGCCAAGGCTGTTCAGCAGCTGTTCGGCGATACTGGTACGAACATCATCGGCACCCGTCACGGCGAGAAGCTGTTCGAGACCCTGATGACCCGTGAGGAGCGTCTGCGTAGTCAGGATATGGGTCACTACTTCCGTGTTGCCGCTGACAACCGTGACCTGAACTACGACAAGTTCGTGGTCAACGGCGAGGTACATACCATGGCGGATGAGTCCTACACCAGCCACAACACCACCCGTCTGGACGTGGAAGGCACCGTCAAGAAGATCCTGACCACCGAGTATGTTCAGAATGAGCTGAAGGGCATTCCTAATGTATAAGGTGGAATATATAAAATCGCAAAGAGAAGGCTATCTTGACGGAATGAAAGGCTTGGCGTGCCTTTTCATTCTTTTGGGTCACTTCACAGGAATATACAAGTATGCGGAAAACGCTTCACAAATTGATTCTTGGTTTGTCAGAATATTGACTGAAGGACCAGTTTCATTTTTTACAGCAGAGAGTTTCTGGCTTTACTTGTTTTTTACGATAAGTGGATATTTGTTGATAATGTCTACCCCCCCCCGAAAAATAAGGGACTTTTTGGTGAAGTGTACTAAGCGAGTCCTTCGCCTTGCGATACCTATTTGGGGAACAGCGATATTTATCTTTGTAATCCAGAACACTATAGGTTTCTACAACTATAGTGTGCAGGCAATCGTACAAAACACATGGCTGACGCACCTATATGGAAGTCGTTTGACAATTTTGGATATATTGAAAGAACCCTTTTTTGTCTTGATACTGGGAACGAGCAAGTTTAACTCACCGTTTTGGTGTTTAAGAGATATGTTAATTTCTTCATTTTTGATTTACGGGGTAAGTTGGATTTGCAAGTCAAAAAAGGCAGAGACAATTGCTATTTGTGTACTTACCGTATTGGCAGCCATTACAGGTAGAAGCATTATCATGGCGTGCCTTTGTGGATCTTGCGCAAGACTACTTAGAGAGAAGACGGAGATACAAAGTAAAAAACACATTCTAGTTTTAGTCGGTCTATTACTGCCTCTTGTAGCTTTTTTTGCTGGAAATCTTGTGTTTACAAGTGTATCTTTTGCGTGCTTTTTGATTGCTGTTCCCCAAGAAGAACGAGTGAAATCCATCTTCGAGTGTAAACTGGCCAAGAGGTTGGGCGCAGTTTCTTTTGGAATCTATGCACTTCATTGGCCGACTATAAATTCTATAGGATGTTGGTTTATAGTGAAATTTACAAATACGCTGAAATCGGATATGGTGATGCTTATGGCATTGTTAAGTTGCGTTTTACTCACACTTGTTTTGGCAGCTCTATTTAGAATGACAGTAGAAAAACTGACAGCAAGGGTTTGCAAAATAATTCACTGATTGTGAAGGTTTTATTTATGACAGAAAAGTTGTTGGTAATAGGTGCCGGTGGCTTTGGTCGCGTGGTGTCCGAATTGGCTATACAGAAATACGACTGCGCTTTCGTTGATGATGGCGTGGAAGTCGGAACGGAAATATGTGGTGTGAAGGTCGTCGGGCGGGTTTCCGACCTGCCGAAGCTTTTTGGGACATACAAGTTGCTGGTCGTCACGATCGGCAATAATGCTGTACGTGAACGCATTTATGATACGGCAGAGAAGATAGGATATGCTTTCCCGAATTTGATCCATTCGAGTGCGTATGTCAGTCCGTATGCAAAAATTGGCTGGGGCTGTGTCCTTTTGAATAACTCTGTTGTTCAAAACGGATCCACGGTCGGAAATGGCGTTCTGTTGAACCCGGGTGTCGAGGTTCATCACGATTGCTCGGTCGATGACTTTGCTTTGATCTATACAAACTCCGTCGTGCGCACATATGCGAAGGTCGGCAAACGTGTGCGCATTGGCAGTAACTGTACTATTTGCAATAACGCAACTGTGCCGGATGGCGTAGATATTCCGGACTGCACTGCAGTACATTAAAGAGGTGATAGGATGAACATTCTAGTCACAGGTGCCAAGGGTATGGTGGGAACCGCCCTGTGCAACAACCTGAAAAACATCCGGGATGGGAAAAACAAGACCCGCCCGGCATTGGATATTAAAGAAATCTATGAGTATGACCTGAACTCTACCCCGGAGGAGTTGGACGAGTACTGCCAGAAAGCAGACTTCGTGTTCAATCTGGCTGGCGTGAATCGTCCGGAAAACCCGGAAGACTTCATGAAGGGAAACTTCGGCTTTGCATCCGACTTGCTGAACTGCCTAAAAAAGCACAACAATAAGGCAACCATCATGCTGTCCTCCTCCATTCAAGCCACGCTGGCAGGTCGCTTCGGCAACAGCGAGTACGGCCGCAGCAAGAAAGCTGGCGAGGAACTGTTCTTCCAGTATGCTCAGGAGACCGGGGCAAAGGTTGCGGTTTACCGTTTCGTGAACCTGATGGGTCACAGCCGCCCCAAGTACAATAGTGCCGTCAGCACCTTCTGCTGGGCAGTTGCCAATGATGAGCCCTTCACCGTCAACGACCGCAGCACCGAGCTGGAGCTGTTGTACATCGACGACCTTGTAGAAGGGATGTTCGACCTGCTGGAAGGCAAGGAGCAGCACTGTGAATTTGACGGCGTGGAGACTGTTCTGAAAGCGGATGGTCGCTACTGCTGTGTGCCTGTTACCCATAAGGTAACGCTGGGCGAGGTCGTGGACTTGCTGCAGGAGTTCAAGGCACAGCCGACTACGCTCATGATGCCCAAAATGCCGGACGGCTCCTTCGCCAAGAAGCTGTACTCCCTGTATCTGACCTATTTGCCCACCGACAAATTCAAGTATGCTTTGAAGATGAACGTGGACAACCGTGGCTCATTCACCGAGTTGGTCCATACCGCCGACTGCGGACAGGTGAGCATCAACATCAGCCGCCCCGGCATTACCAAAGGGCAGCACTGGCACAACTCCAAGTGGGAGCTGTTCATTGTAGTGGCTGGTCACGGACTGATTCAGGAGCGGAACATCAACACCGGAGAAACGGTGGAGTTTGAGGTTTCCGGGGACAAGATTGAGGCCGTCCACATGATCCCTGGGTGGACACACAACATTATCAATTTGTCTGAAACAGAAAGCTTGGTGACGGTCATGACCTGTAACGAGATTTTTGACCCGAATCATCCGGATACCTTCTTCGAGCCGGTGTAAGAAGAGATTTATAATAAACATAAAAAAGATATATCGAAGCTTTCTAAAACATTTTCGTCCGTATGAGTATATGGAGAAAGTTGGGATAAATTTTCCACGGGGGGTTCATATTTACGGAAAAGTTTCATGGAATACTGAACCGTGGTTAATCACTTTTGGAAATAATGTGCATATAACAGACGGCGTAAAATTTATTACTCATGATGGTGGAACATTGATCTATAGACAATATATCCCAGATTTGGAGATTACAAAGCCTATCACAATTGGGAATGACGTCTATATAGGGAATAATGTGATAATTTTGCCAGGTGTCACAATCGGAAGCAATGTTGTGATTGGTGCTGGGGCTATTGTGTCTCATAATATACCGGATAATTCTGTGGCTGTTGGTGTGCCAGCAAGAGTGATTAAAACAGCAGATGAATATTTTGAAAAAATAAAAGGTGAATCTTTGCATTTGGGTCATTTAAAGGGACAAGAAAAAGATTTGGCCTTGATGAAGTATTATGCTTATAGCGGTGAGTCAAAAGGGATTTATTTCTAATTGTGTAAACTTAATTGAATTTTTCCATGGAGGAAAGGGCAGATTTAATGGCTGATTATAGCAATGTATCTTTTAAGAATAATGGCAAGCTGAAGCTGCTGATTATCGTCGGCACACGTCCAGAGATTATCCGTCTGGCGGCTGTCATCAATAAGACCCGCAAGTATTTTGATGTCATTCTGGCTCACACTGGTCAGAACTATGACTACAACTTGAACGGCGTGTTTTTCCATGACTTGCAGCTGGCTGATCCGGAAGTGTACATGAACGCAATCGGTGCAGATCTTGGCGAGACAATGGGCAATATCATTGCAGAATCCTACAAGCTGATGGTTGCCATTCAGCCGGATGCTGTGTTGGTTCTGGGCGACACCAACAGTTGCCTATCCGTGATTGGCGCAAAGAGGCTGCACATTCCCATCTTCCACATGGAGGCCGGCAATCGCTGTAAGGATGAGTGCCTGCCGGAAGAAACCAACCGCCGTATCGTGGACATCATCTCTGATGTGAATATGGCTTATTCTGAGCATGCTCGTCGTTATCTGGCTGATACTGGTTTGCCCAAGGAACGCACCTATGTTACCGGTTCCCCAATGGCCGAAGTGCTGCATCAGAATCTGGCCAAGATTGAGGCATCCGACATCCACGCCCGTCTGGGGCTGGAAAAGGGCAAGTACATCCTATTGTCTGCTCACCGTGAGGAAAACATCGATACGGAGAAAAACTTCACTTCTCTGTTCACTGCTATCAACAAAATGGCCGAGAAGTACGATATGCCTATTCTGTACTCTTGCCATCCTCGCAGCCGCAAGCGTCTGGAGCAGAGCGGATTCCAGCTGGACAAGCGTGTCATTCAGCATGAACCGCTGGGGTTCCATGACTACAACTGCCTCCAGATGAATGCATTCTGCGTTGTGTCTGACAGTGGCACTCTGCCGGAGGAGAGCAGCTTCTTCACCAGTGTGGGACATCCGTTCCCGGCAGTATGCATCCGCACCAGCACAGAGCGCCCGGAGGCACTGGATAAGGGCGACTTCATTCTTGCTGGTATCGATGGTGATCATCTGCTACAGGCAGTGGACGTTGCTGTCGAGATGAACAAGAACCGTGATTTTGGTATCCCGGTGCCGGATTATGTGGATGAAAATGTGTCCGATAAGGTCGTCAAGATTATCCAGAGCTACACCGGTGTTGTCAACAAGATGGTGTGGAGAAAGTGATGAAATGAGAAAATTGCTCTCGACAAAACGAAAAATTCCTATTGAAGCAAAGTCGGCAGCTGTATATACACTTTCAACCTTGTTTTCAAGAGGTCTAGCTATAATAACAGTTCCGATATTTACACGATTGATGACAACAAGTCAAATTGGTGTTGTAAATCTGTATAATTCATGGTATTCGATGATAAGTGCCATTGCTACGCTATCGTTAACTTCAGGTGGATATGTTGTGGCACTTAAAGAATACGAAAATGAAAGGGATAGATATCAATCTTCCGTTCTTTCCCTCACCTCGCTCATTGCATTTTTAATTGCATGTATCTATGCTTTAGCTCCGCAACTATGGAGTAGTATATTAGGACTTCCAAATGAACTGATTATTCTTATGCTTATAGGATTTCTATTTGCTCCAGCGAGAGACTTTTGGCTTGCTAGGCAAAGATATGAATATAAGTATAAATTGTCAGGCTTGGTTATGATGGGGTCAGCATTAATTGCGTCGGCTCTTTCTATTGCGGCTGTTATAGAATTAAGCGCCGTAAATGAATCAATAGTTGCTGAAGGACGCCTATTCAGTAACTATCTGGTTATATATGGCGTATCGGCCGTTATATGGATATGCACTTTTGTAAGGGGAAAGACTCTTTATAATAGAGAATTTTGGAAACTATCTCTTACATTAAGCTTGCCCTTAGTAGGCTATTCGGTAGCCTCTCAAATTCTTACCGTTTCAGATCGAATGATGATTAGTCAGATGGTGGGAAACAGTGCGGTTGGAATTTATAGTACGTTATATACAGTGAGTTCTTTGTCACTTTTGGTATGGCAGGCTGTTCATTCTTCCTTTGTTCCGTATATATTCAGGAATATCGAAGGCGATAATAAAGGAATTAAACGTGTTTCGGTTCAATTGATGTCTTTTTATGCCGCTGTCGCTGTTCTGATGACATTCTTGGCTCCAGAAATAGTGAAAATACTAGCAACGGAGGAATACTATGAAGCAATTTATATTATGCCTCCGATTGCAGCAGGTGTGTTTTTTACATCATTTGCCAATTTATATTCAGATATTGCCATTTATTATAAAAAAACAAAGTATGTAATGTATCCCGCGATTATTGCGGCACTTACCAATTTGGTTTTGAACTACATTTTTATAAATCTGTATGGGTACATGGCCGCTGCATATACGACACTCTTCTCCTATATTTTATTTGCACTTTTTCAGGGAATCTGGGCGAGAAAAATATGTAAAGAGCATGGAATGAGAAAGGGTACTATTTACAATGACAAGTTTATGATTGTTCTTGCTATAATTACGACGCTTATTTCCTTGTCAGGTATTCTGTTCTATGGAAATACAGTTTTGAGATATTGTGCAATTGTTTTTATCTTTACGGTTTGTATCGTCGTTGGCAAGAAGGTCTTACTGAATAAAAAATCTGAAAAAAAGAAGGAAGCACAATGAAAACAATTTTCATAACCGGTTCGTCCGGCTTCATCGGTTCAAACCTTGCCAAACGTCTACTGACTACAGAACCTGATACTAGGGTTATTGGTTTGGACAACATGAACGACTACTATGATGTCCGCATCAAAGAAGCTCGTCTTGCTGAACTTCAGAAATTTGAGGACTATACCTTTATAAAAGGAAACCTTGCAGACAAAGCCCTCATCAATAGCATCTTTGAGCAGTACCATCCGGACATTGTAGTCAACCTTGGTGCGCAGGCTGGTGTGCGTTACTCCATAACCAACCCGGATGCCTACATCGAAAGCAATATGATCGGTTTCTACAACATTCTGGAAGCCTGCCGCCATTATCCGGTGGAGCATCTGGTGTACGCCTCCAGCTCCTCCGTCTATGGCTCCAACAAGAAGGTGCCGTACTCCACAGATGATAAGGTGGACAACCCGGTTTCTCTGTATGCAGCCACCAAGAAGTCCAACGAGCTTATGGCACACGCTTATTCAAAGCTCTACAACATTCCCTCCACTGGCTTGCGGTTCTTCACGGTATATGGCCCTGCGGGTCGTCCGGATATGGCTTACTTTGGTTTCACCAATAAGCTGGTCAACGGTGAGACTATCAAGATTTTTAATTACGGTAACTGCAAGCGGGACTTTACCTATGTGGACGACATCGTAGAAGGCGTTGTCCGTGTGATGGCAAAAGCGCCGGAAAAGAAGAATGGCGAGGACGGGTTGCCCATTCCTCCCTATGCGGTTTACAACATCGGCAATTCTAACCCGGAGAACCTGCTGGACTTTGTGCAGATTCTGTCGGAGGAGCTGGTGCGTGCCGGTGTGCTGCCTGCGGACTATGATTTCGAGGCACACAAGGAGCTGGTGCCCATGCAGCCCGGCGATGTGCCGGTGACCTTTGCAGACACGGAACCGTTGGAGCGCGACTTCGGCTTTAAGCCGCATACTCCGCTGCGCGAAGGTCTGCGAAAGTTTGCAGAGTGGTATAAGAATTTTTACATGGCCTAAAGCCATTAGCGCAGGGGCTCCCTGTGGGGAAGGAATCCAAAATGAAGTGCGTAGAAGTGTATGAAGACCTCTACCATCAGGAACCGTATGGAGTCGCTTTTTGTCCATATCGCATCAGCCCGTTGGGGGCACATATTGATCACCAGTATGGCAAAATCAACGGTCTGGCAATTGATAAAGGCATCCACATGGCCTATCATCCAAAGCAGAACGGTGTTGTTGAATTACAGTCTTTGAACTTTCCGAAGCGTGCACAGTTCTTTGTTGGCGATGTGCCGGAAGAAAAGCAGGGTGACTGGGCGGATCATCTGCGCGGTGCAGCAAAAATGCTGGGTGAGAAGTATCGTCTTAAAGTTGGTCTGTCGGGCATCATCGAAGGTAGCTTGCCGATTGGCGGCTTGTCCTCCTCCGCAGCGGTTATCATTTGTTTCCTGTCAGCACTGTGTAAAGTGAACGGCATCCATCTGGAACCGTTGGAGATGATTCTCACGGCAAAGGCAGCGGAAAACCAGTATGTTGGCGTTTCCTGCGGCAAGCTCGACCAGAGCTGTGAGGTGCTTTCCAAGAAGAATCATCTGCTCTACCTCGACACGAAAGACGATAGTTATGAACTTATCCCCACAAGCGAGAAGATGAAACCCTATAAAGTGGCAATTTTCTTCTCCGGTTTGGAGCGTTCTTTGAAGAACTCTAAGTACAATCTGCGGCAGGACGAGTGCAAGGCAGCGGCCTATGCATTGATGGGCTATGCAGGTATGGACTATGACACCTTTGCAAATACTCGGCTGCGGGATGTGCCTTTTGAGGTGTTTGAGAGTTATAAGGACAGACTGCCGGAGTTGTGGCGAAGACGCGCGGAACATTATTACAGCGAGTTTGCTCGTGCCGAAAAAGGTGCGGAACTGTGGCGCAAAGGTGATTTGGATGGTTACGGTCAACTCGTTTTCGAAAGTGGCAAGTCCTCTATTTACAGCTACGAATGCGGCTGCGATGAACTGAAAAAGCTGTATGAGATTATGGCTGATACCGATGGCATCTACGGTGGCCGCTTCTCCGGCGCAGGCTTCAAAGGCTGCTGCATGGCACTGATCGACCCGGGCAAGGCCGAAGAGATTGAAGCTAAAGTGGGTTCTGAGTATCTGAAAGTGTTCCCGGAACTGGAAGGAAAATACAGCTTCCACCTGTGCAAGAGTGCTGACGGTGTGGAACTATGAAGCTGAATTCTGTCCATCATATTGCAATCATCGTTTCCGATATCGAAAAGGCCAGAGAATTCTATATCCAGAAGCTCGGTTTTGAAGTGATTCGTGAGAATTACCGTAAAGAACGAGACGATTGGAAGTTGGACCTTCGGGTGGATGAACACACAGAACTTGAAATCTTTGCTGAGAAGAATCCACCGAAGTGGGTGAAACGACCGGAAGCTTGCGGTTTGAGACATCTGGCCTTCCACGTAGAAAGTGTAGAAGGAACTGTGAAAGAACTGGCCGAGATGGACATTGAATGTGAACCGATTCGGACAGACAGCTATACAGGGGAGAAAATGACTTTCTTCTTTGATCCAGATGGTTTGCCACTGGAGATACATGAATAGGAGAACAGGAAGATGAAATGTTTGATTCTGGCGGCAGGTTATGCCACACGCCTTTATCCGCTGACGGAGAATTTTCCGAAGCCGCTCTTGAAAGTGGGAGAAAAGTCCATCCTTGATTGGCTGGTGGATGATCTGGTGGACACCACCGATATTGACGAATTTGTGGTGATTTCAAACCATAAGTTCGCGCATCACTTTGAGGATTGGAAGAACAATAAGCAAAAGGTACGACCTTATGCGATCACGGTGATTGATGATGGTACCAGCACCAATGAAACGCGACTCGGCGCAGTCAAAGATATTCAGCTGGCAGTCGAAAAGCTGAACTTGACGGATGATCTGCTGGTCATGGCTGGTGACAATGTTCTGGATTTTAGCCTTTCTAAGTTCGTGGAGTTCGCAAAGGAAAAGAATACCTCCTGCGTGATGTGCCACGAGGAAAATGAACTGAAAAAGCAACAAAAGACGGCGATTATCACGCTGGATAGTAATGATTTAATTGCCAGCTACGAGGAAAAGCCGCAAGACCCGAAAGGCAATCTGGCAGTGCCGCCGTTCTATTGCTACCGCGCCTGCGATGTAAAGTGCATTCAGGAAGCATTGGATAACGGATGTGGTTACGATGCACCGGGTAGCTTTGCCGCATGGTTGAGTAAACAGACGGAAATGCACGCCTATCTAATGCCGGGAAAACGCTATGATATTGGGGATATCAACAGCTATGAGTATGTGAAAAGCGTGTTTTCTAAATAAAAAAAGAGGAGGAAGAACAAATGAAAATTGCAGTTGCAGGTACCGGATATGTTGGCCTATCCATCGCTACGTTGTTGTCTCAGCACCACGAGGTCATGGCAGTGGATATCATCCCGGAGAAGGTTGAGCTCATCAACCACAAGAAGTCGCCTATTCAGGACGAGTACATTGAAAAGTACCTCGCAGAAAAAGATTTGAATCTGACGGCTACGCTCGATGCAGAAGCCGCTTATAAGGATGCGGACTTCGTTGTCATCGCGGCTCCCACTAACTATGACAGCAAGAAGAACTTCTTTGACACTTCTGCGGTTGAAGCAGTTATCAAACTGGTCATCCAGTACAATCCGGATGCCATTATGGTCATCAAGTCCACGATACCGGTCGGCTTTACGGCCTCTGTGCGTGAAAAGTACCATTGCGATAACATCATCTTCAGCCCGGAATTCCTGCGTGAATCGAAAGCACTGTATGATAATCTCTATCCTAGCCGCATCATCGTCGGTACCGATGTGGAGAATGCTCGTCTGGTGAAAGCTGCAAATACTTTTGCCGGTTTGCTGCAGGAAGGGGCCATCAAGGAGAATATTGATACTCTTATCATGGGCTTCACCGAGGCCGAGGCAGTCAAGCTGTTTGCTAATACTTATCTCGCCCTCCGTGTGTCCTACTTCAACGAGCTGGATACCTACGCGGAGATGAAGGGCTTGAATACCCAGCAAATTATCAACGGCGTCTGCCTTGACCCGCGTATTGGCAGCCACTACAATAACCCGTCCTTCGGCTATGGTGGTTATTGCCTGCCCAAAGATACCAAGCAGCTCCTTGCCAACTATGCGGATGTGCCGGAAAACCTTATTGAAGCGATTGTGGAATCTAACCGTACTCGTAAGGATTACATTGCAGACCGTGTGTTGGAGATTGCTGGCGCATACGAGGCAAATGAGGACTATGATCCGAGCAAGGAGCACAATGTTGTGGTCGGTGTTTTCCGCTTGACCATGAAATCCAATTCGGACAACTTCCGCCAGTCTTCTATTCAGGGTGTTATGAAGCGCATCAAGGCCAAGGGCGCAACGGTTATTATCTACGAGCCGACTCTGGAAAATGGCAGCACCTTCTTCGGTAGTGAAGTGGTGAATGACCTTGAGGAGTTTAAGAAACGTAGTCAGGCCATTATTGCCAACCGCTACGATAGCTGTTTGGATGACGTGCAGGATAAGGTCTACACCCGTGACCTGTTCCGCAGAGACTAATACTTACCAGCCATGCACCAGCATGGCTGTGCTGCTCAAGTATGCTACCTCTTCGTGGTGAGCAGCAGGCAACGGATATCCATTCGGCTAAAGCATATACCTATTCGCTTATTCGCTCTTTGGATGAGGATACAATTACATAATGGGAAAATACTTTGGTACTGACGGCTTCAGTGGTGAAGCCGGAATCACTTTGACCGCAGACCACGCCTATAAGGTAGGTCGCTTCCTGGGCTGGTACTACAATATGCTCCGTGAGCGCAACGGTGACACCAACCCGGCCCGCATTGTAATCGGCAAGGATACCCGCCGCAGCTCCTACATGTTCGAGTACAGCCTTGTGGCAGGCCTGACGGCCTCCGGCGCAGACGCTTATCTGCTGCACGTCACCACCACGCCGTCTGTGGCATACATTGCCCGTGTGGATGACTTTGACTGCGGCATCATGATCTCTGCCAGCCATAATCCGTACTATGACAACGGCATCAAGCTGATCGACTGCTACGGCGAGAAAATGCCGGAAGAGACCCTGCTGCTGGTGGAAGATTATATTGACGGCAAGCTCCATGTCTTTGATAAGGATTGGCCGGAGCTGCCCTTTGCTCATCGTGAGCATATCGGCTGCACGGTGGACTATGTGGCAGGTCGCAACCGTTATATGGGCTACCTGATCTCTCTGGGCATCTACTCCTTCAAGGGGGTCAAGGTCGGTCTGGACTGCGCCAACGGTGCAAGCTGGAATATCGCTAAGTCTGTTTTCGATGCTCTAGGTGCAGACACCTACGTCATCAACAATAAGCCGAACGGTCTGAACATCAATAACAATGCTGGTTCTACCCACATTGAGGGTCTGCAGAAGTTTGTGGTAGAGAAGGGACTTAACATCGGTTTTGCCTATGACGGCGATGCTGATCGTTGCCTGTGTGTGGATGAAAAGGGTAATGTTATCACCGGCGACCACATCCTGTACATCTACGGTTGCTACATGAAGGAGCGTGGAAAACTCCTGACCAATACCGTGGTCACCACGGTCATGTCCAACTTTGGCCTGTATAAGGCTTTTGATGAGAAGGGTATCGGCTACGCCAAGACCGCAGTGGGTGACAAGTACGTCTATGAGTATATGGCGAAGAACGGCTGCCGTATCGGTGGTGAACAGAGTGGTCATATCATCTTCAGCAAGTACGCCAGTACTGGTGATGGTATCCTGACCAGCCTGAAAATGATGGAAGTCATGCTGGCGAAGAAGCTGCCTATGAGCAAGCTGGCTGAGCCTCTGAAGATTTACCCGCAGGTGTTGGAGAATGTTCGTGTGACCGATAAAAAGGCCGCACAGGATGACAAAGCAGTGCAGGCAGCAGTCCAGGATGTGGCTGATGCACTTGGCAACACCGGTCGTATTCTGGTGCGCGAGTCCGGCACAGAACCGGTCGTGCGCGTCATGGTAGAGGCTCCCGACCACGATACCTGCCAGAAGTATGTGTCTCAGGTCGTGGAGACTATCAAGAGCAGAGGCTACGGAGTTTGAGAGAAGAATTTTAATTCCGTACTAAACATCTCTATGGTGCGTTTTTCCTTGATATTACGGGCTTTTTCGCATTTTCTGTTGTCGGTTGTCCTATTCCTTAACCATGGAAATCGGTGATTTTTCATCGAAATTCTCCTGGTTCAAAGCATCATTCACTACCTCGAAAAGTTCCTCTGGTTTATTATACTTGACCCTCGCGTAAATGTCCATAGTTGTCTTACTATTCTCATGCCCTGCCAGGTACTGAACTGTCTTAGGGTCAACGCCCGCATAGAGCAGATTCGTGATGTAGGTATGCCGCAACAAGTGCGGTGTTACATCGAAATTCAGGGTATAGCGAATCTTGGGATTGTTCCTCTGCGTTGTTCCTAATGTCGGCTTGACGGTATATTTAATGCTCTGTCCATTCACATATTTATAGTAGGTTCTCTCTTTTGCAGAACGAACAACTACATACTGCCAAACTCTCGTAAACTGAGAATAGGAAAGCGGCTGTCCCTCGCTGTCGGCAATCACATACTCCGATATGGAATTTGCTTTTGCTTCCCGCAGACAGTCCACCAGACACTTTGGAATGGGAATATCCCTTTTAGCTGCCTTTGTCTTTAAGACGGTGGAAATCACCGGCCTGTTATGCTCCGCGCGCCATGCACGTCTCACGGAAATGTATGGTGTGGATTCATCCAGGAATACACAATCCCATTGCAATGCAAGAATTTCTTCCCGACGCAAGCCGGAATACAAACCAATCATAATAAAAAGATATGGCGGAAGCTCTTTCACCGTATCCAACAGAACCGCAACCTGTTGATCTGTTAAGGCATCTTTCTTTTTCGATGCTTTTCCGCCCTTTGCTGAAATTCCTACACACGGATTATCGGTTATCAGCTGACTGCGCTCTGCCGAATAAAACACACACTTAATCAGCATATTTACCGTATCATACAGTCCTTTCGATTTTTGAGACAGCGGAACAAGCGCCAGACGAATATCATCCGCAGTCACTTCCTCCATATACATATCTCCCAGAGAGCTAATGACATAATTCTTCATATTCTGTCTGTATCCTTTTATAGTGGCCGTAGACACCTTTGCTGACTGCATCAGCAGCCATTTCTCACAATACTCGGCAACCGTCGGATGCTTCCGGCGAAAGATGATTTCCTCCACCTGTCTCCGACCCTCCAACTGCTTTTCATATAATTCTTCACAAGTGGTCGCATATAAGCTGACCTGCTTTCCATCGGCATCTGTAATTCTGGTTCTGTAATACAGTGTTCCTTTTCTTGTAACCGTTCCGTACTCTGGAACGCTTTGTTTTTTCTTAGCCATACAAATCTTCCTTTCCTGATAATGAGTGTTCTTAAATTCACACCTTCTTTTTATCAGAAAGCACTAACTTAATCAAAGATACGGATTATGAAAAACAAAGAGCGAGACATCCTTGCCTCGCTCCTGCGTTGTTTCCTGCTTTTATAATGTTATGCCTGTGCTGCATCCCACTGGGCAAATGCACCACCCATTGTTCTTACCAGCTCATCCGGTCTGTTGTATTTGACCTTTGCGTAAATGTCCATCGTAATTTTACTGCTCTCATGTCCCGCCAGGTATTGAACCGTTTTCGGGTCTACGGACGAATGAATCAGATTCGTAATGTATGTATGCCGCAGCTGGTGCGGCGTCACTTCAAAATCTAAGCTGTAAATCACTTTTCCGTTATGTGCTGCCTTTTCACCGAGGACCGGCGTAACCGTGTGCTTTACACGCTTTCCATCCTCGTAGCGATAATAGAAACGCTCCTTGACAGTTCGGGTCACAATATACTGCCAGAGCCGCTTGAACTGCGTATAGGATAACGGATCACCGTCTCTGTTCGACACTACATATTCTGACTGTGAATTAGCCTTTGCCTCTTTCAGACACTCTGCAAGGCAAACCGGCAACGGAATATTTCGATGCGCGGCTTTCGTTTTCAGCTCATCCAGAATCACCGGTCTGTTATTTTCCGTGTGCCATGCCCTGCGCACCGTTAAATAAGGGCAATCCACATCCAGATATACAGAATCCCATTTTAGGGCAAGAATTTCTTCTCGCCGCAATCCTGCATACAGCCCTAACATGACAAATACATACGGCGGAAGTCCCTGAATGGCATCCAGCAGTCTGGCGGCCTGTTCATCCGTCAATGCAGCTTTGTCCTTCTGCGGAACGCCTCCACCTTTGGCCGTAAGGTAAATCGTTGGGTTGTTATCAATAATCTTACTTTCCTTTGCTGCACGGAAAATGGATTTATACAGGATAACCACTGACTTATATACCGAAGCGGACTTCTCGGAAACAGGAACAAGTGCAAGCTGAATGTCATCCAGTGTCACATCTGCCATCCGCATCTGTCCCAGTTCTTTTATAATGTGCCGTCTGACCTTTGATGTATAATCTATCAGCGTGGTTGCCCTCACATGAACCGACTGCATCAAAAGCCATTTTTCACAGTAGTCTGCAACCGTCGGGGATTTCCGACAGAATGTATCGTTGTCGATCTGCTCTAATGCTCCCAACTCTTTATCATATAATTCTTCCGGTGTTCTCGCATAAAGGGCCACCAGTTTTCCATCTGCGTTCTGAACCCGCGTTCTATAATAATCTATGCCGTTAAGCGTAACTGTACCGTATTGTGGAATTGCTCTTTTTCTTTTTGCCAATTCCGCCACCTCCTAAGAATATACTCCAGCGCTGTATCTATGTTTTATCAGACCATTATGATTTCGACAAGGATACGGACCGGCTCACACTCCAGCTCTGCGAGGTTTACGATAAGTTGCGTTCTTTTCTGCTGGCTTTGCTCTGTGGGTGCATTTTGCGATATACTCCTGAAGGCCCGCTGAAGTAAAATACACACAGCCATTCTGCACATATTGCACATAAGAAATAAGACCGTTGTTACGGGCCGCGTCCAGGGTTGCAATGCTGATACCTAAAATTTCTGCTGCTTCTTTTCGTGTAATAAGTTTTTCCATAAAGCATATTTCCTCCAATCTGTCAAGTTTGTCATCGTGTTTGTTCAAAGCCACATGAATACGCTGGCAGCCGAAACTGCCAGCGCATGGTATCTGATTTTGAACAGGAAGCTACAAACGCTTCCTATTTATATAACTCAGCTTTCGTCATATTTGCCACGCCCCCTGACGATGGGAACATAGCAGGTCTCCGCTGGCGCGGTTGTCATAACTCCGCAGCGTCGTTTTACTCGTGCGCCGCAGGGTTCCCCCCAAGTCTTTAGGAGGCCGTGAGGAAGTATCTTTAAGCCCCCGTGCAGTCCTCGCGCCGGATCTGCCACCATCCGTTTTGTGAAATCGTAGATCGCTCCGAAGCAGCTTTGTTCATCACCTCCCTGGCTACTCCATCTTCGCGGCGTTCCACACTCGCTCGTACACGGGTTATGTACCTGTTATGCTGTCTATGAAATTGTCAAAGTGCTATTGAAGGGGGAAAACTTGTCCTTCTATTAACTCTGACAAAAAAAGCAAAAAACAGGCGCTTCAAACGAAACTTTATCAAAAATATTTTGCCAACTGTTTCAAACCGCGCCGGATGCTGTCCCGGACACGGCTTGGGTCTACACCCTCTGCTGCGGCGATCTCTCCTACTCTCATACCCAGATAATACCGGGCATAAATCCGCTTGGCCTGCTTCTCCGGCAGAGCCATCACAGCCGCATAAAGCTGCTCCCGCAGCTGCTTTTCCTCCAAGAGTATTTCCGGCGTCTGGGGCTTCATCAGGACCGCATTTTCAATGCCGTTGTCGCTGTCCAGAGAGTAATGCGCCTTATAGCGATACATTCTCCGGTCATAGGCATCTTCTGCACGCTCGGTGGCACGGATTGCCTCCAGCACATCTTCTGTTACTTCTACAAAGTGATCATTTTTGTAAACATCGGGATATAAGTCCCTAAGATTGACTTTCTTCATTATGTACCTCCATTTCGATTCACGGGCGATTGTCGAGTGAATCGAAATGAGGCGGAGATCGGCAGCGATATACTTCGGGAGCTTTCCCGAAAAATCGACAGCAAAAAGCGCCAGCTCCCCGCAATGGGAAACTGGCGCAGCAAAAACACCTATTATTCTGCTGATTTAGATGGAATGATAATACTGATAGATAGTCATACTCTCCCGGAGGAGGAGCAAGGCTTTTTTTAATTGATGCAGCTCATGGCTATTGCGAATGACGAAAATTGACATGGCGGTATCCTCCTATGTACCGCCGTGCCTTACACAATGCTAAAGTCCTCGAAGCAAAAAGAAACGGCGGCCTTGATCTACTCAAAACCGCCGTATCAGCTATGTAGGTTTGCATGGGAAATGATCTGCCTGCCAGCGGTTTTTTTCTTTTCCCCGCTGGGGAGGCAGATGTTTGAATATGGTAGCTCGTTTCATTCCACAAAGAACAAAACCCGCCGGATCAGCTCCGGGATATTGACCGGGGCGGTGATATAGTCATTCACGCCCTCATGCCGGTATTCATATTCCGTGGCAGGGTCGTTGTTCTCGGTGAGGATAAAGAACGGCAGAAGCCGGACAGGGGGATTCTT
>ERZ827469.891-NODE-891-length-30449-cov-3.831414_pt1 | contig 30449 bp, 26 predicted proteins | sample MGYA00519917_ERZ827469 | MGnify/ENA primary metagenome ERZ827469 (study PRJEB31778, sample SAMEA3449314) | human gut metagenome | biome: human gut; feature: human-associated habitat; material: faeces | place: United Kingdom | collected 2010/2012 ... | reverse complement strand
GTGCACGAACGTGCCCTTTCCGCGCAGGGAGATGATGTAGCCGTCGCGCTCTATGTCGCGATAGACTTTGCCGACGGTGTTGTAGTTGATGCCGAGGGCAACTGCGAGCTCGCGCACCGTGGGAATTTTGTCTCCCGTTTCGTAGTATCCCGACGTGATGAGGTAGATGAGCCGGTTGCGCAGCTGGAGCCAGATGGGTATGCCGCAGTCCTTGTCTACGGTGAACAGTTGCTCGGTGCTTTGGGCGGGGCTTGTTCTCATGGCTTCAGTCGCAGTTCTTCCTTTTATCGGGTGTGTCTATATTAGACGATATGGGCCGCCAACGCTTGCTGAAAGCGGCGTCTACAGGGGTTGTGCGCAAGGGGGGGCGGGCGCGGATGGGGCGCGGGTGGAGCGGGATGCGGGCGCGGCGGTACGGGCGCGGCGGGGTACGGGCGTGATGGGGCGCGGGCGAAGCGGCGTGCCGGCGGGCGCTTCCCCTCGTCGACACGCCGTCCGAAGATCTCGCGCTTAGCCGTTGGTTTTTCTCGCGGCAGTCTTGAAGTTGCGCACGCTCTCTATGCCGACGCCCGCGAGCCCGATCCACACCAGTCCGAAGCAGATGGCGTGCGCGAGGGTGAACGCCTCGCCGAACAGAAAGACCGCGACGAGCATGGAGATGGTGGGGCTTAAGTACTGCATGAACCCGAGGATGACGAACGGGACGTCGTTGGCGGCCGCCGAGTACAGCAGAAGCGGGGCGACGGTGAGGGCGCCGGCTATCACGAGCAGGATGCAGGTGAGCGTTCCGTCGCTCACCGCGAGCGCGTCGTAAGACGGCGGCGTGGCGTTCCAGATGGCGGGGAAGGCGCTGGCGAGGGCGAAAAACGCCAGTCCGAGCACGCCGGTAATGAGGGATTCGAACGTCATGCCGCGCAGCGCATCGAAACCGCCCTTCTTCTTGATGGCGGCGTACACCGAAAACGTCAGGGCGAGAGCGCAGGAGATCCAGATCATGCCGCCTTGGATGATCACGTACGAGGCGACTCCCGTGCACGCCAGCCCGAGGGCGATCTTCTGCATGACGGTCATGCGCTCGCCGAACAGAAACACGCCGAACAACACCGTGAACAGGGGGCAGAGGTAATAACCGAAGCTTGCCTCGAGGAGGTAGCCGCTGTTCGTGGCCCAAATGTAGACGCCCCAGTTCAGCGAGATGATGCACCCTGATGCGAGGAAGGTGCGGATGGCGCGTGAATTGCGTAAGAGGTTGCCCGCGCGCATGCGCTTGACGAAAGCCGCGAGCGCGAGCATGAGAACGCCCGAGAAGATCATGCGGGCGTCGAGGACGAGCAGGGCGGACACGCCCGAGAGCAGCTTCCAGTAGATAGGCATGAAGCCCCAGATCATCTGACATCCGATGATTTCAAGGACGCCTTTTCCCAGAGGGGACGGGGCTGCGTCGGCGTGTGCGATGGTGCTCAAGGTGCTTCTCTTTCCTGGTTGCGGCGGAAGGTGGACGATGTGCTCGGCGCGCGGTGCGCTTCCCGGCGTGCGCCTCGTCGAGGCAAAATCGGGCGCGCGTTTTTGCTGCGATGCGGCTGCCGACGGGGCTGCGTCGGCGTGAGACGACCGCTCATTCTAGCAGTATCAGGTCCGGGCGCATGCCCGCGTGTCAGCCTTCCGTGGTCAACGGTATGGTGACGCGAAACGCGGTGACCTCGTCGGGGGTGCTGCTCGCGGTGATGTTCCCGCCGTGCTCGCGGGCCACCTCGCGCGCGATGGCCAAGCCGAGTCCGAACCCGCCGGCATTGCCGCTGCGCGCCTTGTCGGCGCGGTAGAAGCGGTCGAAGACGTGCGGGAGGTCCTCTTTCGCGATGAAGCTGCCGTCGTTGACGACGCGGAACGTGGCCTCGCGTTCGCTCGCACTCAGCGTCACGCGCACGCTCGAGCTCGCGCGTGCGTATTTGCACGCGTTGTCGTGCAGCGTCGATACCAGGCGTTCGAGGCGTTTCTCCAACCCCTTCACGCGGACGTTCCCCTCGACTTCGCAATCCAGCTCGACGTTGCGCTCGAACGCGACCGATTCGAACTGAAGCGCGAGGTTCTCGACGAGGTCGCTCGGGTCGACGACGGAAAACGCGGTTTCGGCGGAGGCTCTGTCGTCGTCGGGGCGCGCGAGCTCGAGCATGTCGTTCACCAGATCCTGCATGCGCAGCGCCTCCACCTGGGCGCTCTCCACCCATTGCCGTTGGTCGGCGAAGGTGTCGCGCGGATGCGATCTGAGGATGGCTGTGTTCGCCAAAATAACGGTCAGGGGCGTTTTAAGCTCGTGCGAGGCGTCGGCCACGAACTGCTTTTGCTGGTTCCACGCGTGCTCGACCGGCCTGAGGGTCCATCGTGAGAAGAATATGCTGATGAGGAAAAACGCCGCGAGCGCCACGACCCCGACGAGTAGAAGCGTCGCCGAGAGCCCTTGCCACGAGGACACGGCGCCTTCATCCGCGAAGGCGACGAGGGTCCCCTCGGGGGTGCTTCGCTTGGCGAAGTAGAGGCCCGCTTCCCCAAGATGTCCGCGTTCGGCTTCCGAGCTTGCCGCTTCTCGACAGGCGATCTCGATCACCGCCTCCGAGATGGTTGCGTTCGAGACGCCGGTTTGCGCGTAATCGCCGTCCTCGCCGATGCGATACACCGCTATCGGCAGGTGCGCGGGTTCCTCGTCGGGATGCTTGCCGATGAGGGGCCTGCCTGCGGGCGACGCGTCCGCTTCGGAGCGATCGAGGGCAATCTCGAGTTCGTCGAGAACCTCGGACACGCTCGACTGGTGTTCGAGATGGCAGATGGCGCTGAACACCACGACGAGGACGAGCGTCGCGAGGGCCATGTTGAGGGCGATGAAGTTGAATCGGAGCTTTTCGAGCATGCGGAGATCCTTGGTCGCGAGCTGCGTTGCGGGCCGTCGCTTATTCGGTCAGGCGATATCCTGCCATGCGGATGGTTTCTATTTTGAGTCCCGATCCGACGTGGGCGAGCTTTTTGCGCAGAAACGACACGTACGCTTCGACGTTGTTGTCGCCTGCGGATGAGTCGATGCCCCACGCTTTCGCGATGAGGGTCTCCTTCGAGAGCGTCACGCCGAGGTTGCTCATGAAGATGCGTGCGATGGTGAACTCCTTGCAACTGAGCTTGATCGATCTGCCCGCGCAGGATAGCTCGTAGCTTCCCAGATCGAGGGTCAAGTCACCCGCCGTGAGCTTCTCGAACACCACGTCCCCCTGGCGGCGGGTCAGGGCCCGAAGGTACGCCATCAGCTCGGCGGGGGAGAAGGGCTTGGTCATGTAGTCGTCGGCCCCCGGGTCGTAGCCGGTTATCTTGTCGGAGGTGGCTCCGCGCGCTGTGAGCAGCAGGATGGGCGTGCTCAGGTTGGCGCGTCGCAGCTCGGAGGTTATGGCGAACCCGTCTTTGCGCGGAAGCATGACATCGAGGATGATGACGTCGTATTGTCCTGCGAGCGCGTAATCGACGGCTTCCTCCCCGTTGTGGACGAGATCGGCGTCGTATCCGTTGTCCTCGAGGATGCGCGCGAGCGCTGCGGCAAGGGGTCGATCATCTTCTGCGATCAGTATGTTCATGGGCCTCCTCGATATCGATTGCGGATCTTGGACTCTCACGGTTCCCATTGCACCCACGGTTCTGAAAAACACCTGAAAGTCGGTCGGCTTCGGACGTTTCAGGTTCTTTTCAGGAACGGGCTCTATGATGCTTTTCGGTGTTTCCCGACACCGGCGGCGCGCGAATGGGCTGAAGCGATCCCCGCGCGCCGCATCCCCCCCCAGACGTTTCCGACGAAACGGGTTCTTCGGGCTCTCACACGTTTACATCCATCAAATGCAAAGTGCCGGCTGGGCGCAGTCGGCGAGCGCCGGGAGGCGCGTTGCTCGGTGGCCGCCAAGTTCGAGAAGACGCGGCGGCCGACGTCATCCTCCGTGGGTGCGTCCCGATCGACGTGACCGCTCTTTTCGGCTTGCTCGTCGCTTGCCTTGGAAGCTCGGTGCGATGACAGGAGGTCGTCATGGCGACATGCGACAACGTGTTTCAGAGAACAGAGAAGAAATATCGAATAAACGCGGAGCAGCGCGCGCAGATCCAAAACCTGCTGAGTTCGCGCCTTTGCCCCTCGAGCTTGCCGAGGCGCTCGCTCAAATGCGGGTCTACCCGCGCTCGTTTTCCAAATGCGGAGCTGCTTGGGCTCTTTTATCCCAGTCGACGTCGAAAGGCGGTCGTTGTGCTTGATATCACGTTCTCTTCGATCTTCGGAGCGGCGGATTCGCTCGTCTCGAGCGTCTCTACCGCGAGCTTCCTTCTGTGTTGTCTGACCTCGATCGTGCTCGGCGTGCTGTGCGCTGCCGTTTACATGTTCAAGCACGATCACTCCAAGAACTTCGTCGTGACGCTTGCGTTGCTGCCGCTCATCGTGCAGATGGTCATCACCTTGGTCAATGGAAACTTGGGCGCGGGCATCGCCGTCATGGGCGTGTTCAACCTCGTGCGCTTCCGCTCTATCCCCGGTTCGGCGAAAGACATCGGCAGCGTGTTCTTGGCCATGGCCATCGGTCTGGCGACGGGCATGGGGTATATGGCCCTTGCCGTGGTGTTCGCCGTCATCGTTGCGGTGGTGAACGCCGTGTTCGTTTTAACGCCTTTTGGCGACTCGCGCGAACAGGGCAAGGTTTTGCGCATCACCATCCCCGAGGACCTCGAATACGAAGGGGCTTTCGACGATATCCTCTCCCGCTACACGAAGAGCAGCGAGCTGGTCGAGGTGCAGACGACCAACCTCGGCTCGCTGTACCAGCTCGAGTACCGCGTGAGCATGCGCGAAGGCGGACACGAGAAGGAGATGATCGACGAGCTGCGTTGTCTGAACGGCAATTTGAAGATATCGCTGGGAGTCGTGCCCCGGCTGCGCGAGTCTTTGTAGGGAAGAGGCGCGAACATGGTGAGAAACATAAGGCTCGGCGGAGCTTCCGCCAGGTCGGGCGCTGCGGTTCGCGCCGGCCTTCGCGGCGCCGTTACGGCTGCCGTTTTGTGCGGGTTGCTGGCGCTTGGCGGTTGCAGCGCGGTGGGCGGCGAAGCTGCGACGGAGTCGTCGGCTGCGGAGAACTCATCGGGGGAAAGCGCCGCCGACACGTCGTCGACCGCCGTCGATGTGTCCGCGATGGACCTCGAGTTCACGGACCGCGACCTTGATGCGAGCTACGATGCGGCGAGCGCGACGAGCATAGCGCTGTCGGACGCTGCGTCGACGGTGACGGGCGCGGGTGCGAGCGTCGACGGCTCGACGGTCACCATATCCCAGGTGGGCGTGTACGTGCTGTCCGACGCGCTTTCCGACGGGCGAATCGTCGTCGAGGCGACCGATCAGGACAAGATTCAGCTAGTGTTCGACGGTGTGTCGGTGCATAGCGGCGTCGGCCCCGCCGTGTACGTGAAACAGGCGAATAAGGTGTTCGTCACGCTGGCGGAGGGCACGAGCAACACGCTGAGCGATTCGGCGACGTACACCCTCGAGGAGGGAACTGACGAACCGAACGCCGCGTTGTTCTCCAAAGACGACCTGACCATCAACGGCACGGGGTCGCTCGAGGTCGCAGGCTCGTACGCGCATGCCGTCAACTCGAAGGACGACCTGGTCATCACGGGCGGCACGTTGACGGTGACGGCGGTGGAAGACGGTCTGCGCGGGCGCGACTGCGTGAAGATCGCAGGCGGGACGTTCGACGTGACGGCGGGCGCCGATGCGATCAAGTCGAGCAACGACGAGGACGGCACGCGCGGGTTCGTGCTCATCGGGGACGGTTCCTTCTCCATAACCGCAGGCGATGACGCCGTCCATGCGGAATCGGCCCTGTTCGTCAACGGCGGGCAGGTCGAGGTTGCCTTGTGCGTGGAGGGTCTTGAGGCCGAGCAGATCTACATGAACGACGGCGACGTTTACGTGACGTCGAGCGATGATGCCGTTAACGCGGCAGCGCGCGGTTCTTCGACATCTGGCGATGCTGCGGGTGCGGTAGGCGGCGGGGAGCTGGGCGATGGTGCCGTCGGCGGCGAGATTCCCGAAGGCGGATTGTCCCGTCCCGAGGGAGATCCGGGCGCGTCGGGCGGTGTTCCGAGCGATGGCGCTCCGGGCGAAGGCGGCGGGCAGGCTGCGCCGTCGGGTGATGGCGCAGCTTCGGCGGCTGACGCCCCGGCAGCAGCCGATGCCGCATCGGGTGCCCCGGCATCAACCGGCGGTGCTGCGGCGGGCGGCTCTCCGACAGCGAGCTCGTCGAGCTCGTGTTTGATCCAGATAAACGGCGGCCGCTTGGTGCTCGATGCGGGCGATGACGGTCTCGATTCAAACGGTTCCATCGAGGTGACGGGAGGCGTCGTGTTGGTGCAAGGCCCTTCGTCGGGTGACGACACCGCGTGCGTGACCGATTCCGACGGCAACGTGCTGGCGTCGTTCACGGCGAAGCGCGCGTTTCAGTGGGCGCTTCTTTCGGGCGCGGGCATGACCGAGGGCGATACGTTCAAGGTCGTGGTCGGCGGCACGGTGGCCAACGCCGACGCCGACGGGTTCGCCGCGTCGGGCACGGTGTCGGGAGGAACCTCGACCGAGGTCACGGCGGCGGTGGCGTCCTCCTCCGGGTTCGCGGGCGCTGGCGGCGGCGCCTCTGCCGGTGGTGGAACCTCTGCCGGCAACCCGGGCGCCCAGGGTCAGGCTCCGATGCACGGCTAGCTTAGCTTGGCGTTCTGCAGTCCGCCTGCAACGCCCCGCACCCGCCTGCACCCCGCAGCCGCCCGCCTGCCGCGTCTTTTCTCCGCAGCCGCGCGTTCGCCCCGCCCCCCGCGTGGCGTTTGCGTGGTGAAGCGCACCTCCTCCCGCAGGTTCCCTGTCGCTTTAGCCGATTAGAGTACAATGGGCGAAGCTTCGCTGCCGGCAGGGCGGCGAACTCGTTGGAGTTAAACCGACTCGAAAGAGGCGCAGGAGTTGGAGAATCGCATCTACACCTACGATTGCACGCTTCGCGACGGCGAGCAGTGCGAGGGGATTACGCTTTCGCTCGAGGACAAGCTGCGCATCGTGCGGCGTCTCGATGCGTTCGGCATCGACTACATCGAGGGAGGTTTCCCCGCGTCGAACCCTAAGGACATCGCGTTTTTCGAGGCCGTGCGCTCCATGCCGCTCACCCACGCGCGCATCGCGGCCTTCGGCAGCACGCGTCGCAAGGGCGTCGCGGTCGAGGAGGACCAGGGTCTCGCCGATTTGCTCGCGTGCGGCGCGCCGGTGGTCACCATCGTCGGCAAGACGTGGGACGCCCAGGTGACGCGCGCGTTGCAGACCTCGCTTGAGGAGAACCTCACGATGATCGGCGAGTCCGTTCGCTACCTGAAGGACGCGGGCAGGCGCGTCGTGTTCGACGCGGAGCATTTCTTCGACGGCTACAAGGCGAACCCCGACTACGCGCTGTCGTGCCTGCGTGCCGCGCACGAGGCCGGCGCCGACTCCATCGATTTGTGCGAGACCAACGGCGGGGCGCTTCCCTTCGAGGTGGAGGAGATCGTCGCCGCCGTGGTCGCGCAGCTGCCCGGTCAGGCGATCGGCATTCACTGCCACGATGATACGGGCTGCGCGGTGGCCAACGCGATGTCGGCGGTTCGCGCGGGCGCGACGTGCGTGCAAGGCACCATCAACGGCATCGGCGAGCGTGTCGGCAACACCGACCTGCTCACCGCCGTCGCCAACCTCGAGCTGAAGATGGCCCGGACGTGCGTCGGCGCGGACAAGCTGCGCGATCTCACCAGCTTGTCGCAGTACGTGGCGGAGCTGTGCAACGTGTCGGTTTCCCCGCATCATCCTTACACGGGCGCTTCGGCGTTCACGCATAAGGGCGGGCTGCACGCCAGCGCCATCGCGCGTTTCCCCGCCGCCTACGAGCATGCGCGCCCCGAGTCGGTCGGCAACAACTCGCATCTGCTCGTCAGCGAGCTTGCGGGAAAGGCGTCGCTCGTGCAGAAGGCGGCGGCGCTGGGCATCGACCTCATGGAGGACGGCATCGACATCCAGGGGCTGCTCGACGACATCAAGGAGAGCGAATCGCACGGGTACTCCTACGAGGTGGCCGACGGCTCGCTTGCGCTGCTTCTCATGCGCAAACTGGGGCTTTACAAGCCCGCGTTCACGCTCGAGAGCTTTCGCGTTATCGTGGACGATCGCGAGGACACGGGCGTGCTCGCCAAAGACGCCATGTCGGAGGCGACCATCAAGATCCACGTGGGCGATCGCCGCTTCGTGGCGACGGGCGAGGGCGCAGGTCCGGTCGGCGCGCTCGACAGCGCGCTTCGCTTGGCCATCAGCGAGTCGTATCCCGAGATCAGCGCGATGGAGCTTGTCGACTACAAGGTTCGCCTGCTCGACGAGAGCCAGGGCACCGACGCCATCACGCGCGTGACCATCATCACGCAGGACGGGCGCGGCGTCTACGGAACCGTCGGCGTGTCGGAAAACGTCATCGAGGCCTCGTGGAACGCGCTCGCGGAGTCCATCGAGTATGGGTTGATGCGCCTGCGATAGGCGTGGAAGGGGCTTTCGACTATGAGCGAAATCAGGACGAAGGAAGTCGACGACCTGCTGTGCGTTTTGGCGTCGCTTGACGACGAGGATGTCGTTTTCAGCCTGCTCGAGGACCTGTTCACCATCCGCGAGATTCGCGAAACCTCACAGCGTCTCGCGGTGGCTCGCCTTCTGTCCGAGGGCAAGTCCTACGCGAAGATCGAGCGTGAGACGGGCGCTTCGGCCACCACTATCGCGCGTGTCTCAAAATGCTTGAGTTACGGTTCGGGCGGCTACGGCGCGGCGCTTTCCGCTTTGGAGGCGCGGCGCGGCTCGCAGGATTCCGCCGACGATTCCGACGCTTCGGGCGAAGAAGACGGGTCGGTCTAGCGCGCCGCGACTCAATAGGCTATGATTCGGGCGAACGCTATCGTGCGTTCGCTTTGTTTTATAGAGAAAGTTGCGTTGACCTGCGGCTGAACGCCGGTATCGATCGCGCACGTCCGGGGGAGAAGATAGTGATACTGTTCGTGAACGCGTGCGTCCGAGGCGAGAGATCGCGCACGCTGGTGTTGTGCCGCAGCTATTTGGGCGCGCGAAAGCGTGCGGGTGCGCTGGTTCGCGAGGTGAATCTCGAGCAGATGCACCTGCTTCCGCTCAGCGAGAGCAAGGTGGCGTTTCGCTCGCAGCTTGCGCGGCGCGGCGTGTTCGAGGACGACATCTTCGATTTCGCGCAGCAGTTCGCCGATGCAGACGAGGTCGTCATCGGGGCGCCGTACTGGGACCTGACGTTCCCCGCCTCCCTTAAGGCTTACATCGAGCATGTGAGCGTCGACGGCATCACGTTTCGCTTCACGCCTGAGGCGCATTACGAGGGTCTGTGCCGCGCGTCGCGCATCACCTACATCACCACGTCGGGCAGCGTGCTCGATGTGGATGCGGTATTCGTTCCGTCGCGCGCTTGCGCGCTCGGCGAAGGCGGCAAAGGCGGCGAAGACGAGGCCTCCGCGTACGCTCATCGCGCCGGCTTCGCCCCGGCGCCCGGGCGCAACCTCGGTTACGACTATCTTTGCGCGATAGCCCGCATGTTCGGCATTCCCGAGGTGCGCTACGTTTCGGTCGAGGGTCTCGACGTCGAGGGCGCCAACATCAACGATTTGATGGACGGCGGCCTCGCGAAGATCGATCGCGTGCTCGAAGAGGATGCGGCTTTGGCCTCGTCCGCCGAGTAAGCCCGAACTCACGGCGCCCGCTCGCCGCGTCCGGCCGCGTCAGCCCGTGCTCGCGGCGGACGTCCCTGCGGGTGCAGCGCCCGCGCTCAGTTCGCGTGCTTCATGATCTCGAGGATCAGCTGGCAGCGCATGCCGATGGGCGTCGTGTTCCGCTCGAGGAAATCCGCGATGTCGGCCAGCTTCAGCGTGAACTGCTTGATGAGCTCGGTCGGCTCGGGTGCGGCGTCGCCGTTGCGCTCGACGTACGCGAAGGCGATCTGCACGTTCTCCTCGGACAGCCCCGTCGACGAGTACCCCGATTGCGGCAGCATGTAAACTGCGTCGGCGCCCATGTCGGTGCGCACGCGGCACCCCGTCTCCTCGCGCAGCTCGCGGTCGACGCAGGCGACGAGGTCCTCGCCCGGTTCGATGAGCCCTGCGGGGAAGGCGATGCAGTACGAGTTGAGCGGATAGCGGAACTCCTTGATCAGGAGCAGCGATTCATCGGGAAGGATGGGCACGATGCAGACGGCGTCGCTTGCAGGCGGCAGCCCGCGGGCGTTGCGCTCGAGCTCCTCTCGGTAATGCTCGGGGCTTTTGCGGGAGATGCTCTCGTAGCGGTATTTCGATCCGTCGGGCATGTCGTAGGTGAGCACGTACTTGTTGAGCCAGCCGGGGCTGACCAGCTCGATGTCGGCGAGCTTCGGCAGGCGCTCGGCGTTTTGATGGGTGGCGTTCTGCATGGAAACCCCCTTCGTCGTCGTCTTCGTTTCCCCTATGCTACGGCAAAGCCGAGAACGGGTGCGTATCTTGACGTTTTTGCCATGAAAGCAACCGCCCCCGAGCGATGTGCTCCGGGGGCGGTCGAAAGGGAAGGATTGGAGAAGAAAGAAGAAGGGTTAGGCGGCGTGTCAGGATGCGAAGCTGCGTCCTGACACGCGAGTCGGGTGCGGCACGGCGCCGGCGGTGCGGGGATTAGCCTTCGATGGCGATCGTGCGTGCTTCGTCGAGCTTAGGCTGCGGCTGCTTCTTCGGCACGGCGATCTTCAGCAGGCCCTGATCGAACTTCGCGTGGATGTCCTCTTCCTGCACATCGTCGCCGACATAGAACGAACGGCGGCAGGATCCTGTGAAACGTTCCTTGCGAACCCAGGTGCCGGCATCGTCTTTGTCCTCGGTTTCAGAGGCGGTCTGCGCGCTGATAGTGAGGTAGCCGTCCTTCAGCTCGGCCTTCACGTCGTCCTTGTTGAACCCGGGCAGGTCGATGGTCATCTCGTAGCCGGCGTCCGTCTCGCGGATGTCGGTGCGCATGAGCGCGGGCGTGGACTTCTGCATCGGGGTCGTGTCGAAGAAGGCGTCGAACGGATCGAGCATGAGGTTGTTGAAGAAGCGGTTGTTTCTCGTGGGCATGAGCATGGTCATCATCGTCATCTCCGTTTCGTGTGCGGCGCGATGAGGCGACGGGCGGCGGGGGATTCGCTTTCGGCGGCGCGTCTTCGCAGTTGCTGTGCGGCTGCCGGCGTTGTTCGCCGTGCGCGTTGCGGCTTGCTTTAGCGCTGCCGGTTGATGTGCTGAGCTTGCCTGATGTGCTGTTCCCGATGCCGGGTTCGCCTCATGTGCCTGTGTTCTGTTTACAGCACGTGTTATACCGCGATTTTTTAGCACTCGCAAGTGGAGAGTGCTAATTCATTACATTCGTCACATTTGCTTCACAAACGAGTGTTCGCTATTGTTGATCGCCGTCTGCTATCATGGGAAGCATGAAGACCATCGGCATCATATCCGACACGCACGGCTCGCTCGATCCCCGCGCCTACGCGGCTTTGTTCGGGGTCGACCTGATCATTCACGCCGGCGACATCGGCGGCCCGCCTGTTCTGAACGAGCTTGAGACCATCGCGCCGGTCGTGGCGGTGCTCGGCAACAACGATTTCCCCGAGTACGGCTCCGCGGTCGGGCGGTTCGCGCGCCCGGTGGTCGAGGGCGTCCGCTTTCTCGTGGCGCATTACCCGCGCGATGTGCGCGTGAGCTTCGCCGGCTCGAGCGCGCTTGCGCCGGGAGATCCCATCCCGCGCGTGCTCGTGCACGGCCATACCCATGTTCCGAAGCTCGAGGTCGGCGCAGCGGCGCGCCCTGCCGATGTGCTGGTATGCCCCGGCTCGGCGTCCCGCCCGCGCGGGGGTTCGCCGCGCAGCATCGCGCGCATGGTCGTCGATGCGGGCGTGGTCGTTTCGGCGCAAGTGGAGACGCTTGACGGCAAGATCATCCTGTCGACGGGCGATACCGCCTAGGCCGCGCGGCGGCTTCCGCCGGCGCCTTCGGCGTTTTTTGCCGGGATGCGATCGCATTTCGCGGTTTTGCTTTCACGGTTTTGCATTGCCAGAAACTCGCCGGACTGCGGTCTGCGACGTTTCATGCTTACCCTTTACCCTAGCTGCCTTCGTGCGCGAATTTTAAAGTGGGATTCCCGAAAAGGAACGAAATGTATCACGAGAGATGTGGTATTTCGCCGAAGCGGTGCCCGGTAGCGCATAGAGGGTTTCTTCTCCCTGCATAATCCCAGGTCAGAAATTCGCGCTATCGCACTTATGAGGAGCTTTGCTGCGGTGGTGATACATTTCGTGCGAAAACGGGAATCCGACCCCGAATTTTGCGCGCGTCGTGTTCGAGGGGATGCTGCTCGCATGCGCCGTTAGCCGGGATGTGCGCGCAAAAGAAAAGCGACCGCCTTGCGACGGTCGCCGAATCACGTCGATGCCGGTCGAGCCGATGCTGATCAGGCTGATGCTGATCAGGCTGATGCCCCTACGCGATCATTAGAAAGCGCGGAACTTGTCCTTCGGGCAGAAGCAGACGGGGCACTTCTCGAAGTCGTCGCCCTTCTCGATGTAGCCGCAAACCGGGCACAAGAAGTAGGTGTCGTCGTCGGGAGCGTCGATGTTGTTGTAAGCCTCCATGTACAGCTCGGCGTGGACGGCCTCGGCCAGCTTGGCGCGGGTGAACACCTGAACGGCCTTGTCCTCGCCCTCTTCGACGGCCTTCACGATGAATGCGGGGTACATGTCGGAGGTCTCGTAGATCTCGCCCATGGCGCCGGCGATGAGGTTCAGGTCGGTGGCAGCGCCCTCGGCCGCAGGCGGCTCGGGCTTGACGTAGTCGGGCTCCATGCCCTTGATGAGGGCGGCCTCGAGGCCGATGTGAACCTGCTCGGCGGCAGAGGTGGCCTGGAACAGGCGGGCGATCTGGTCGTAGCCCTGCTCCTTGGCGGCAACTGCGCAGGCGGCGTACTTGGCGGAAGCGCCGGTCTCGCCGCAGACGGCGGCCTTCAGGTTCTCGAGCGTGGTGCCGACCTTGGTGGTGCTGTCGGCGACGACGTTGAAGTTGGTCGAGTTTTCCTTCGTCGGGATTGCCTCACGAATCTTCATGGGATACTTCCTTTCCTCGTCTGTTTGCTTGCGGAATAATCCGCGCACGTTCGCCGTTCATTATAGGTTGCCTGGGCACGGGTTTCGGCAAACGCACCGACATTTCACCGGAGGCTTTACATTTGGCGAAGGTGGAGGATTCTGCGTGGGCATGCGAACATGCCGGCGCGAAAGCATCATAATGGGGTCGGAAAACCAGGGTGCCGAAGGGGCGTCCGCTTGGGTTGGGGCGGCGGTCTTGGCGGGGTGCGCTTGATTGCGGCGAACCCCGCGTGCGGGATCGCGCCCCGCAGGCGCCGAGGGGGGCGGGGGCTTTCATCCCCGCGCGGAAAGGACGTGTCATGGAACGTGAATCAGCTTGGAGGAAATACGATGAGGCGGCTATCGCCGAGCTGGAGAAGCTGGCGGCGGGCTATATCGATTTCATTTCGGAGAACAAGACCGAGCGCGCGTGCGCGGCTGCTGCCGTGAAACTTGCCGAGGAGGCGGGCTACCAGCCTCTTTCCGAGGTCATCGGATCCGGCGAGCGCTTGGCGCCCGGTGACAAAGTGTGGGCGTGCTCGCGCGGCAAGGCCGTCATTTTGGCTCATATCGGGTCGGAGCCGATGGAGTCGGGGATGAACATCCTCGGAGCGCACATCGACTCGCCCCGCCTCGACATCAAGCAGAACCCCCTGTACGAGTCGAACGGGTTCGTCTTGCTTGACACGCACTATTACGGCGGCATCAAGAACTACCAGTGGGTGGCTATGCCGCTCGCGTTGCACGGGGTGGTTGCGAAGACCGATGGCGCGGTGGTTCAGGTCAGCATCGGCGAGGACGCGGGCGATCCGGTGTTCTGCGTGTCCGATCTGCTGCCGCATCTGGGCAGGGAGCAGATGGAGAAGACGGGCAACAAGATCGTCGAGGGAGAGGCGCTTGACGTGCTGGTGGGGAATCGCCCGCTGCCCGGGGCCGCTTCCGACGCCGAGCCGAAAGACCCCGTGAAGACGTTCGCCTTGCAGCTGCTCGCGGACAAATACGGCATCGAGGAGGAGGACTTCCTTTCCGCCGAGCTCGAGGTGGTCCCCGCCGGCCGTGCGCGGGAGGCGGGGTTCGACCGCAGCATGATCATCGGGTACGGGCAGGACGATCGCGTCTGCGCCTACACCTCGCTCGCGGCGCAGCTGGCGCTTGCGGCCCCGGGCGCGCAGCCACCGCATCGCACCGCGCTCACCGTGCTGGTCGATAAAGAGGAAATCGGCAGCGTGGGCGCGACGGGCATGGACTCGCTGTTCTTCGAGAACACGGTGGCGGAGATCATGGAGCTTGCGGGGGAGGGCGGAATGCTTCGCCTGAGGCGCGGTCTCGCGGCGTCGCGCATGCTCTCTTCCGACGTCTCCGCCGGCTTCGACCCTGCTTACGCCGGCGTGTTCGAGACGAAGAACGCGGCGTTTCTCGGTCGTGGTCTCGTGTTCAACAAGTACACGGGGGCGCGCGGGAAAAGCGGCAGCAACGACGCCTCGGCCGAGTACGTCGCCGTCGTGCGCCGCGTGATGGATGAGGCGCAGGTGAGCTTCCAGACGGCGGAGCTTGGCAAAGTCGACGCAGGCGGCGGTGGCACGATCGCCTACCTTCCGGCGAAGTACGGCATGGACTCGGGCGTCGCCGTGCTGTCCATGCACGCCCCGTGGGAGGTCACGAGCAAAGCCGACGTCTACGAGGCGCGTCGCGGCTACGAGGCGTTCCTGCGAAACGCGTAAGGGGCGCGTGCGACGCAGCCGGCCCGCATCGTGCGACGGAGCGGGTCGGCTGCGCAAGGCGCGTATTGCGTCAATGAAAACGCCCCTCCGGATCACTCCTTGCGCGCGTAGGCGCGAAGACGGTTCATCGGAGGGGCGGATCTTGTGAGTCGGGCGGACTCGCGGGAAGTTCGCGATTGGTTCGCGGAAAGCTCGAATCTAGTTTTTGGGCGCAGGCGGCTTGGGGCCGGGTGCGCCCGGGGCGCTCGGCACGCCGGGAACCCCCCGGGCCTTCGGGGCCCCCGGCACGCCGGGAACCTGGGGCACGCTCGGTCCTGCGGGAAGCTCGGCGCCGCAGGCGCTGCAGGCTTTAGCGGGGGCGGGGTTGCTCGCGCCGCATTTCGGGCATTTCTTTCCCGCTTCTGCGCTCGGCGGTCTGAAGCACATGACAAGTCTCCTTTCGACGATGAGGACGAACAAGATGTCGTCCGCGCTGCTTCACGTTAGGGTCGTGCGATCGCGCATCTCGTCGCACGGGCTTGCCGTCGACATCGGCGGCAAGGCGGTGGTGACGGGCTAAGCCTCGATGGGGCCGATATCGTCTTGGACGGCTTCGATACGCTCGCCGCCCGGACCGCGGAAGAACATGATCTTCAGCTTCGCGCCCCCCTCGCCGTACACCTGGAAGACGTCGCCGTCGGCGTCCTCGAGCGGTCGGTCGAACTCGCATAGCGCGTCGAACGGACCCGCTTCGATGGCGACGCCGCGCTCCTCGAGGCGCGCCACGATGTCGTCCATGCTGGCGACGCGCACCGCGACATGGTTCAGGCATGCGCCGGCGGCGTCGATGGTCGATTTATCCTCCTGTTCGAGCAGCTCGGCTATCACGCCGTCCGCGCTTTTCACCCACGCCATCTTGAGGGGCTTGTCGCCTTCCATGGCCATGGTGGAGAACAGGTGCTTGAATCCGAGGACGTCGACGTAGAACGCGATCGACTCCTCGATGTCTCTGCAGTAGATTCCGTAATGGTGAAGTCCGATCCTCATGAATCCTCCCCTCAGGTTCAGGTGCGAAAAGGAAGCGGCGCGGGATCGTCTCGTCCCGCGCCGCTCGAATGCGCCTCGAGCGGAAGGCGATCCGGTCACCGCCCTCGCTCGCGGCGCAGGTGCTCGCCCCGGCTTGGGCGAGCACCGCCTTTACAGAGCGTACATGGCGATGGTGCCGACGTTGAGGTCCTTATCGACCGTCGAGATGAAGTCGGTCACCACGCGGGAGCGGAAGCCCTCGGCTTCGACCGAGATGCTGTAGTCGGAAGCCGGGATCTGACGGAACCAGAAATCGCCGAAGTCATCGGACTCGGTTTCCCGGGTCCGCCCCGAGGCGAGGTCGGTGAGGACCACCTTGGCGCCGATGATGACCTCCTCTTTCTCCAGATCGGCGATCTCGCCGCCGATGAAGCGCTTGGGGAGGTTCAGATAGTACACGTGAGGCTTGGTGTTGGCGTCCGGTTTGAGAAGCTCGGCCGCCTCCAGCTCGTCCTTGAAATCCTCGAAATCGCCGAAGCGCAGCGCGTCGTGGGCGCATGCCTCCACGCAGCGCGGAACCTTCCAGCCCTCGTCGAGCAGGTGCGCGCAGCCCGTGCACTTCTGCGGGATCTCAAGCTCTTCGTTCCAGAACACGGCGTTGTAGGGGCATGCCTCGACGATGGCTTTCTGGCCCTTCGCCTTCGCGGGATCCACCACCACGAGGCCGTCGTCGCGGCGGTACACCGCGCCGTCTTTCGCCGCGGCCATGCAGGGCGCGTTCTCGCAGTGCTGGCACATGATGGGCGTGTAGGCGACGGTGACCTTCGGCACCTGGCCGCGTTCCTTCTCGTCCACGCGCATCCAGAACTGGCCGGTGTCGGGCTGGGGCGCCGCGTAGGGCATCCAGTCGTTATCACAATGCTCGTCTTTGCATACGAGCTGGCAGCTGCGGCAACCGACGCATTTTTCGACGTCAACAACGAAAATCTTCATGACTATTCGCCTTCCTCGATGATAACGGCTTCAGCGATCTGGCCGGTGGCCGGGTCGTACTTCTTGGAGAACGCCTCGGGATACTGCGCGGCGAGCGCGAACACGTCGACCTTCTCGACGTTGACGAGGAAGCTGTTGGTGACCTCGCCGGGGCAGTTCTTCGAGGTGGTGTTCGAGGGGCAGATGAGGTTGTTCGCACCTGCGCGGTCGAACTCGCCGACCACGATGTTATCGACGCGCGCGCCATGGTCTTGATACAGCGCGCCCGGGATCACGCGCTCGGACAGGCGCACGCCGCCGAGGACCGCGCCGCGGTCGTTGAACATGCGGACGATGTCGCCGTCATGCATGTTCAGGCGCACGGCGTCTTGCGGGTTGATCCACAGAGGCTCGTAGGCGTAACCGTCCGGGCCGACCACCTTGCACGTCTCGATCTCGCGGCACCAGGTGTTGTCGTCGTTGTTCGCGTGCACGCGCCAACGCGGATGGTTGGTGATCAGCAGGAACGGGAACTCCTTGGAGCGCGGATGCAGCAGGCTTTCCTGGTGGGACTCGCCGTAGGGCACGAAGTGCGGCACCGGCGGGCGCTCGACGTCGTCCGGGTAATGCTCGGCCAGGCCCGTGGAGTAGAACTCGATCTTGCCGGTCGGGGTGGAGAGACGCTCGCACTCGGCGTCTTTGTACCAGTCGCTGAAGTGGTAGCGATCGTTCTCCCAGTCCTTCGCGGTGGGGACGACGAAGTAACCCTTCTCCATCCACTCCTCGTAGGAGATCATGTCCTGGCAGCCGGAGTTCATGAATCCCTTCTTGATGAGCTCGTCCTCGGTGCCCTCGGCGTACTGATCGTACAAGCCGAGCTTCTTGGCCACCTCGCCGACGGCCTCCCAGTCGGACAGCGAGTCGCCCACGTGCGGGACGGCCTGCTCCTCGTGCAGGATCATGTTGTACTGACCCGAGAACAGATCGGCGGAGATGTCGTTGACCTCGAGTTTGGTGGTGGTGGGCAGGATGATGTCGGCGAACAGGCAGTCGTTCTCAAGCCACGGATGCTGGGCGAGCACGAACTCGAGGTTGGGATGACGCAGCGCGCGTTGCATCTCGTTGCCGCCGTTCCAACAGGTCTGCCAGCAGGGGCTGTCGGTCCAGATCATGTGGATCTCGCCGCAGCCGGGCTGCGGGAAGTCCCATTCGATGAACTGGTCTTCAGTCGGCATGCCCGCGATGACGTGGCCGCCCGACCAATGAACCGGCGGGTTCATGATGGCCTGGGGGATCAGCGTCTTGGGGATGAAGTTCACCGGCTCGGTGAGCATGGCCCAGCCGTGGTAGACGGAGTTCATGTCGGGCTGGCACTCAGAGCGCGGCAGCGGGTAGATGTCGTCGATGCCGAACAGGCCGAGGTCCATGAAGTTGATCTGGCCGGCACCCGGCTTGCCGAGACTCTGCATGGTCAGCAGGCACACCTCGAGGCGGGCGGGCTCGCTGGAGTACGCGGCGCGGATGAGTCCGCCGCCTGCGCAGTGGCCGATGGACACGGAGTGCTTCGCCCAGTAACGTGCGAGCGCCTTGATCTGACGTGCCGGAACGCCGCAGATGGGGGCTGCCCATGCAGGCGTCTTCGGAACACCGTCTTCGTTGCCGAGGATGTAGTGCTCGAACCAGTCGAATCCGACGGAGTGGGCCTCGACCCATTCACGGTCGTAGAGTCCCTCGTCCATCCACACGTAGGCGATGGCGCACTGCAGCGCGGCGTCGGTGTTGGGCAGGACGGGGATCCACTTGTCGGCGTGCGCGGCGCCTGCGTAGTTCAGATCGGGGCTGATGAAGATCTGCTTGATGCCGGCTTCGGTGAAGAACGACTCGATGCGGCCGGGCATCATGCCGCCCCAGCCCCACGGCGTGGTCTCGGGGTCGCCGCCCCACATGATAACGCAGTCGCCGTTCTCGGCGATGTCTTTGAACAGGTTCTCGGTGTGCGCCTGCTTGCCGACCGGGTCCATGCCCCAGATGTGCTTGGCGCCCCACGTCCAGCCTTCCCAGCTGTCGGGTTGGCGGGCCTGCAGGGTGTAGCCGCCCAGAAGGTCGAGCAAGCGACCCGGGCAGCCGTGCGCCGCGTGGATGATCTTCGACTCTCCGTGGCCGTCGATCTGGGCCAAGACGGCGTAAGGGCCGTACTGCTCCTTGATGCGCAAAAGCTCGGACGCGATGATGTCGGTGGCCTCGTCCCAGGAGATGCGGACGTATTTCGCCTCGCCGCGAGTTTCGGGGTGACGCTCGCCGTTCGGATCCCAGTCGACGCGCTTCAGCGGGTACGGGACACGGTTCTTCGAATAGACGCGCTTTTTGTAGGCGTATTGCAAGGGAGTGGGAAGCGTGTGCGTCTTCGGCTCGAGCACCGCGCCGTTGCGCGCGGTGATCTTCCAGGGACGCATGCTCTCCATGTCGTACTTCTCATCGTAGTGCATCGGGCGAATACGCAGGATCTTGCCGTCTTTCACGTCGACGGCGGCGGAGTTCGAACCCAACCCGAATCCGCAGAGTCCAAGCGACTTGTAAACTGTCTTGATCCCGTCTGACATTGCTCCTCCTCTGGATAGCAGTCATTCTCCACCTCACGTGCTTTGTCAGCCCTACCCCTTTCGTGTCGGTCGCTGTTGATGAACGCCTCGCGTTGTTGGTATGCTTGCCAAGTCAACCAACGCCTCATACCCTATTGAGCGCAGGGTCGGATGTAATCCCCGCGGACGAGCTAAAAGCGCGTCTCGGTAGCGCCGAGGGTGCGAAAACGTCGTATGGCTCAGAGTATGAGAGCGCCTTGGCAAGGTTCTGACCAGGTCTTATTCGAAACGTTCAGTAAGCTGACCGCGTGATGCTACGGGGGGTAGTTCGCATGGGCAAGTTGGGCACGGCGTCGAAAACCTTAACGGGAAAGGCGGGGATCCGAACCCATGAGGTTGATGGGGCAAGTCGGGCGCAGGGGCGCGAAGCTGCGCGGCTGCCCGCTTTCCGCATGGGGGGGCGCACGGGGTGACGAAGGTCGGCCGGGCTCCGGTTCGGAGGAGGACGAGGGTCCTCAGGAGAAGGCGGAACCTCCCCATGACGCACACGAGGACAGCGGGTGGTCGTCCGACTTCTCGTCGATCCCTCTTCGTCTTCTCGGCTTCGGCGTCCTCATGGGTTGGCACTTCCTCCTGCTCTTCTTTCCGTTGATGATATCCAACGAGCGTCTGCTGCCCGAGTACCTCTTCCAGCGACAGCTCGTTTTGAACACCTCGCTCGGCGTGTTCTTCATCGTGTTCGGCTGGGTTCTCGAACGTTTTTGCCCTGCAGGCCGGAACAAGACGTTGAAGCTGCTCGTCTGCGGCACGCTCGCCGCCGTTGCCGGGTGCACGGGGCTTGTGCTCGCCGCCGAGACGACGCCTCTTGTCTTCAGGGTCGTCGCCGTTTCCCTCGTCGGCGCGGGCGAGGCCGTACTCATGCTCTTGTGGCTGCGCTTTTACTCCGAGACGTCGGTGAACTTCTCGGGTCGCTATCTCGCGGCCTCCGCCCTCATCGGCTCGCTTCTGTGCTATTTCACGCGCAACCTTACGAGCGAGCTGGCCGTGGGGGTGTTTCTCGTGCTGCCGCTTCTGTCCGCCGTCATGTACCTCCTCGGGCGCAACCATGTGCGCATGCGCGGGATGGACGAGGCCGGCAGGGGCGTGTCGGATTGGAGCGCGGCGCGCAAACCCTTCTTCATCCGGACGGGCCAGCTCATGGTGTTCGCCTGCGTCTTCGGCATGTTCCAGGGAAGCGTCGTGCCGGGCGGGGAGGCTCTGCTCACCGTCGCCGACCCGCTGTCGGTGATCGGCGTGGGCGTGGCGGGCGCGTTCCTCGCCGCCATGTACCTGAGGACGCCCGTGAAGCCCGACCTGCGGCTTTTGCACAAAGCGTCGATCCTGCTGTTCGTCGGCGGCATCATGCTCGCGCCGTTCGTGACGTCGCTTTTGGCCACCGTCGCGGCTGCGGCGGCGCTCGCGGGTTTCATGCTGCTTGACCTCATCAGCCTCATTTTCACCATCGACCTCATACGCACGTTCGATTTGCGTTCGGGCATCATCATCGGGCTGAACCGCGGCTTGGAATACGCCGCGTTCGCCGTCGGCATCTTGGCGGGATTTTTGATGTGGGGCGCGTACGGCGCCCTGCCCGAGTTCCCCTACGCGATGGCGTTCGTCTCGGTGCTCGTGAGCTTCGCGGCCGCACTGTTCCTACTCGATGTGAAAGACGTTTGGACCGCCGATTATTATGCTCCCGCGCCGCCTTACGTGGAGGCGGAGGAGGAGCAGGCTCCCGAGTTCGTGCGCACGCGCGGCAGGTGGCGCAGCGCATGCGATGCGGTGTGCGAGGAGTACGGCCTTTCCCCGCGCGAACGCGAGATATTTCCCTCCATAGCGAAGGGGCGCAACGCCGAGTACATCCAAAACGCGTTCGTCATCTCGGGGCATACGGCGAAGACGCATATTTCCAACATCTACCGTAAACTGGGCGTGCACTCCCTGCAGGAGTTGCTCGATATCGTGGACAGCAAGAAGGAGGAGGATCTCGGCGAACGCGAGGAGGGTTAGGGAATCCGGGCGTCGGTTTGGACCGCGTGCGTGCTTCGCCGTCCTTGGGCGCTGATGAACCGCAAGGGGATTTTCGCCGGATCCCCGGGCGCGGATCTCCTCGAAGTCGGTCGCCTACGCGTCGAGTTTTAATTTCTCGCTGAAAAAACACACCGATCACCAGGCGTTTCACCCTGAGAGTGTGACGCTTTCCGAGGCTGATCGTAAAGTTATGGAAGCGGCGGCGATGCTTCTCGCCGCGTTCTTTCATACGATGGCTTCGCCAAGTCAACGAGTTCGCCGCCTCACGTGCGCGGCGGACGCACGCCTCGCCCCGGATATCGTCGGGGCGCTGCATGCGCGCATGTTTTGGGGTTATCCCGAGCGGCTCCGTGGAGGGCGAAACGCCTTCTCCGCGACCGCGATCGCGACGAGGTGGATCATGATCGCGGCGATGGACGTTCGCCGAACGGCGACGCCTGCTCGCTACGGGACCGCGTGCAGCGCCCTCCGTTACCTGTGAGGGGGTAATTATGAGCGGTTCCGCTGATTCGAATTTCAGCATGGCGAGAAGATGGGTCATCTTCGCATCGGTGTTCCTGATCGGTATTCTCGCGGCGTTCTGTCAGTTCAAAGCACCTCCGTTCTTCGCGACGGAGTTTCCCGCCGAGTTGGGTTTCACCGATGCTTCCATCGGCTGGGTCATGTCGATGTTCTCTCTCATCGGCGTGGTGTTGGCGTTTCCCGCGGGGGGCATTCTCGCTAAGCTCGGCACGAAGAAGAGCCTCACCATTACGGCTGCCAGCCTCTTGATCGGCTCGGTCGCAGGAGCTCTTGCCCCTAACTCCGTCGTCATGCTGGCCTCGCGTTTCGTCGAGGGCATCGGCATGGGTCTGATCTCGGTTGTCGGCCCTGCCGCGGTCGCCTCCATCATCCCCCAGCGCAAGCAAGGCCTTGCCATGGGCATTTGGAGCGTTTGGTTCCCCGCGGGCGTCGTGGTGGCGTTCAACACCTGCCCGCTCGTCTACTCGCTGGCGGGAACATGGCGCGGCGCATGGTGGTTCGCCGCCGTCCTGACCGCCGTGGCCCTCGTGTTCATGCTGGTCGTCTATGCCGACCCGCCGCAGGAGAAGGCCGAGGCGGAAGCTGCCCAAAGCGCCGCGTCCGCAGGCGGCTTGAAACCTGACATGTTCAGCATCGTGATGATCGCCATCGCATTCGGTTGCTGGAACATTTTCAACGCCGGCGCCATCGGCGGTTTCTATCCTGCGTTCTTGGCCGATGCGCATGGCCTCAACACCCAGATGTCGAGCACCGTCTCGAGCATTACGAACATCCTCGTGTTGTTCCTCGGGCCCATCTCCGGCATCGTGTCGGACAAGTTCAACATCCACAAGGGTTTCATCGTGGGAGGTCTGTTCGGCGCCGCGGTGCTGCTGACCTTCGGCTTCGGCGACAATATGACGTTGGTCTGGGTGTTCGTGGTGGCGCTGAGCGTGTTCTCGGCGTGCTGCGCCACCGGCACCTTCTCGAGCGTTCCGCTTTACGCTAAGGATCCTTCGAAGATCGGCCTCGGCATGGCCATCGTCGCGTTCTTCCAGAATGCGGGCGGCATGATCGGCGCCGCGGCGTTCGGTCCGCTGGCCGCTTCGATGGGCTGGAGCATGGCTTCGCTGGCGTTCTGCGTCCCCGTCGCCATCATCGGCGGCATATGCGCCGTTCTCGTCAAACGGCAGGGCGGTAAGAAGGAGGCTTAACTGTTGACCTGTCGCGCCGATTTGAGCTCGGCTCATGCGTTTTGCGCCGACCATGCTCGATGGTGCGCCCAGTCTGCATGTTTCCGCCCCCGCTTCTCTCTGTTGAGAGGCGGGGGCGGTTTCTTTCATGAGGCTTAGTTCGCGTTGCGCCACGGCGCGGTCTCGAGGTCGCCGTCTCCATCGACATCGCGGCTGCCCCGTGACCCGCGAGGTGAAGACCAACCGGACCGTCGCGGAGCCGAAAAGGCGGCGCGACGCGAACCTGGCCGCGAGGTGCGTCCGCTACGCTAGCTGCCAGATGAGCGGAGGCTCGTGCGGCAACCCCACCTCCAACCGCGCAAAGGATTCCGCACTCGCGCTCTCAAAGCTCATCCGTCGGAGAAAGCGTGCTTTACGCCTTACGATATTTCCTTCCTCGACCAGAGCCTTCTTTCACGACAAGACCACGGGAAACGAGGCCGTTCAGAAGGCGGATCGCCTTGTCTTTGCTGAACCCGGTTCGAGCCTCAAGCTCCTTGCGCGACAGGAGCAGATTGCGGCTCATTTCATCGAGCATTGCCGATTCGTCAGCCGTCAGCTTCGCAGCCTGAGCCGCCCCGAAAGGCAGCGTCACCGCGAGGGAGTTTTCGCGAATCTCGAAGATAGGCTTTGCCGGCAGATTCCCATAGGCCTCGTTGATGCGGGCGATGCCGGTTCCGAATTGTTCAATGTAATCGAGCCGGAAGAATATGTTCGCGACAATCGGGTTTCTGGGAATCGATATGCCGCCGCCAAGGTAGTCCTCCGCAGCGACTCCGCTCGGAAGCCCTCCCGGCGACACGATGACGACCCTGTTTGAGTGAATGGAAATGGTAACGTTGGCGGCAGCATCCCAGGTACGATGAACGAGGGCGTTCGCCACCGCCTCTCTAAAAGCTTCAAACGGAGCGCGCTCCACCCTTTTTCTCGCCGCCTGTGAAACCGTTTCGTACGTGCAGTATCGCTCGTACATCTCGAGCGCGGCATCATATTGCCCAAGAATCGATTCGCCTGCAACGGTCTTTCGGTCGAGCAGTTCGCTGATATTATCGCCGAACTTCACGATATCGATTCCGGCGAGCCCATTCCGATCTGAGAAAATCTCCGCCGCTTTGGTGTAGGTTCCATCCGCGTTAAGAAGGCCGAGGGTTCGCAGGGAGTTTTCATCGAATGCGGTCAACCCGAGATGCTCCATGAGCCTCTGCGACAGCAACGAGAACGTTAGGTCGGTTCGAGACGAGGCGATTTCGTCGAACGTAAGGTTCCGACCCGTAAGAACCAGTCTTCCGAACTCGGTCCGGTCAACCTCCACGGTGGCCGAATCAGCCCTGCGATAGGCCTTTTTCGAGTAAAGATACGGTTTCGACTTTCCCTCCGCCACAGTCAGCAAAACCGTTCGGTCGTTTTCGTCGATGTCGAGTGAAAAATGCGGAACGGGGTCGAGCGAATCGTTGATCATATTTTCAATTCGCAACGCATCCGCCGTAGGGTCGGAAAGGCCGATCGTGGCACCCGAATCGTCCACTCCGAACACAATTCGCCCCGTACCGTAGTTGGCAAACGCGCTCACTGTCTTGAGAAACGTTTTCGTGATGGATTCTTTGAACTCAAGATCGTTAGTCTCACGCATTTAACACCTCTTTCGCCGCCATCATAATACAACGAAACATCTTTTATTGTATATAGATATGCAACGAATGTATATTCGTTGCATTTGTAATTACGACGAAGCGAGACTCAGCAGCTCTTGCTTCGTTGCAATCCCCCCCATCCCGCTTGCCGTTCGCTCATAGGCTGTAAACACTGTTTCGCTTAGCCTTGCGGGCAACAGCCTGCAAGGCTCCCTTGCTCTAACGTTGCCTCCCGCTCGTCAAGCCGACGGGCGGGAAGGAGATTCGAAATGTCAAGATCGAAGGGAAAGCACCTTTCCAAGCCAAACAGGGAGTTCATCGAGGGCGGCGTGCGCGCCGGCAGGTCCGCGAGAGACATCGCTGCCGCTCGTCTTAAAACGTCACCCCCCCCATTCGCAACCCCGCGTTCTCGCGCTCGAGCCCGGGTGGCCTCGACTCCCCAGGCGTTCGGTTGTCCGCCGCGCGGGCGGGGTCGGTCTCGCGGGCGAGCCCCGCCCGGCGCCGGGACGTCGGCTTGCTGAGATCGCGCTCGCGCATGATCTCGGCGGCGAGTTTCCCGCCGTCGCAGGGCGCCACGATCCGCCCCGAGCTTCTCGGCGAGCTTCCCAGGTGCTTCGAGTTGCGCATCGGTCTCCTTCCATAAAGGACTTTTCGTCCCTCATGGAACTGTTGAAAACAGCATAGCCATACCGGCCATATCAGCCATATCAGCCATATCAGTACAGGTTTCTCGAGGGTTCGAGCATTCGCAACGCCGAGGTGTTCGCTGGAAAAGGTGTTCGAAGTAAGCTTAGGTCGGAAGTGGCATCAGGGTTGAGTCGCCAGATTGGAGGTCGACCTCGCGATTGGAAGCACGTTAAGGGCATTGGAACTCTGATTGTTAACGGTGAAGCAAGGGACGTCGAAGTCCATTGGTTCGAAGCCTCTGGGCAACCCAAGGTAAAGTTCAAGGTGAAGAGGTGGCTGTGATGAAGGTCGGATATACGGGCGAGACGTCGTTTCTCGAGCTGACGAATGGCGATATCTATGAGGTCATCTCTGTAGAAAGGGGGTGGTACCGAGTGGTGGATGACAGCGGCGAAGACTATCTTTACCCGCCGGATGAGTTCGAGGTGGTCGAGTCCAATGACGGGACAACTATGGTGGAGGATTAACGCGCTCGTCTTACGTCCCGCCGTCAGGGCGGCAGGACGCGGGTGCGTTAGGCTTAATGTTGGGTGGAGATCGGGTTTCGTTCTCCATCGTTCCGCTCAGCGCTTCCCTCGTGAAGTTCCCCTGTTCAATGTGGAATCGGGTCGGGAGGGTCGATATAATAAATAGATTAACGTAAGGTTGCGGCATGCTGGCGCATGCTGCGGCAGGGGAGAGTTTTCAAGGATTGCGCGAAAAGGAGCAAACAGACATGGCCTATTACTACGATGAGCCGTCCCGCACGTTCAACGAGTACTTGCTGGTGCCCGGGCATACGCCCTCGACCTGCGTGCCGACTGCCGTCAGCCTCAAGACGCCGCTGGTCAAGTACCGCAAGGGCGAAGAGGAATGCCCCCTGTCGCTGAACATCCCCATGGTCTCTGCAATCATGGCAGCCGTGTCCGACGACCGCATGGCCGTCGCGCTGGCCACCGAGGGCGGTCTGTCGTTCATCTACGGCAACCAGACCATCGAGGATCAGGCCGCCATGGTCAAGCGCGTCAAGGACTACAAGGCGGGTTTCGTCATCTCCGACTCCAACCTTTCCCCCGACATGACGCTTGCCGACGTGGTGGCCCTGCACGAGGAGTCCGGCCACTCCACCATGCCCGTCACCGAGGACGGCACCGCCACGGGCAAGCTGCTCGGCATCGTGACCGAGCGCGACTACCGCCTGTCTCGCATGAGCCTCGACGAGAAGGTCGCCGACTTCATGACCCCGCGCGAGAAGCTGGTGGTCGCTCCCGCCGACACCACGCTCAAGGTCGCCAACGACATCATCTGGGACAACAAGCTGAACTCTCTGCCCATCGTGGACGCCGACGATCACCTGGTCGCGCTGGTGTTCCGCAAGGACTACGACTCCCATAAGTCCAACCCCAACGAGATGCTCGACTCCCACAAGCGCTACATGGTCGGCGCGGGCATCAACTCCCGCGACTACGCCGAGCGCGTTCCCGCGCTGGTGGAGGCGGGCGTCGACGTGGTGTGCATCGATAGCTCCGAAGGCTATTCCGACTGGCAGAAGATGACCATCGAGTGGGTGCGCGAGCACTACGGCGAGGATCTCAAGATCGGCGCGGGCAACGTCGTCGACGCCGAGGGCTTCCGGTTTTTGGCCGAGGCCGGCGCCGACTTCATCAAGGTCGGCATCGGCGGCGGTTCCATCTGCATCACCCGCGAGACCAAGGGCATCGGCCGCGGCCAGGCCACGGCGGTCATCGAGGTGGCCAAGGCGCGTGACGAGTACTTCAAGGAGACGGGCGTCTACGTGCCCATCTGCTCCGACGGCGGCATCGTCTACGACCATCACATCTCGCTGGCGCTTGCCATGGGCTCCGACTTCGTCATGCTGGGCCGCTACTTCGCCCGTTTCGACGAGAGCCCCTCGAACAAGGTCATGGTGAACGGCTCTTATATGAAGGAGTACTGGGGCGAGGGCTCCGCGCGTGCGCGCAACTGGGGTCGCTACGACCTCGGCGGAAAGAAGTCGCTCGCGTTCGAGGAGGGCGTCGACTCCTACGTTCCCTACGCCGGCCCCTTGAAGGACAACGTGGCGCTCACGCTGTACAAGGTTCGCGCCACCATGTGCAACTGCGGTGCGCTCACCATCCCCGAGCTGCAGGAGAAGGCGAAGCTGACGGTCGTGTCCTCCACCTCCATCGTCGAGGGTGGCGCGCACGACGTCATGCTGAAGAACAAGGACACCTACGCGAGCAACGTGAGCATTCGCTAATCGCGTATTAAGCCGATAACGTAAGAAGGGCTGCCTCGGATGGTTCCGGGGCAGCCCTTCTGCTTTGAGCGCGCTTGCGCGGTGCGCCGTTTGATGCGGCGGAAGCGGCGCTATTTCACCTGCACCAGCGAGAACACCTCGACGTCGGTTTCTTGGGCGATGGTCTCGCGTGGGTTCAAAAACTCGAGCTCCATGAGAAATCCCATGCCGACGAGCTTCGCCCCCGCACGCTTCACCAGGCGAGCTTGCGCGTTGGCGGTGCCGCCCGTTGCCACCAGGTCGTCGACGATCAACACGACGTCGTCGGAGGTGATGGCGTCGACGTGGATCTGCAGCGTGTCGGTCCCGTACTCGAGCTCGAACGACTCGCTGAACGCCTCGCGCGGCAGTTTACCCGGCTTGCGGGCGGGTATGAACCCGGCATTGAGAGCGCGGGCGACAGGCGCGCCCACCATGAAGCCGCGCGCCTCCGCGCCGACCACCTTCGTCACGCCGCGTCCCTCGAAATGCGCGGCGATCGAGTCGACGACGGCGGCGAAGCCGTCTTTGTCGGCGAGCAGGGGCGTGATGTCCTTGAACACGACGCCTGGCTCCGGATAATCCGGAAGGTCGACGATCAGTTTCTCGAAATCGAACTCTGCCATGCTGGCGGCTCCTCTCTTTCGGCGGCGGGCCATCCCGCCTTCCTCGCGAAAAAGCGCCGCTCTCGCAAATCACGTGCGACGTGGCGAGAAGCGGCGCTTATGGGATCGAGCTAGCGCTTCAAGCGCGCACTCGGTAATTCTACGCGAAAATCGAAGGCGTTGCCCAGGTCATGCGCTGACCTTAGGCGCGTTTCAGCGTTACCCCAAAACGAACATCAAGAGGAACGCCAGGGCCGCGACCCACATGAGCGGCTTGACCTCGCCGGCCTTGCCCTGCGCGACCTTGATGATGCAGTAGGAGATGAAGCCCATGCCGATGCCGTTGGTGATGGAGTAGGTCATGGGGATGCCCACGATGGTGATGAACGCGGGGAAGGCGCTCTCGATGCTCTTCCAGTCGATCTCTCCCACGTCGGTCATCATGAGGTAGCCGACGACTACGAGCGCACCGCAGGTGGCGGCGCCGGAGACCATGCCGACGATGGGGGCGAAGAACGCGCAGACGATGAACAGCACGCCGATCACGATGTTGGAAAGGCCCGTGCGCGCGCCTGCTGCGGCGCCCGAGGTGGACTCGACGAAGCTCGTGATGGAGCTGGCGCCGAGGAAGCCGCCGACCGCCGCTGCGGCGGAATCGACCATGAGGATGGGCTGGACATCCTCGACGTCGCCCTTCTTGTCGACGAACTTGCCCTGCTCGCCGACGGCCACCACGGTTCCCATGGTGTCGAAGAAATCGCTCATGAGCAGCGAGAACACGAACATCAGAAGCACGGGCTGCACGAACACCTGGATGATGGCCATGTTGCCCGAGGCCGGATCGGTCTGGAAGGGCGCGGCGAACGCGCTGAAGTCGAGACCGAAGCTCCACTCGGTGGGAAGCGGCGTCACGCCAAGCGGGATGCCCACGATGGTGGCCACGATGATGGAGATGACCAGGCCGCCCTTCACGTTGAGGACCTGCAGGATGACGGCGAGGGCGATCGAGACGAGCGCGACGATGCAGATGGGCGAGGAGAGCTCGCCGAGCGCGATGAGCGTCGACTCGTCGGCGGAGATGAGACCGCCGCCCTTCAAACCGATGAAGGCGATGAACAGTCCGATGCCGATGCCGATGGCGCGGCGCAGACCGACCGGGATGGCGTCCATGATGGCCTTGCGAAGGCCGCACAGAACGAGGATCAAGATGATGATGCCCTCGAGGAACACGACCGCCATGGCGACGCGCCAGTCGACGGCGACCTCGCCGAGGCACAAGGTGAACGCGACGATGGCGTTGATGCCCATGCCCGACGCCAGCGCGATCGGGCGGTTCGCGATAAGACCCATCGCGATGGTCATGATGGCGGCGCCCAAGCACGTCGCAGTGAGCGCGGCGTTGAACGGGATGCCCGCCGCCTCCATCATCGACGGGTTGACGGCGATGATGTAGGCCATCGCCAAGAACGTGGTCAAACCGCCGATGATCTCGTCAGATACCGAGCTTCCGCGCTCGGATATCTTGAAGAACTTATCCAATGCTCTTCCTCTCTTCTCAACAAAGCTGCACGTCGCGCGCGCATGGCCGCCGGAGTGGCTATGCGCGCGCGAGCTTCCCGAAGCATTCTATCAAAACGACGAAAGGGGAAGACGTGGATGGGCTGGGAGAGAGGTGGCTTTTCGGAACTTCGCGCTCGTCGGCGTTCGTTCGCGCTTGCTCGCGTGCGAAACGCCGGGGGCGGGTGAGCGCTCCCTTTTTCGTCGGAAGGAGCGGACGCGCCTGCTCGCGTTCGCGTGCAAAGCGTCGGAGGCCCGAACGTGGTAATGCATCGAGACGCCGCGCATGCGTTCGCGTTCGGGGAAATGCGGCTTATCGCTCCCCGACGGCCTCGGCGATGAGCGCGCGCAGCGGGTACACGAACAGGCTGGCCTCGTGCCGCGCAAGCGCGCGCACGGC
>ERZ827469.874-NODE-874-length-30985-cov-3.315228_pt1 | contig 30985 bp, 24 predicted proteins | sample MGYA00519917_ERZ827469 | MGnify/ENA primary metagenome ERZ827469 (study PRJEB31778, sample SAMEA3449314) | human gut metagenome | biome: human gut; feature: human-associated habitat; material: faeces | place: United Kingdom | collected 2010/2012 ... | reverse complement strand
CTGCGCCGGGGAACCACCGGCCCCAGCGTGGTGGTCGTGCCGTCGGGCGCACCGCCGATAAAGCCCTGTCCGACGAAGATATTCTCGACGCACTCGGCCAGCGCGCCCTTCAGCAGCCCCGCCGCCCCGCCCGCGCCGGAGAGGGCGGACGCGACGGTCGGGATGACGAGCGCGAGGTTGCCGGCCATCGTGAGCAGCGGGCCGATCGAGGCGAGCACGCCCGCGACGACGAGCACGGCGGTCTGGCCGCCCTCGCCTATGCCCGCGAACCACTCGCCGAAGCCCTTCACGACCTCCGCGACCTTGGTCGCTATGTCGAGCAGCGGCTGGCCGAGCGGCTCTATCGCGCCCTGAAGCTCGCGCAGCGCGGCCTGGGCCTTCGCAGCGAAGCTCTCGGACATGGCGTCCCCCGCCTCGCCGGCCGCCCCCGCGACGTCGCCGTATTTGTCATCGACGCCCGCCAGGCTCGTGATCATGCCCATGGCGTTGTCCTCGCCCAGGCTGCTCCACAGCTCGGAGGCGATGTTCGCCTTCTCGTACCCGTCGGGCATCTGCGCGAGCTCGCCCATGACCGCCTCGAACACCTGCTGCCCGGTCGCGCCGCCGTCCTTCCAGCTCTGGAAGAGCTGCTGGGTGGATTCGCTGAACCTGCCGATCTGCTCGTCCATGCGCCCGTCGGAGAGCGAGGTCTGGAACTCGTTGAGGAAGTCGTTGACCTTGTCGAGGTTGTACGCGCCGTTCTCGGTGCCGGCTTTGAGGATGGAGAAGTACTGCTCGGCGGAGAAGCCCATCTGGGCGAACCTCGGGCCGTACTCGGCGAGGTTGTCGCCGAGCTCGTCGGTGTAGTTGAGCCCGTCCTGCGCTCCGGCGACGAACAGGTCCATCGCGTCGGTCGCGGACATGCCGAAGCCGTCGACGAGGGCGTTCACGCCGCGGATGCTCTCGCCGACGTCCATGCCGAGCGCGTCGGACAGGGTGAGCGCCGCCGTGGTGACGTACGTCAGGTCCTCGTCGCCGAGGTCGCCGAGGTTCTGGCGCGCGATCACCAGCGCGTCGGTCACCGCGTCCAGCGACTGCCCGAAGCCTTCCTCGTATATCGCCTCGCCGACGTCGCCGAGGCGCTCCGCCTCCTCGGAGGTGAGGCCCAGGGCGGTCTGGATGCGCGCGGTCGCCTGCTCGTAGCTCGACGCCGCGTTGAACGCCGCCGCGCCGGCGGCGACGATGGGCGTCGTGAGGCCGATCGTGCACGCCGTTCCCGCGCTCTTGAGCGACGACGCGAGCCTCTTCGACGCGGCGTCGCCCTCCTTGATGCCGTCCCAGGTCACGCCCTCGAGGCTGCCCTTGAGCTCCTTGATCTTCTTCGGTATGTTCGCGGTGTCGAGCACCGCTTGGATGACGACGGACCCGTCCATGCTCACCTCGCGATCTTCCTGAGGGCCGCGAACGCGTCGCGCATCGCCGCGTCCTCAGCCGTCCCAACGCCGCGTGAGCTGCGGCCCCTCTTGAGCGTGTACGCCCTGTGCAGACGCTCCCACTCCTCGATCTCCCTCCTGTTGGCGTTCTTCTTCGCCGGCTTCGGCTTGGTCTTGGGGTTGCGGTAGAAGATGGCGCGGCCGAGGGGCGTCTCCATGGAGCAGCCCCCCACCAGCTGGACGAACTCGGCGAAGCTCATGGAGCCCCGCACCGCGTCCCAGTCGAGCCCGTACTCGGCGCGGAGGCTGACGCGGATGATCCCCGCATCCTCGACGGGGTCCCACAGCGGCGCCTCGTGCGCCTTGTCCCCGACGAGGTCGACTCCGCACACGTCCCAAGTCGCGCTCTCGACGAGCCTGCCGAGCTCGCGCGGGTCGTAGCAGCACGCCGCGAACGCGTCGCGCAGGTCGGCGAAGAACAGCCGCAGGAACTCCGCGCCCTTGCCGTCCGGGTCGGCGTCGGGGTCCTGGAGCAGCTCTATGCAGCGCAGCACGGTCGCGGCATCGTCTCGCACGAGCACCTCATCGCCGTTCCACGGGTAGGGCAGGGCGCGCCCGCCGCCCGGCAGCGCGACCCTGCGCGATGTCAGCGAGCAGGGGTTCACTTCCGGCTCTTCTTCCCGCCCTTGACGACCTTGACGCCGTCCTCGCGCTGAGCCTGCAGGAACGCCTTGGTCTTGGCGCTCTCCTGCGAGTAGTACAGGCCGCATCTGCGCAGCTGCTCGTTGGTCGCCTTGCGCCCGAGCATCGTCAGCAGCTGCGCCATGACCTCGCCGAGCGCGATCGTGCAGCCCTCGGGGTCGACGGGCTCGCCGCCGCCCATCCACTCGAGAAGCGCGTCCCACCCCTCGACCCCGATGAACGCGACGATGACGCGCTTCTCGAGCCTCGCCATCGTCTTGACCGCCTCGGCGCGCTCCTCGGGGCCGGCGGCCGCGTCTATCGCGCGGTTGAGGGACTGCGCGCGGTCGATCGCGTCGGCGACCTTCGCCAGCAGCTCCTCCACGCTCTCGTCGTCGAACCACACGCGGTAGCGCTTCGCGCCCGGGTTGTCCCCCGGGTCGTCGAAGAACACGTCCTCGTACGGCCTCGCCGTTCTCAGAACCTCCATCGGCCTTCCTCTCTCGCCCGTGAGCTGGGCATGAAAAAGAGAGGACCCGGGCCGCTCACTAGCCCGAGCCCTCTGCGAGGAGGTTATCCGCAATGTCGCCTAGGCCCCCGTGACCTCGACCTCCACCTCGCACATGACCGACGGCTTCGCGGCGGCGCGCACCGTCACGGTGCACGTCCCGGCCTTCACGCCCGTCACGTTGCCGTCGGAGTCGACGGTGGCCACGTCGGTGTCGCCGCAGGCGAAGAAGCACTTGGGGTTCGCGTCCGCGGGCGTCACCGTGGGCGCGATCCTCGCCTTCTGGCCCGTCTGCACCGTCACCTTCTCGGCCGCGACCTCCGTCGGCAGCCCCAGCTTGCCGGCGGCGGTGAACTTGGGGGATCCCGCCGTGGCGATCGTGCAGCTGAACGCGCCGAGCGCGGACGCCTCGCCCTGGCCGGAGTTCGGCGTGAGGTTGAGCAGCGTGCACTTGCCCTCGATCACGTCGCCGTTTGCGGCGGTGTGGCGGAACTCCGTCCTGCGCCCCTCGCCGGTCGCCAGCGCGCAGGAGGCGATGTAGTCCTGCGCGGGGTCGCCGTAGCAGCGGTCGCCCTCGACCTCGTACTGGATCTGGGTGCTGGTCACGTCCGTGGTGGGCGTGCCGTACCCGTCGTAGTAGTCCTTGTCCTCGGTGCTCTCGTTGGGCGAGGGCGCGATGGACGTGATGCCGCGGGAGAGGATCGCCCAGGCGGGCTCCGCCTCCCCGGGCGCGGTGTTGATCTCGAGGGCGTTCGCGTAGTTGCGCGCGAAGCCCAGGTCGCTCTTGGCCATGTCTGGCTCCTTCCTATTCTCTGATCATCTTGACGACGACGCGCGCGGCCCAGACGAAGCGCCCGTCGGAGCCTATGCTCAGCCGCTCCGCGCCGCCGTCCGGCTCCGCGCCGTCGATCGAGCGGTACGAACCGTTCGCGCTCGACAGGTCGGCCGAGCACAGGATCCGCGCGGCCTTCTCGCACGTCTCCATCGCCGCCAGCTCGTCGAGCGACTTCGCTATCACCTGCAGGGGGCAGTCGACCATGCGGCTGCCGTCGAAGTACGTGCGGCGCGTGACGGGCGGCATCATGCGCACCACCACGCCGTCCTTGCCGTCGAGGCGCGCGAGCGGGCGCGCCTGCGCCTCGGGCACCCCGCCCGCCTTGAGCGCCGCCACGGCGCGGTCGAGCACGTCTATCCCGTCGGTCATGATCTGCCTCCCGTCATCAGGTTGCGCGCGAACTCCTCCCACGCGTCGAGGCGGTCGGCCTTCGCCTTCTCGAACCACCCGCTCGTAGCCTTGGGGTTGCTCTTGCCGGTGCCGCTCACCTTGCGTATCGACGAGGCGGGCATCTCGTTGACGCGCTTCGCGTAGGGGGTGGCCCATTCGAGCAGGCCCGTCTCGTAGTCGCTCGCGAGCGGCTCGGACCCCTTGAGCGCGCCCGAGTCCTCCGGCACGTAGTCTCGCGTCTCGAAGGCCACGCGGCGCGCGAACGCCTCCTGCTTCGCGCGCAGCTCCGACTGCGAGAACGCGCGCTCGATCTTGGAGAGGTCGACCCTCGTGGTGCTGCTCATCGCGCGTCGACCTCCCAGTGGTGGCACGTCCCGTCGGGGTGGTCGATGCGCTTGACGGACGCGACGGCGTGCGACTCGCCGTCGAACACGACGAGATCGCCCTCGGCGACGTCCCCGCCGTACTCGGTCGCGTCGATCAGCACGCGTGCCGTGCAGCCCTGCGTGAGCTGCCAGTCGTTTGGCGCGAGCCCCGCCGCGCGGTCGACCCTGCAGCGCGTCACCTCGACGGGCTGGGCGTAGCCGCCCCCGTCGTCCATGCGGCGCAGGGAGATCGTCTCCTGCCGCATGACGCGAGGGATCGGAGGGATCCTCATCGCCCCACCCCCGTGAACAGCAGCCCGCTGCCCGCGAGCTCCGCGTCGACGGCGCGCGCGAGGTCCGCCTCGTAGGTCGCGCCGCCAGCGCCGAACGACATGGACACGGTGCCCGCCGTCACGCTCGACAGCGCCCCGACGCCCCCGCCGAGGCCCCACGCCGCGTCGACGTCGACGGCGGCGCAGACGGCGCGCCTGTACGCCTCGGGGGCGCGCTCCGGATCGTTCGGCCAGATGCGGCCCCGCACCGCCGAGACGGCGCGGGGGAGGGCCCGTGCGAAGCCCTTCTCGTCGAGGGTCCCGCTCCATTCCCCGGAGTAGTACCCGAAGTCGGGCTCGGGGCTACTCATCGCCGTCGCCCCCCGCGGCCTCTGCGGAGGGCTCCCCGCCAGCTTCCGTTCCGCCGTCATCGGCGACGGCGACGGCGGCATACCCGGAGCTGGCGGCTATTTTCCCGGCGTGCTCGCGTAGATGAGCTCCTTGCGGTTCTCGAACACGAGGAGGTCGTGGTGCAGTCGGTACTGCCACTTGTGCGCGTCCTTGGCCTGGTTGACGTCGGGCGCGAAGTAGCGCAGCTTCTCGTGCTTCTGGATCGCCTGCGCGGCGGAGGGGTGCACCACCATGAAGTCCAGCCCGAAGCCTTCGGACGCCGCCTTGGCGAAGCCGCCCTCGGCGTCCGCCTTGAGGTCGATCTTGGTGAAGAAGCGGCCCGTGGGCACGGTGCGCATCTTCATGCCGTCGAACAGCTGGATGTTCGTTGACACGGAACCCTCGCCGTTGGAGATGCGCCAGCTCTGCGCCTTGCGCAGCATCGTCTTCATCTTCGGCGAGACGTAGAGGATGCACTGGCCGAGCTCGGCGCCCAGGCCCTCCATGTGCTCCTCTGCGGCGAGCACCGCGTCGAGCGCGGCCTCGGGGGTGGTGATCTCGGCGGTCACTTGCTTGCCCTTCTCGTAGAGGCGGGCGAAGCGGATCGCGTCGACCTCGGGCACCACCTTGACGCGGGCGAACTCCGCCATGACGTTCGCGGACACGATGAGCATGCGCTCCTCGTCGTCCAGGGCGTCGATGGAGAACTCGCGGCCGCGGTCGTAGGCCAGCTTCATCGTCTCCCAGTCGAGCGTCACGTCGCCCGCGGTGAAGCCGCTCTCGCGGTTGTAGTCCGCGAGGCCCTGCATCGCGAGCTTCGCGATCTTCACCTCGCCGGCGTTGGTGACCTCGCCCACGAGGTCGCCGTTGATGTTGAGGTCGCTCGTGACGGTCGCCGTCTCGATGACCTTGTCGAGCCGCGTGGTGAACTTGCTCACCGCGGCGTTGAGGGTGTTAGCCATGCTCTCTCCTTACTTGAGTCTGAACGCCTTGTCGAGCTTGTCGTCGAGGTCCGACGCGCCGCCCTCGGGCTTGAGCCCCGTGGAGCTCGCCTTCTTCCCCTCGAAGAGGTAGGGGCACCCCTCCTTGAGCTTGTCCACGTCGCCGTCGTAGTCGTCGAGCAGCGCCTTGGCCGCCTTGACGTTTCGGCATCCCGCCATCTCCAGCTTGTGGGCGACGCGCTCGCCGGCCATCTCGGCCTTGAGGTCGTCGAGCTCCTTCTTGAGGCTCGCGCGCCCCTCCTCGGTCTTGGCCTTCTCGTCGAGCTGCGCCTGCAGCTCCGCGATCTTGTCGTCTCTGGCCTTCATGTCGCGCGCGTACTTCTCGCGGTTGATCCCCGGCTGGCCGTGCTTGTCGGCGACCTCGCCGCCGTCGCCCTCCTCGGGCTGCGGCTCCGCCTTGGCCTTGTCCTTCGCCTCGGCTTCGGGCTCCGCCTTCTGCGCGTCCTGCTTCTCGTCGATCTTCTCGTCGGGCATGTCCTGTCCTTCCCTAGGTTTGTTTTCGCGCTTCCCTGCGCGAGATAGGCGGGTTTTTCTCGCTATCCCAAGCAATGAGAAGGTACCGAGGGTGTCGCCGCTGCGGTTCGGGGCATGAAAAAAGCCGCCCGGAGGCGGCTTTCGGTCTGGTCGGTTGTCATCTGCGGCTACGCGCCGTAGGGTGTCCCCTCCGGGTATTCAGGGAACGAATCGGTGAGATAGTCATGGCTCGTCTCGATGCTCTTGCGCAACAGCTCGATTATCTCGCCGTCGGTCAGGCCGCATCCCTCGTATCCCCAGTCTGATTCGGGGAACTTTCTGGCGTACTCGCGCCAAGCGCCATCAAGCTGCTCGTCGTTCCACAACATCCTAGAGTCCTTTCATCATCTCGATGTACGCATCATACGTGTTCGGCAGGTATCGTTTCAAGGTTTCGAGGGCATCGGGGTTCGCCATCTGGCACTCGAAGAAGTGGGCGAACGTCTCGGTTGACAATGAATGCATACCCCATTTCCCCTTCCAGTAACTTTTTGGATGCGCGGGCAGACCGTAGTCACAGCACGTTCCGCCCGTCGCGCCGTGGATGATGTCGGATAGCCCGCCGATGAGCTGCGGGGCTCTTCGATATAGCGAGAGAATTTCCTTGGTCAGGTGTTCCTTGGCGTCGTAGATGCTGCCGTACCCCTCGCTTTTCTTGATGTCCCGCAGGCGGGCCTGCACCTCTTTTTTGGCGATCGCACCCAGCCCAGCGAGCTGCGATGCGTAGTCGTAGTCCCGTCCGTTGCGGTGGTCGATGTAGTGGCCGTACTCGTGGAAGAAGGTCTGGTACGCTGCCTTGTCGCTTCTGGCTGCATACCCTTTGGCCGTCGTTTCGATATCGAGCGTGATTCCCTGTGTCCGGGGGTTATAGTAGGCTGTTCGCGCACCTGCGCGAAGATCGTCGAACTTGAGGTCTGCGAGCGCGGCGTCGAACGCTCGCTTCGCGTTCTTGTCGGTGCATTTGTCGGCGATGGACGCGATGGCGCCGATATGGGTCTGATCGAGTCCCTTGCCAGCGAGCTTCGCCTCGAACGTAGCGGCGTTCCGCATGTGCTTCCCTGCGGCCTTTCTCGACGCGGGCTTGAGCGAATCAAGCGCCTTCTTGAAAACCGACTGCTGGTTCGCCATGCTCAGGTTCCGCCAGTTCTTCGGGTCTATGTTTCTGAACTCCAGCTCCTCCGTCAGCGCGGCCCTCGCCTCCGCCTTCGTCATCCCCCGCACCTTGAGCGTTCTCTTCACGCCGGCGCCGTCGAGGAACTCGCCCATGGAACGGCGGCTCGCGTCGCTCTTCCGCACCTTGGGCATGTCGCCCGCCCACTCCCGCGCGGGCGCTCGCCGCAGCACGGGCGCGTCGCCCTTGGCGTTGGTCTCGGCGATGTAGTCCCGCATGCCCTCCTGACGGCCCCGCAGCTTGGCCTTGGCGCGCTCCACCTCGGCGACGTTGGCCAAGCCGGGGTCCTTGTCGGCGATCAGCTGCGCGGCGGCCAGCTCGCGCTTGGCGTCCCTGATGCCGCGCTCGCGCCTGCGCTGCCCTTGGGCGAGCCTGTACACCTCGTCGTTGGGCAGGCCGCTGGGGTGCGGCGGGTCGGGCTCGTGCATGCGCGGCGTGCCGGGTATCCAGGGGGCGAAGTCGTGGCGGCAGTTATGCGTTACAATTCCATCAGCGAAGTACCACCCTCCCCTTGTAGACAGGTTGTAGACATGGCCGCTAAACGAATCCCGGTGGACACCGATGACCTCACACGGCTCTACGAGAAAGGCCTCTCCCTCGACGCTATAGGCAACATGCTCGGGGTCAGCAGGAAGGTCGTCAGGAGTCGACTCGGCGAACTCGGTTTTGCTACCGACAGGAGAAGGCTCGATCTCGACGACGCCGAGATGGTGAGGCTGTACGAGTCTGGCGTCACCAAGCATGACATAGCTGTTCTCATGGGCACTTGCGACTCTGTCGTCGGTGGTCGTCTTGCCGAGCGGGGTTACCCGACCGAGGACCGCTCCGCCGCCATGCGCACAAGGTTGTCCCGCATGAGCGCGGAGGAAAGGGCCGCACTCGCGGCTCCGGCACACGATGCCGTGAGGGGGATGCGTCGCTCCGATGCTGACCTTGAGCGCCGCGCTCTCGGCAGGGAGAGAGCCGGCAGACCCGGTAGTCAGATGGAGGCCCTGCTCGGGGACATGATCAGCGCGCGGGGGCTTGACGTCGTCCATCAGAAGGCCGTCGGAAAATACAACATCGATCTCGCTATCGGGGGCACCGTCGCCGTGGAAGTCAGCGGGAGACCCAAGAAGGGAGTGAATCTCGCTAGAATCCCGCAGCGAGTCAAACACCTCGGCGATAGGGGATGGAGCATGGTCGTCGTGTGGTCCAACACTCAGAGGAACCCCGTCACGGAAGCATGCGCGGAATACGTGGTCTCCTTCCTGGACGAGCTGCGCCGGGATCCATCCCTTGTCGGTGAGTACCGGGTGATTCGGGGTGGCGGTGAGTTCATCGCCAAAGGCCGTATGGATGACGACGACATCCCCTTCGTACTTTCTCCTGTAGGCAACCTGCACGTCGGGGCCTGACACCAGCGTGCTTCCCGGCACGCAGTTCGCCCCTCCCAGCCCGTCCACCTTGCCGTAGCCCGTCTCGCGGTAGAAGTCCTTGTACCGCTTGCCGCCGATGGTCACGTCCCCGTCGAGCGAGTAGACGCGGCCCTGCCACCTCGCGTGCTCGGGGCGCGCCCCTCCGTGGCTCGACACCTCGACGAGGCGGACGCCCGCGAGATGCTGGAGGACGCCGGGCTGTCCGAGTCCGGTCTCGACCAGCTCGCCCGCGTCGGCTTCGACATCCTCGGCCTGCAGACCTTCCTGACCGCTGGAGTCAAGGAGGTGCGCGCCTGGCAAATCCACAAGGGCTGGACCGCCCCGCAGGCGGCCGGCGTCATCCACACCGATTTTGAAAGGGGCTTCATCAAGGCCGACATCGTCTCCTACGACGATTTCGTGGCCGCCGACGGCTCCATGGCCAAGATCAAGGAGGAAGGCAAGCTCCGTCAGGAGGGACGCGACTACGTCATGCAGGACGGCGACATCGTCGAGTTCAAGTTCAACGTGAGCAAGTAGGGGGGTGCACCCCTGCGAAACGGCGGAATCCCAACGTTTCCGGTCTCCGGACACGTGCGGATTCCGCCGTTTTTCGATTACTGGGAAATGGCCGTTTTTGCCACGTATCTGGCCGTTTGTGGCCCGGATAGAGTGCCAATAGAGTGCCCTTGGGAGGGCCTTGCGGCAGATGCCCGAAGGCGCTCCCGACAGGGAGGAACATCATGGCGGCCAATGGCAGACGACGTACGAAGGGATCTGGCAGCATCGTCCATCGCGCGGACGGGACGTGGGAGTTCCGCCGCGTGAAACACGTCTCACTCGACGTTTCACGCAGCGGATAAACCTTGACCATCCATCCGGCCGCGATGGTTAATGAAAACTCAACTATCCGGAATTTCCGGATAGTTGAGTTATGCGGGATCGCCCTCGTGGGCGGTTTCTGTTTCTTCTTGTTGGGTTTTGCCGCCATGCTCTCCGGCGTCCTCGCCCATTCCGGCCTCAAGGATGCCCTTCAACGATTCCGATGCCCGTATTTTCAGTGGGCGCTTCCCGGACTGGATGGCGAGGCCCGCGTCCATGAGCTCTCCCACGTACTTTCTCGCGCTTTGCTTGGATAGTCTGATATGGTATGCGGCATCGTTCAGCGTCATGGACTTGGTCGAGTCGAACATCTCCTCCTGGATCACGCCATATAGTATCGAGACCGCCTTCGCGGACAGACCATGCTTCCGTTTGAGCTGGTCGCAGACCGCCCGGCCCTTGTCGAGCTGGTCGACTCTAACTTCGAGTTCGTCGATCAGCTCGTCCTGGGCCTTCCGGATGAATCCGAGGATGGTGTTCACGAAGAGCGTGAGTTCGCCACAGTTCAGCTTGTCCTCCGCCTCCATGAATGCCTTGTAGTAGGCGTTCTTGTTCTCCGCGATGGTGCGGGACAACGACAGCACGGTGGGCATGGTTAGGTCGTGGTTCAGGTACAGGGCCAGGAGATACCGGCCGGTTCTGCCGTTGCCGTCGTAGAACGGGTGGACGTATTCGAACAGGAAATGCGACATGATGGCCGACTGCAGCCGGGGAATCTCGTCGGAGGTCGCGAGATGGATCATGTCGGTGAGGAGTGCGCCGATGTTGCCTTCGCCTTTGACTCCATTGTGGATCGCGAGGCCGTGCGGGCCTTGTATTTCCATGTCGCCTTTCCGGAACAGTTCGCCGTTCGGCTTGTCGCTCTCGTTGATTTCGTCGAGCACGACCTTGTCGTAAATGTCGCGGATGTCGGCGATTCCCGCCGGCAGTGCGGAGTCCTTGTCGGTGAGGTTCAGGTACAGCTTGGCGAATTCGCTGAACCGAGCCTTGGGATCGTCGCCGTCCTTCCTCGCCTTGTCGGCCGCTTCCACGGCTTCCTGGGTTTCCTTGCGGGTGCTGCGTACGCCTTCCATCTCGTTGGTGGCGAACAATTCCTCGCTGATGGAGTGCCGTATGTAGTCCCAGCGCATGACGCCAGGGATTTGGTTCCAGAGCCGGGATACCCGCCGTTCCGCGAGAAGTATCTTTTCCGTGAGCATGGATGTCTCGCGTGGTGTGGCGGCGAACAGTTCGCCCAGAGGGGTGACGACCCCGGTCCTGAATGTGGAGTCCGCCTCGAGCCGTTGCCGGGCAAGCTTCGCATGGTTGTTGAAGGCGTCATTGGATCTGTCGGTATGGAACGACCGCGCCAAACTCCTATATTTCATGCCCGTTGTTCCGCCTCTCTTTCCGGATTAGGCTCTTAGTTGTAGAAACTATAAGATAAGACGAGAAATAGGTCAAATAAAAGTAGCCGATTGCATAATTAATATCAATTTAATCGCGATTAGACACGAAGGACGAAGCCCCGCACGGCACCACATCCGGCTTTACGCCGGATCGTCTTCATCGCCATCGTACTTATGCTCATCCTCATGCGCCGCGAAGTCGAGATCACCGCGCCTGCAGAAACTCAGACAAACGCACCGGAGCCTTAAGGCCATTGCGAATGTCTCGGATGCGTCCGTATGTGATCGTTCCATCGCAGAGACGGTCGATTTCTCTGTTTCCGTATCCGCTGCGTCGGATTAGGGCATCGATGACCTTTACGGAGGCGTAGTCGCAAGCTTGTCGTGTGACTTTTGAAAGAACGGGGCTCTGTTCCGTCATTCTTGGCGATTGGCTCTGACGGCTTTGTGACACATCCAGGCGTGTCTCGGCAGGAGAGTCGTTGTGCTGCGTTTCCGTCCGTCCCGCCTCGCCGTGTCTTACTTTGCTCCGTCAACGTCTCGGTGCCACGTCACCATTGCGGTATGAACGATTCCTCGAGCACGATTGCGGATGTGACCTCGGTCGCCGCGGTTTCGACAGCATCGTCATCGACAACCGCGACCCAGCGTCGCCCCGCAGTGCGTCTGCGCACCTTGCGGCGCGACGATTATCCTGCGCTGATCGAGATTCTGCGGCGTACATGGTACAGCGAATGGTCAGGCGGCCAAAAAACGGACAGCGATTGTTCCCGTCGGCTGGCGGAGGCGGACTTCCATTCATGTCTGGCGCGCTCTTCCGAGGCGACCGTCGCGGTGCTGCACGGCCGGCCGGTGGGCGTGATATTGGCGCGGGTCGACATCAATGTTCCGAAACGATTGTGCCTCCTGCCGAACCGGCACCATCGTCATATCATCAGGACATTGTTCCCGTTGCTGTTTTCGACCGCAGGTCGCTCCGGCATTGCTGAAATGCTGCGTATCAACCGTGTCGACAGACGGCTGATACGAGGGGCAAAGAACCGATACGACGCCGAGGTGACGCTCTTCCTGGTCGACGAGCGAATCCGTGGCGGGGGAGTGGGCGGCTTCCTGTTCGATGATCTGCTGGAACGGTTCCGCCGCGTTGGCGTCCGGCGGTACTATTTGTTTACCGACACCGGCTGCAATGTCGGTTTTTATACGCGTCGCGGCCTGACGCACAGGCGCGAGGAGAAGGTCGAATGGGATGACGGCGGCTCGACCGTTTTTTATCTTGAGGAAGGAATGGTATAGGCAGACCGCCGTATGAGGCCTGCGAGCCGGACGCTCACAGGCTGACGATGTCCGCGCCGAACGGCCAGAGCGCCAGTTTCGCCATCTTGAACGACTGGATGCCGAACGGAATGCCGATGATGGTGATGCAGTTCGCCACGCCTGCGATGAGGTAGAGCAGGGCCATGGGGATTCCCGCGAGCAGCACCCAGAACACGTTCGCGACAAGCGAGGGCGCACCGCCTCCGTAGGTGATGGTCTTCCCGAAGGGGGTCAGCGTGAGAGATGCCATTTTGAAGCATTGACGACCAAGGGGGATGCCGACGATGGTGATGCAGAAGATGCAGCCGATCAGCAGCCAGCCGAGGGCTGTCCATACTCCTCCGAGGATGATCCAGATGATGTTCCCTAAAAGCCTCATGGGTTTCCCCTTTCTCGCTAGGAGGGGTCGAGCTTCTACGAAGACAACACTAGCGTATGGGTTGAACATCTGAAAGTCAAGAACAAATGTTCGATATTCCGTCATTTTCCGGTAAGATGACGGGGAAAAGAAATGGAAGTGAAGGGGGTTCGATGTCTTTCGCGGGGTGCGCGTCCGAATCGGCGTCAAGATCGCAGGGTCCTGTCAACATCGAGATTCGCGGCGCGCGTGTTCATAATTTAAAGAACGTTGATCTGGACGTTCCTCTTGGCCAAATGACGGGCGTTGCGGGGGTGTCGGGGTCGGGTAAAAGCTCGCTTGCGCTCGGCGTCTTGTACGCGGAGGCGTCACGCCGCTATCTCGAGGCGCTTTCCACCTATACGCGAAGGCGCCTCACGCAGGCGGCGCGCGCGCAGGTGGACGCGGTTCGTCATGCGCCCGCGGCTCTTGCCCTGCACCAGCGTCCGGGGGTTCCGGGCGTGCGTTCGACGTTCGGCACCATGACAGAGCTTTCGAGCAGCATGAGGCTTTTGTTTTCGCGTTGCGCCGAGCACGCCTGCCCTGCGTGTGGAGCTTACGCTGCGCCTTCTCTGAACGTGGCTGCCGACAAGCCCCTCGTCTGCGCCTCGTGCGGGCGGGAATTCTTCGCTCCTTCCGCGGAGGACCTCGCCTTCAACAGCGGCGGCGCCTGCCCGACGTGCTCCGGCACGGGCGTCGTGCGCGAAGTCGACCGCGCGGCCTTGGTGCCCGACGAGTCTCTGTCGATCGACGAAGGCGCGGTGAAGCCGTGGGGGTCTCTCATGTGGGATCTCATGAAACAAGTGTGCGCAGCGATGGGCGTGCGCACTGACGTGCCGTTTCGCGATCTGACCGATGACGAGCGGCGCATCGTGTTCGAAGGGCCTGCCGAGAAACGCCATATTCTGTACAAGGCGAAGAACGGCGACGACTTCGCCGAGCTTGACTTCACATACTACAACGCGGTTTACACGGTGGAAAACGCGCTTTCCAAGGCGAAAGACGAGAAGGGGCTAGCCCGGGTGGCGCGGTTCTTGAAGGAGGGCGCGTGCGCGGCGTGCGGGGGGACGCGGCTTTCCGAGAACGCGCGTCGACCGCGTATCGCGGGGGTCGATCTTGCGCAGGCGACGTCGCTTTCCCTTGACGACGCTTTGGCGTGGACGGTTTCGGTCCCCGATGCTTTGCCTGCGGAAATGCGGCCGATGGCGCGGAGCATCTGCGCATCCTTCGTCGATGCGGCCCGGCGTCTTGAGGAGCTGGGGCTGGGGTATCTTGCGCTTGACCGCGCGGGGTCGACGCTTTCGACCGGCGAGCGTCAGCGCGTGCAGCTCGCACGTTCCGTGCGCAATCAGACGACGGGCGTGCTTTACGTGCTCGACGAGCCTTCGATCGGGCTTCACCCCGCGAATGTCGAAGGTTTGCTCGGCGTGATGCGCGATTTGGTAGAGGACGGCAACACCGTGGTAGTGGTCGATCATGACACGCGAGTGCTTTCCTCGTGCGACCATCTGGTCGAGATGGGGCCCGTCGCCGGCGTCGGCGGCGGGTACGTGGTGGCGCAGGGTTCGGTTGAGGAGGTGTCTTGCTGCGAGAAGAGCCTCATCGCGCCGTTTTTGAAGGGCGCAGGCGGCGGCGCCGTGCGCGATCGAACGCCGGCGGCGCGCATGTTCGACGAAGGCTCCATCCACGTGGAGACCGATGCCGTTTACACGGTCAAGCCCCTTACGCTTGATATACCCCAAGGTCGTCTTGTGGCCGTAACGGGGGTGTCGGGGTCGGGCAAAACCACGCTTGTGCTCGAGACTATCGTCGCCGCCTTGCAAGCGCGTGCGGCGGACGCTGCGCTGCCTGCGCACGTGCGAATGATCGATGCCGGGGGAGTGGGGCAAGTCAAGCTGATCGACGCCACGCCCATAGGGGCCAACGTGCGCTCGACGGTGTCTACATACGCCGGCGTGCATGATGAGCTTCGCCGTGCGTACGCGCGCACGGCAGAAGCGCGTTCTGCCGGGTTGAAGGCGGGGGACTTCTCTTACAACATCGGAAAGCTGCGTTGCCCTGCGTGCGAAGGCACGGGATCCATCTCCCTCGATGTTCAGTTCCTCCCCGATGTCGAGGTGACGTGCCCCGATTGCCGCGGCTCGCGCTATGCCCCCGAGGCGTCGGCGGTGCATTGGACAGACGCGCTCGGCGGTGCGCTTACGCTGCCCCAGGTGATGAGCTTTTCGGTCGATGAGGCCCTCGATGCCCTGTCTGGTTTGAAGAAGGCTCATCGTCGCCTGCAGACGCTGCACGATTTGGGCTTGGGGTATTTGACGTTAGGCGAGCCGACGCCTGCTTTGTCAGGCGGCGAGGCGCAGCGTTTGAAGCTGGCGAGCGAAATGGGCAAAACGCAGGCAGGCGCGGTGTTCGTGTTCGACGAGCCGACCATCGGGCTGCATCCGCTCGACGTGCGCGTGCTTCTTTCGGTGTTCGATCGGCTGGTCGATGCCGGGGCGACGGTCTTGGCGGTCGAGCACGACCTCGATGTCATTCGCAACGCCGATTACGTCATCGACATGGGGCCGGGCGGCGGCGAAGCGGGCGGCGAGGTGGTGTTTGCCGGCACGCCCGAAGAGCTGGCGGCGTGCGAGAAGAGCGTCACGGGAAGGTATCTGCGATAGGTCGGTCGATAGTCGCGAGAGTTGCGAACCCAGACTCGCTTGCGATCGGCTCGTGGTCTATCGCGGGTTCTTCCGAAGGATCACGTAGCGGTTGAGGTCGTGCGATTTTCCGTCTGCGGAGAATCGCGCTATCTCGGAGATCTCGCCGCTGACGCTTGCGACGAGGCAGTCGATCTCGCGTTCGTCGAAGTGGTGGCAATAGCGGAAGACGTCGTCGGCGTGTTGCCAGCCGAGCAGGTAGTCGTTTTCCTCAAGTGCGCCCGGGGCTAGATGTGCGGCGGCGTATGCGTGCGCCGTGGTCTTCTCGGCTTTCGCCGCGATTCGCGGGCTGTTGAGGAACTGCCAGAACGAGACGATCGCAACGCCGCCCGGCTTAAGAGAGCGCACGGCTTCTTCGAGAAAACGTGCGCGGCGGGAGCGGCCGGGGATGTGGTGCATGAACCCGAACGCCACGACGAGGTCGTATGCGCCACGAGGCGCGCATACGCGGGACAACGCGGCGTCGTCATCATCGATCACGGCGCCGATGACGTCGGCTTCGCGGAAGACGATGCACGAGGAGTCGGCATCTGCATCGTCGTGCGCGTCATCGTTCGCGTCCTCCTTTTCGGCAAGCTCGCGGCATCGGTCGACGGCGGTCGCCAGAAAAGGGACGCCGCGTGATGTCAGGAATCGCTCGAAGCGCATGTTCCCGCATCCGAGATCCAAGATGGCGAGGGCTCGCGGCTCTTCCACGTCCCCCTTCGCGGGTTCTGCGAGCGCGTCGCTTGATCGCTTAAGCGCGGGGGAGGGGCTGACCTCGGCTTTTCCCACTCTGGGCCACGTGCTGACGGCGACGTCGAGCGCGCATTCCCATCCCTCCCACGGCGATTGACGCGTATCGGAAAACGATGCGCTTTGCTTGGCGTAGAAATCGCCGGTGATCTTGTTGAGGATGCGTGCCGTTTCTGAGTCCATGACCTGCCTTTCGCGTTCGTGAAAGTATAGCCGTTCGGTGCCGATCGAGGGGCGCGCCCGCATCATCTGCAGGTCGGCTTCGCCGGACGCTATAATCGTCAACCATGGAAACCGCAATCAAAACCATCATAGACGCCATCAAGGCGAATGACGTCGATCTTGACGCTGCTTGGCTCGACAAGCTGGTGCGCAGCCGCAACCGCGCATCGCATGACGCGACTCGTCAGGTGGCTAAAAAACGGCTTTTGCCGTATTACCGAAGCGTGAAGGCGAACGATCCTGATCGTTGGGCGAGCTGGGGGGTCGACGCCGCCTGCGAAGAGCAACTCGTTCGCCTGCTGAAGACCAAGCCCCGTCGCACCGCGTCGGGTGTGGCAACCATCACCGTCATCACGAAGCCTTGGCCGTGCTCGAGCGATTGCTTGTATTGCCCCAACGATGTGCGCATGCCGAAAAGCTATCTTGCGGACGAGCCCGCGTGCCAGCGCGCCGAGCGTAACTTCTTCGATCCGTACCTTCAGGTGGTCTCGCGTTTGCGAGCGCTTGATTCCATGGGGCATGTGACCGATAAAGTGGAGCTCATCGTGCTCGGCGGAACGTGGAGCGACTACTCCGAGGAATACCAGATCTGGTTCATCTCCGAGCTGTTTCGCGCTCTCAACGATGCCGGTTCGGCTTGCGACGGGGTTGCGGCGATGCCCCAGGGCACGGGCTCGAGCCTCGATGCGGCGGCCCACGGCCTGCTTCCGCTTGCGAACGCGCACGATGGAGGCCTTGCGTCCGATACCCGTTCAGATCCGTCTGCGGAAGGAGCGCGCGCAGAAGCCGGGCGCGCGGACGCGAGCGACGCGGATCGCCCTGCCTGCGAAGACGACCCGCTTGCGCGCGAGCGACGCTACCGTGCATGCGGCATCTCCTGTTCGCGCGAGGAGCTGGAGGCTCGCACGGGGTGTCTGCAGGCGGGTGTGAACGAGGGCGTGCTCACCTACAACCAGGCCATCTCCGACTTCTACAAGGGCGAGGCGTGGCGTGACGCCTCGTCGTTTCAGAGGGCGACGCTCGATGACCTCGACGTGCAGCATCGTGCGAACGAGGGCGCAGCGCATCGTGTGGTGGGGCTGGTCATCGAAACGCGCCCCGACCTCATCACGTCTGAGAGCTTGACGCTCATGCGCCGCTTGGGCTGTACGAAGGTGCAGATGGGCGTGCAGAGTCTTGACGAGCGGGTGCTCGCGGCGAACAGGCGCAACGTCTCGGTCGATCAGATTTCCCGCGCGTTCTCCTTGCTGCGGTTGTTCGGCTTCAAAATTCACGTTCACTTCATGGTGAACCTGCTCGGCGCGACCCCCGAAGGGGACAAGCGCGACTACGCGCGTTTGGTGAACGACCCCGCCTTCCTTCCCGATGAGGTGAAGCTCTACCCGTGCTGCCTGGTGGAGAGCGCGCATCTCAAAGATCGCTTCGAAGACGGATCGTGGCGGCCGTATGCCGAAGATGTTCTCGTCGATGTGCTCGAGGCCGATACGCTGGCAACGCCACCGTATGCTCGCATATCGCGCATGATTCGCGACATTTCCTCGGGTGACATCGTCGCGGGGAACAAGAAGACCAACCTGCGTCAGATGGTCGAGGGATCCCTCGAGCGGAAGGGCGCGCCGGTGCGCGAGATTCGCCATCGCGAAATCGCCGGCACCGAGGTCGCGCTTGATGAGCTGTCACTTGACTGCGTCGCTTACGAGACCGCGGTGGGCGAGGAGCGCTTCCTGCAATGGGTCACTCCCGCAGGAAGCATCGCGGGGTTTCTGCGCTTGTCGCTGCCGCACGTGGAATCGCTTGAAGAGGGCGTTCCCGTACGGGCGGGCGAGGCGATGATCCGCGAGGTGCACGTGTACGGAAAAGTCGCGCGCTTGCACGAAGCGGGCGAGGGCGCCCAGCATGCGGGGCTTGGCAAGCGCCTGGTGGAGGAGGCGTGCGCTCAGGCGAGAGAGGCGGGGTATTCCGCGATCAACGTCATCAGCTCGGTGGGGACGAGAATTTACTATCGCGGGCTCGGATTTGACGATAACGGTCTTTACCAGAGGAAATCTCTTGCGTACAATACGGACGCTTGATGTGAGAATCGTTCGTACCACGTCTGCGAAACGATGGGATTTCAAGCGAAAACGCGCGTTCGCGCACCTTGGAAACGCTTGGAATCTTTAGTCAGGAGATGTGCCCATGACCCTGAGCAGCTGCGATGTCGCCGCTATCTTCTCGCCTGCGGACCTCGTTCACCCCGAGCCCTCGCTGCACGTTCCCGCGCGCATGGCCGAGTGCCCGGGCATTCCCGTGGGCGATCGCATCGTGCGTTCGTTTCTGTTCTCCACCGATGTGGCCGTCATCTGCCACTGCGATGCGGATGCGGTGCTTGCGGTATACCCGTTCACGGGTCACCCGAAGATCATGCGCGCGCTGCTCGCCGCGGCGCCCTGCCCGGTTTTCACCGGCGTCGGCGGAAGCGCCACGCCGCCTGCGCGCTCGCTCGAGCTTGCCAAGGCCGCGAAGGCCATCGGCATGGCGGGCGTGGTGGTGAACTCCCTGGTGGACATCTCGGCTGTGCGCGCTATTTCCGCCGAAGTCGACATCCCGCTCGTGCTCACCATCTACGAGCTGAGCGACGTGATGCGTGAGAAGATCGAAGCCGGGGCCGGCATTGTGAACGTCGCCGCCGGCAAGATGACCCCGCAGGTCGTCTCCCAGGTGCGCGAAGCTTATCCGCATCTGCGCATCATGGCCAGCGGCGGGCACACCGACGCCACCATCGCCGCGACCGTCGCCTCGGGCGCCGATGCCGTGTCGTGGACGCCGCCTAACATCCAAGACATCGAGCACGACCTGATGAACCGCACGCGTTCGCACGCGTCGTAGCCGTTGTCTCGAAGGACGTGCGAACGCGTGCTCGTGCGCACCGCAAACGTCGCGAGGGATGTGCGGATGAGCGCTTTTGCGCGTCGTGGCCGTTGCGAGGGGCACGTGAGTTCGCGCTCGTAGGGCAGATCGCCTTGCGTGCATGAGAAGAGGGCCGCTTCCCGATATGAACCGCCTCCCATTTCTTGGACGCGAGAAACGGGAGGCGGTTCAGGGAAGCGGCCCTCTTGTTTCGCGGGAGGTTTGCGCTCGCGCGTCTACAGCGCCGACTTGATGGCGTCGAGCAGATCCTCGTAAGCGTCGTAAGCGGGCACGTCGGGGTTTTCCGCCTTGATGCTCTCGGGGCTCTTGAACAGAAAGCCGGCTTTCGAGTTCTTTATCATGCCGAGGTCGTTGTGCGAGTCGCCCGCCGCGATGGTGTCGAGACCCGCTTGCTGCAAGGCGCGCACGGTGGTCAGCTTCGTCTGCTCGCAGCGCATCTTGTAGCCGGTGATGCGACCGTCGTCGGCGACGATAAGCTCGTTGCAGAACAGCGTCGGCCATCCGAGCTTTTCCATGAGAGGAGCTGCGAACTGGCTGAAGGTGTCGGAGATGATGATCACCTGGGCGAGCGGCTTGAGCGCGTCGAGGAACGCGGCGGCGCCCTCCATGGGCTCGATCTTGGCGATGGTCGCCTGGATCTCGGGCAGGCCGAGGCCGTGCTCGTCGAGAATGGCGAGGCGGTAGTTCATCAGCTTGTCGTAGTCGGGCTCGTCGCGTGTGGTTCGCTTGAGCTCTGGGATGCCCGCCTCCTCTGCGAACGCGATCCAGATTTCCGGTACCAACACGCCTTCGAGGTCGAGGCATACGACGTTCATGGTGAGCTCCTTCGATGAGGGTTGGAAAGGATTGACCGAAGCCATTATGGCTGCACGCTGCTGCGCGGTATCTTCGTGATATGGTGAGCGCGAGGAATTATCGGCGCATGCGCGCGGTCTTGCGTCTCGTCGTCTTGCCGTCGCGGGTTGTTCGGCTCGATGCGATGGGGCGGCGTGTCCCGGGATGCTTGAAGCGCGCGGCGCCTCGATTAACGAGGAGTTCGCCATGTCTGATGTGATGTTTGCCGACCGAACCGAGATCCCCGAGCGCTACCGTTGGGACTTAACGGAGCTGTTCGCCGACGACGAGGCGTTTCTTTCCGCCTGCGAGGTCGCTCGCGCCTACCCCGCGCGCTACGCCGCCTTCAAGGGGACGCTTGCGAGCAGCCCCGCTCGCCTTCTCGAGTTCTTGAAGTTTGACGACGAGGTCGGCGTAGCCGTGGGCCGTATGGTCGAGTACGCGCAGCGAAGAAGCGATGAAGACACGCGCGTCTCCCGCTATCAGGGGTTTTGCGCGCAGGCGCTCTCGATTGCCGTGGATGTGCGCGGGGCGTCGTCGTTTTTCGCATCGGAGATCCTCTCGCTTGACGACGAGACGATGGAGAGGTTTTACGCCCAAGAGCCCGACCTGCTTTTGTACCGGCGTTTTCTCGACACGGTGTTTCGCAAGCGCGCCCATGTTCTCCCGCCCGCCGAGGAGGAGCTCCTCGCGCGTGCCGGGGAGATGGCGGCGTCTCCCGACAACATCTTCTCGCTGTTCAACGACGCCGACCTCACCTTCGACGATGCCGTCGACTCCGAAGGCGCGCCTCACCCGGTGACGCATGGTACGTTCGTCCCGCTGCTCATGTCGAGTGATCGCGTTTTGCGCGAGTCCGCGTTCAAATCCCTCTACGCACGTTACGGTCGGTTCCGCAACACGTGCGCCGCAGTGCTCGCGGCGCAGGCGAAGCAGCTCAAGTTCTTCGCCGATGCGCGTTCGTACCCCTCCGCGCTCGCCGCATCTCTCGACGAAACCGAGGTGCCCATCGAGGTGTACGGCAACCTCATCGACACGGTTCACCGCAACATGGGCCCGATGCATCGTTATGTCGAGCTGCGCCGTGATCTGCTCGGCGTCGACGAGCTGCATTTTTGGGATCTGCACGTCCCGCTTTTCTCGGACATCGACATGAGGTTCACCTACGAGGAGGCGTGCGATCTCATGCTCGAGGCGCTTGCCCCTCTGGGGGAGGACTATCTGGCCATCGTCCGCCGCGCCGTCGGCGAACGTTGGATCGACGTCTACGAGAACCCGGGGAAGCGCTCGGGCGCTTACTCCGCGCGTTCGTTCGGCACGCATCCGGTCATGCTGCTCAACTTCCAGGGAACGCTCGACGATGTGTTCACGCTCGTGCACGAGGTGGGGCATTCGGTGCACACGTACCTGTCCCAGGTGGCGCAGCCTTCGCGCTACGCGGATTACGTCATCTTCGTCGCGGAGGTGGCGTCGACGTGCAACGAGTCGCTTCTCATGCATCATCTCCTGAGCAAGACCTCCGACCCCGCCATGCGGGCTTATCTGCTCAACCATTATCTTGATCAGTTCAAGAGCACGCTGTACCGCCAGACCATGTTCGCCGAGTTCGAACTTGCGGTGGGGGAACTTGCCGCAGCAGGCGAGCCTATCACCGCCGAGGTTCTCTGCGAGCGCTACCGTGCGCTCAACGAGCGGTACTTCGGGCCGGCAGCTTGCGTCGATGACGACATCGCGCTCGAGTGGGCGCGCATTCCGCATTTCTACTACGACTATTACGTGTACCAGTACGCGACGGGCTTCTCGGCGGCGACCGCCCTGTCGCGCCGCATCCTCGACGAGGGCGAGCCTGCCGTGCGCGCGTACAAGGAGTTCTTGAGCGGCGGATGCTCGAAGCCGCCCATCGAGCTTCTGCGCGGCGCGGGCGTCGACATGGCGAGCCCCGAGCCGATCGAGGAGGCGCTCGGGTTGTTCGACAGCATGGTCGACGAGCTTGCCGAGCTCGCGCGCGAATTGAAGGGGGCGCGGAGTTTGTAGCTATCCTTGCGGCGACGCCCGCCGGGGCCTGCAGCGGGGCGCGCTGCGCCGGCACGCCCCGGCCGTGCGTCCGGCCGGGGCGTGCTCGCCGAAGACCGTCGTGTGCGCTTCGCTTTCCGATTGCGCTAGCCCTTCATCCGGGAGGCCTGTTGTCCGGCCGGGGCATGGTGGGATGCGCTACACTGAGGGGTAGGTGATTCAATCGTTGCGGGGGACGATCGGCGTATCGGGTCCTTTCGCGGGAAGGGCGGGTGCGTCGTATGAAGCCGCGGAAACTGAGTGCTGCAGAGCTCGAGGAGATTCAAAAGCTCGGAGATCCCCAGCTGGTCATGCTCGCCGAATGGGCGAACAAGCACCTCGAGTGCTCGCATTGCGGCAAGTGCACGCGCCGCTGCGAGGTCCTGGAGGGCCCCGGGCTCGACATGGGCATGGTCGAGGAGGAGTACGCCAAGATCATGGCGGTGCCCGAGCAAGAGCGCTCGGCTGCGGTCATCGCCTTGGTGTCCGAGCGTCCCGAGGTGTTCATCGCGCTTCGCCAATGCTGCTTCTGCGGGTTCTGCACGGCGGCGTGCGAACATCATGTCCTCGGCGCCGAGCGCATGCGCGACTGGCGGAAGCTCTTCATGGAGGCGGGCTATATGCCGCCTGACGACTCCAAGCTCGTGATGGTGGACAACGAGTGGCACATCTTCTCCGCGTACCGCGCCATCTACGGCATCGGTTACCCGGAGTACGTCTCGCTCGACGCCGCCGCCGAGCACGGGCCCGGTTGGGTCGACACGCTGTTCTTCCCGGGGTGCTCGCTGGTCAGCTACGCTCCCGAGGTAACGCGCGCGGTGGGCGCCTGGCTCACCGACAGCGGCATCTCCTGGGCTTTGTCCGACGCGTGCTGCGGCAGCCCCCTTATGAGCGCCGGCTTGTTCGACCGCGCCGAGGCGTTGCGTGCGGGACTCATCGAGAAGATGCGCGCTGCGGGCATCAAGCGCATGATCACCATCTGCCCGGGTTGCGGCGAGGAGTTCGAGGACGACATGCCCGAGGACATCGAGATCGTGCCGCTTCCCGAGATCTTGCTTCAATACGCCGCGGAGCGTACGCGCGAGGGTAAGGGCGCGGGGTTCGATCCGCTGCCGAAGGCATCGCTCACCTTCTTCGACTCGTGCCACGACCGCTTCGATCATCGCCATGCCGATGCCATCCGCGAGCTTATGGCCACGTACCTCCCGCAGGCCGAGCAGCGCGAGTTCTTGCACAGCAAGCGCGGCACGTTGTGCTGCGGCGCGGGCGGCGCGGTCGGATCCTACGATCCCGCCATCACCGACCGTCGTGTGTGGCGCATCATCGAGGAGGCGCGAGACACGGGGGCCGACACGCTCGTGACCATGTGCCCGACCTGCACCTACACGGTGGCGCAGGCTTGCCTTGCCGCGCCCGACCGGGCGGTGGAGAACCTTCATTACCTGGAGGTCCTTTTCGGGACGACGATCGACTGGGGCGTGGTGTTCGCCCAGCTCGGCGATATGTGGACGGGCGAGTACGGCCCTTGGCTCAACCAGACGTTCTTCGGTTAGGTCCGCGGGCGGTAAAGCCGCGGCGCGAGCGTGGGCAGCTGCGAGACCACCACGCCGAGCAAGATGGCGACGACGCCCGCGATCTGCAGCGCGTCGGCTCCTTCTCCGAGGATCAGATAGGTGAGCAGGATGGAGCAGGGCAGCTCCGCCGACGCGAGGATGGTCGACACGCCGGTGGGCAGGTTGGCCGCTCCGATGCCGAACAGGATGACGGGGAGGAACAGCGAGAAGAAGCCCTGCAGCAAGCTGTAGGGCGCGATGGGGATCAGCGTGCCCGTCGGTAGAAACGACGGGCATACGATGTTGGCGAGCACGGCCGACCCCACGCAGATGATGAGTCCGCGCTGGATGGGCGGCATGTCGTTGGCCACCTTCCCCGAGAAGAACATGAACAGGGCGCAGCTGAGCGCCGAGATGAGTCCGCAGGCGATACCGACGGGGTTCATGTTCGCGATCTCGTGGGAGAACATGCCGCTGGCGAGCACCGTGCCCGCCATGACGATGAGCGCGGCGGCGACCTCGGCGGCGTTAGGCGGCCTGCGCGTGACGATCATCTGGATGACGATGCCGATCCACGTGAACTGGAACAGCAGCGTGATGGCCGCCGCCATCGGCAGATACGACAGCGAGATCGAATAGAAGATGCAGGTGCAGCAGGTGGTGGCGCCGGTGCCGAGCAGCTTGACGAGCGTTTTGCCGTCTACGTGCGCGAGCTTGGTTCCGCGTAGCATCTGAACGAGCAGGACGATGCCGAAGATGATCGCGCCGAACGTCGATTGACCGGCGGTTGTCTGCTGCCAGGTGAAGCCGTGGGCGAAGGCCAGTTTGGTGGCGGGCGCCACGATGCCGTAACTCGCGCCGCCGATGAAAACGGCGAGCGCGCTTTTCAGTGCAAGAGAGTTCATGAATCCGTTCTTCAGGGTAGATCGATGTTGCCAAACGGTTCAGGATTGTACCACGCAAACGGCTCGAGATCGTGTCGCGTAAACGGTTCAGGATTGCGCCGCGCGATGCGCGCCCACCTTCCGCATTATCTCGGTTACGGCCCATACGGCGGCCAGGCCGAGGGCGATGCCCGCCGCGAACTGCAGGGTGAGCATCGCGAACTCGCAGGTCATGGGCCAGTCGCCCCGCACCACGTTCTCCATCGTGAGGTAAAGACCGCGTCCCGGGATGAGCGGGATCATGATGATGATGAAGAAGATGGCGGTCGGCGCGTGATAGCGCCGCGCGAGCGCCTCGGCGTAGAGGGCGGAGAAGGCCGAGGCTATCAGGCAGGGGATGAAGATTCCCTCGACGAAGACGCCTCCTGCAAGGTAGATGCCCCAGCTGAGCACGCCGCCGACGCATGCTGCCGGGATAAGCGAGGCGCGAAGGTTGAAGAGCAGGCCGAATCCGAGGGCTGCGAAAGCGGCCATGACCAGCTCGATGGCGGCATCTTCGACGGGGGTGCGCGGGTGGGAGATGATGAGGCTTCCCGCGTCGGTCGCCCACATGGCCACCATGAAGCCGCTTGCCAGCGTGGTCGCCCACAGCAGGCTCTCGACGAAGCGCATGACGCCCGTGACCGTTTCCCCCGCGAGCATGTCGCGCGCGGCGTTGGTCATGGCGACGCCGGGGATGAGCAGCATGATGTCGCCGATGATGACCATGTCGGTGGACACGCCGGGAACGAGATGCGCGATGGCTCCGATGAGGAGCCCCGAGACGAGCGCTGTTGCGAAGTTGAAGACGATGTTGTTCGGGGAGAAGCGCTTGAGCTTGTCCATGAACAGGCAGACGAGGATGGCGACGAGGGCGGAGACGACGCCGTCGAGCGCGCTTCCTCCGAAGAACACCGCGAAGCTGCCGGCGGAGATGATGCCTCCGAGGTAGAGCGCGGAAGGGGGGAAGGGCTGCTTTACGATTGCCCCGAACCGTGCGCGCGTCTCCTCGGCGCCAAGGCGGTTCTCGCAGACCGCCGTGCACAGCTTGTCGAGTTTCTCGACCTGGTCGAAGTTCGTGCAGCCCGTGCTGTCGATGCGTCGCGCCTGGGTCACTTCGCTTCCGTCGGGCATGGTCATGGTCGCGACCATGAACGATGTGATGGCGAAGACGTTCATGTCGACGGCTCCGTGCGCGGCGCCCATGCGGCAGATGCTGCGCTCGACCAGGTTGACGTCGCCGCCTGCGAAAAGCATCGCCTCGCCGATGTCGAGCAAGCAGGACAGAAACGCCTCGTCGGTTTCCCGGGTGCTGTCTCCTCGCTGCGTTATGTGGGCCGTATCGCATGTCATGGCGCCATTATACTGAACGCCCCGGGCCTGGTCGCGGGAGTCGCGGTTTGGGAGATGTCGGGGGCGGTCAGAGGCGCGCGGCGGCAGGCGTCGGGGGAACGAGGCGGCGCGGGGCGGCCGGAGTCGGGACGCTTACCGGCGCGGGTCCGTCGACATCGGGGGAGCTGTTTGCTGGCACGGGTCCGCCGTCATCGGGGGAGCTGTTTGGCGTCGCGGGACGGCTGGGTCGGGGCCGGGGCGCTTACCGGCGCGGGGCGGTCGGGGGCCGGCGGCGCTCGCGGTGTTCGCTTGCGCAAACCTTTGGGGGGAATATGCGAATCTGACACCTTCGCGAAACGCGCGTGACTCAATGCATATAATGTGTTCATCTTCATCTGGCTTGTCTATGACTCAAACCAAGCAGGAATCGCACTCGACATGGACAAAGGTTGGCTTTCATGGGTACTCATTCGGACGATTACTTCGGACAAGGCGACGAGCGTCGTGCTGATTCCGACGCTCAGGGTTCGCGCCCGAAAACCGGTTCGCGCGGCAAGGTGACCTCGCGCCCTTCGCGCGAGAGCATTCTCCAATCGTACGCGGCTCAAGATGCTGAGCGCGCGCGCAACGCCCGCATGTACTCCCAGGCCGTGTCCCAGGTCTACCAGGAAAGCGCGTCGCGTGCCAACGATCGTGCCGCGCAGAGGGCGGAGCTCGAGGCTCGTCGCCGTGAGTTCGAGGCCGCGCAAGCCGCCGCGCGCCGTGCTTCGGGGCAACAGCCCGCGCAACAGGGCGGGTCTTCGGCGGATCGCTCCCGTCAGCCGCGCCCGCGTACGCGCGTGGTGCCGCCTCTTTCCTCGCAGGAGAGCTACGACCGTACGCGGTCCTCCATGGAAAACTACGAGCGCGCCCGCGCGTCGCGCGACGCCTTGTCTGAAACGCGGCGGACCCGCACGCCGAACCGCGAGGTCATCGACGGCCGGGGCAGCATCGACTCGCGTGCGTTCAACGAGACGCACGAGCTGGTCGGTTACTCGATCGACGACCGCGATCGTCCTAAGGCCGCAGTCGATGCGAGCTTCTCGAAGACGCGCTGGCATTCGCGCGCCGGGCAGGGCTTTCCCGATGTTCCCGACTCCGGCGCCGCTCGTCACGCCCCCGCACGGCCCCAGCGTCGCAGCGAGGTGGGCTTCTCGGGCGGTGTGATGAGCGGCCGCGCCAATTACACGGCTCCGAAGACGGGCCTTGCCGGCGTGCCGTTGTTCGTGAAGATCGCCGTGCCGATCATCGTGGTGCTGATCGCCGTCATCATTTACCTGGTGTTCTTCTCCGGCTAGGGTTTTTCGCCGTCTTTCGCGGCTGTGTGTTGGCTTGCGCCCGATTTCGGGCGTCGGGATTCCCGTTTTCTAACGACTTGTATCAACGGGAACTCGCGACGAGGCGGGCCAATGCCAGATTGAATCCGCGACCTGGGAAAAAGCGAGCGATCGAGTGCGTCTTCGCCGCGAAATCGGCTTCCAAGGATGTGAAAAGCCGATCTGATGATACATTTCGTGGCTTTTTGGGAATCGCGAGGGATGATTTCGAGCACGGATCTTAAGAACCGACCGACAGGGCGGCTTTCGCGTGATGCGGAGCGCTGCGCTATCGGCATCGCGCGCCCTCCTTCCCCGCATCGTCACACGAAAGCTGCGATAACGCAGGGTGAGGAATGAGGTTGCTGAGACGAGCAGAGGCGGCGGCGCGTCGAGGCGATGATCTGACGGTGAAAGCCCGAAGCAACCCGGGTAAAGCGCCGCCGCGTTAAGAGACGCGCCCGTGCTCGACCGAGTAGGCGCGGTCGGCGATGCGCGAAGCGCTGGGCCTGTGGCTCACGATGACGATGGTCTTGCCTTCCCGATTGTCCGCGAGCGCGCCGAGCACGGCCGCTTCCGAGAGCGAGTCGAGGTTGGACGTGGGCTCGTCGAGCAGCACGAGCGGCGCGTCGTGCAGGAAGACGCGTGCGAGGCCGATGCGCTGTCGTTCGCCTCCCGAGAGGAAGTCCCCCAGCTCGCCGACGGGCGTGTCGATGCCGTGGAGCAGACGGGTCATGAGCGCGGTGAGCGCTGCCTTATCCAGCGCTTCCTCGAGCTCGGCATCGGTCGCGTCGGGACGCGCGATGAGCAGGTTGTCGCGGATGGTGCCCGTGAACAGGTGCGTGTCCTGGGTCATGAAGCCCTCGGTCGCGCGCAGGCTCGCGGTGTTGACGCGCCTGACGTCTTTGCCCGATACCGACACCACGCCGCGGTCGGGATCCCAGAAGCGCATGATCAGCTTCAGCAGCGTGGACTTCCCCGCGCCGCTCCTTCCCGCGATCTGCACGATCTCGCCCGGCTCCACCGTCAGGTTCACATTTTCGAGGATGCTCGCGTTGCCGTAGGAGAAGTCGACGTCGCGGGCAGATACCCCGGTGAAGCGGTCGATGTCCGCTCCGTCGACGATTTCCTCGGTTTGGGGCGTCTCGTCGATCAGGTCGAGCACGCGTGCGCCCGATGCGAGCGTTTGCTGGAGGGTTGACCCCAGGTTGGCCACGGCGATGACCGGGCCGAACGATGACATGAGCGCGGCGGTTGCCAGCAGCGCCTGGGAGAAGCTGATCGACCCTGCGGCGACGAGATGGGTCGAGGCGGCCACCATGGCGATGTCGAAGACCATGACCGCAGCACCCGTCGCCGCCATGAACAGGGCCGTCTTCCCCTTGAGGCTCTCCTCGATGCCCGCCAAGCGCTCCATGGATTCGCCCAGCTCGCGTGCCCGATCGGCCGCACGCCCGAACTGGAGCGTTTCGCGCAGGCCGCGCAGCGAGTCGAGCACGAAGGTGTTCATCCCCCCGATCTCATCGCGCATCGCACGACCCGCGCCGCCGCTTGCGCGCGAGGCGACGGCGGGAACCGCGACGCCGATCGTGAGGTAGGCGGCAAGGGCCAAAAGCCCGAGCAGCGGGGATTGCGCCGCGACGAACGCCGTCATGATGAGAGAGACGACCAGCGCGATGACGGCGGGGGAGAGCGTATGGGCGTAGAAGACCTCGAGCAGCTCGATGTCGGAGGTGGCCAAGGAGACGAGGTTTCCCTTGTTCTTGCCTTCCAGCTTGGCGGGCGCGAGCTTGCGCAGCACGGCGAACACCTTGTCGCGCACGATCCCGCAGATGGCGACGAGGATGCAGATCGCGGTCAGCGTGAAGGGCGTCGGGGCGCCGACGAGGGCGAGAAGCCCCCATGAGGCGAACACGGTCAGGAAGATGGCGGCGAGAAAGCCCACGATGCCGAGGACGATGGCGAGCGCCGTCACGGGAAGCAACGGGCGCGTGAGTTTGACGAGGCGCGCCATGATGGAGAAAGCGGAACGCGTGCGCGCGGTCGCGGGCGAAGGGGCCGTCGTGTCGAGGGAGGGCGCGTCGGGTGCGTCCTGCGCGTCGGCATCGGCGATCGCGCCTTCCGATGTACCGGCTTTCTCGCCGATGAGCCGACGCTCCAGGTGCGCCTGCTTCTTCCACATGCGCGCGTAGGCGCCGCCGGCTTCGACGAGCTCGGCATGGGACGCCGCCTCCACCACGCGCCCGTTCTCGAACACGTAGATGCGGTCGGCTTTCGCGAGCGCGCTGAGACGATGCGACACCATGATGACGGTGCGCGTGCGCGAAAGCTCCTCGATGAGCCTGATGATGGCGTTCTCGCTGTCGGCGTCGATGTTGGATGTGGCCTCGTCGAACACGTACACCGGCGCGTCGTGAAGGAGGGCGCGCGCCATGGCGATGCGCTGGCGCTGCCCGCCCGAGAGGTTGCCGCCTTGCGCGGTGATGGGCATGTCGAGCCCGCCCGATTCGCGGACGAAATCGAGCACGCGCGCGCGTTCGAGGGCGCGCGTCATCTCCTCGTCGCTTGCGTCGGGCTTCGCGAGCAGGAGGTTCGACCTCAGCGTTCCCTTGAAAAGGTAGCTGTCGTGCGTGACCGTGACGATGGCTTCGTGAAGCGAGGACGCGTCGACGTCGTGCAATTCGGCGCCGCCGATTTGCACGGAGCCGGTGTAGCGCGCGTGCGCGCCCGACAAGATGCCCGCGAAGGTCGACTTGCCCGACCCGCTTTCGCCGGCGATGCCGATGAAGGAGCCGCGAGGCGCGCGGAAGCGAACGTTCTCGAGGACCACGCGCTCTCCGTCGTAGGAGTACCCCACGCCCGCCGCCTCGATGCCGGTATCGTGCGGGTCGATCGTGCGCGTGCCCGCGGTTCGCTCGGGCGCGTCGAGGATGGCGAACATCTTCTCGGCAGCGGCCATGCCGCTCATGGCCGTGTTGAAAAACGACCCGAGCGTGCGCAGCGGGATGAAGAACTCGGCTGAGAGGAAGACGATGGTGAAGGCGCCTGCGAAGCCGACCGAGCCTGCGGCGAACTGCATGAGCACCACGATGATGCCGACGGCCGCTCCGCCGAAGGCGAACAAATCCATGATGGTGATGGAGTTGAGCTGCATCTTGAGCAGGTTCATGGTGGCGCGGCGGAAGCTTTCCGCCTCGTCGTTCATGATGCGGTGGCGCTGCTCGTCGGCTTGGTAGATCTTGAGGGTGGTCAGACCCTCGATGCTCTCGTGGAACAGCGCGCCGAAGTCGGTGTAAGAGCCCCAGTAGGTCTTCATGGTCCGCTTGGCGATCTTCTGCACCGCCATGATGGAAACGGGGATGAACGGAACGCATACGAGCAGGGCGAGAGCGGCGGGAAGGCTCACGGGCGCGAGGCAGGCGAACAGCGTGAGCGGCGCGGCGACGGCGTA